>Ga0304728_1003039_pt1 | contig 10283 bp, 9 predicted proteins | sample C_130625_MF_Meta_FD_190476 | JGI IMG/M metagenome (GOLD analysis project Ga0304728, IMG submission 190476) | Freshwater microbial communities from Lake Croche, Canada to study carbon cycling - C_130625_MF_MetaG (v2) (version 2) | ecosystem: Environmental > Aquatic > Freshwater > Lake | place... | reverse complement strand
GATAATGTTTCCACCGCAGGCTAAAACCGCCGAAGTCATCGCGTGAACGATGCCTGGTTGATCAGCACATTGCAGGGAAGCAATTAAATCCATGGCTAAAGGGTAAGGGCTATCAGTGCTTAAGGGTAAATCGCTGCATAGCCTTAGGCGCCCACCAGTTTCGTTCACCTAGGAGCCGCATCAAAGCTGGCACAAGTAGAGCGCGAATCAAAGTGGCATCAAGAAGAACTGCGAAAGCAACGCCAAATCCCATAGTTTTAATTGATGTAACGCCGCTAGTGATGAATGCTGCGAAAACAACTGCGAGCAGAACTGCTGCAGCCGTAATAATTCGAGCTGAGCGTTGCAGGCCAGTTGCGACTGATTCGACATTCGATTTACCAAGTAAATGTTCCTCCCGAATTCGGGATAGCAGGAAGAGTTCGTAGTCCATTGATAATCCAAAGACTACAACTGCAATCAGAATTCCAATTGAAGTATCGAGCGATCCGGTAACGGTGAATGAGCCAACTAGCCACTGCAAATTACCGTCAACAAAAACCCAAGTTAATACACCCAAAGTTGCTGTCAATGACATCACATTTAGTAGCACTGCCTTGATCGGCAAAATAATTGAACCAGTAAATACAAAAAGTAAAATTAGAACACTGATTGCAATCCAACCAAGTGCCCAAGGCAAGGTTTTTGAAATAGCATCCTGTGAGTCTGTGTAATCAGCAGCAGCGCCACCAATCAAAGTTCCTTGCGGAGCCTGAATCTTTCGAAGTTCGTGAATCAACTTCTGTGCCTCTGGCGAACGTGGCAGCATGGATTCATAGGCAACGACGCGAATATCGTTACCGATAACTTGAGGAGACATAACACTGACGATTCCAGGAACTTTTTTAATTTCTGCGATGTAACCAGTAATCTCATTTTCTTTACCGACGCCATTTACGATAACTAAGTCAACCGTTGCAATGTTGCTAGTAAAACGTGATTCCTGGAGTGCGGTAGCAACTGCGGCAGGATTGCTGGCTGGCAAAATTCTGGCGTCTCCTTGTGAAAAAGCAATATTTTTAATTGGCGCAGCTAGTACCCCGAGAATAATCAGTGATAGTAGAACTACAGCAACAGGACGTTTCATAACGAAGCGAGCAGTTTGCGCCCAACGCCCGTCAACTTTATGGGTAATAGCTGATTTTCGGACTACTCCCTTATCAACTTTATTTCCGAGTAGCGCAAGAATTGGAGGCAGACCAAATAAGGCACCAGCAACTGCAATTGCTACAACTGATACTCCGGCGTACCCAAATGATTTTAAGAATGGCAGCGGAAAGAAAGTTAGCGAGAGCAAAGTTACCAAGACAGTTAACCCAGAATAAAAAACAGTTTTTCCGGCGCTGGCCATTGTGCTAACAATTGAATCTTCGATGCTTTTGCCTCGGTGCAGTTCTTCGCGAAACCGGTTAACCATCAAGAGTGCATAATCGATGCCGAGCCCGAGCCCCATGCCTGTAGTTAAGTTCAATGCGTAAATACTGACACTAGTTAATAGCGAGATTAAATAGAGAATAAAGAAGGCACCTAAAATTGCCGAAACACCCACGATAAGTGGCATTGCAGAAGCCACCATGGCGCCGAAAACAAGAACTAGCAAAATGAAAGTTAGCGGAATTGAGATTGCTTCTGCGAGCGCTAGATCTTTAGAAATTTTATGGTTAATTGCGTTTCCTACAACTCCCACACCCCCTGAGTAAATCGTTAGGCCATCGCGTTTTCCATCAAAGTTCTTCTGGAAATAATCACCCATTTCTTGGCTCTCCGGAGTGAATGCTTCAGCTTTGCTATAAACCAAGATGTATGCCGCTTTACCATCTTTTGCAGCAAGTGTTTTTTCGCCACCTGTGCTCCAGTAGGAAAGTGTTTTCGTTACCCCAGAAACTTTTGCCATTTGAACTTCTAGCGCTCGCGCTTTAGCTGCAATGGTTGGATCATTAATTGGCAAATCTCCAGAATCAACAACTACTACAACATTTGGATCTGCAATTTTTAAGGTGTTGTGTAAATAGTTATAAACCTGATAAGAGTCACTATTTGGGTCGGAGTACCCGCCTGAATCGAGGCGACTGAAAACTAATGAGCCCACAGTGCCTGCAGTGAGAATTCCAATGATGAAGAAAGCCAACATTGATTTCCGGCGGCGTACGACTAAATGACCAAGTTTCTCAAACATGTGCGAACTCTACCGAAAGGGCTAGGCTTACCAATTATGAGCGAGCTATTTCCAAAGGTAACTTCTGATGAAGTTGATCACGAGCAGTCAATTGAAGATGCTAAACGTGATGCCGAAATCGCTGGCGATAAGCCGCCGCATCACGACGAATAATTTAAGTTAATCCGATTTAGTTGAAGCAGGTGGAGCGGCAGCTGGAGTCGGCGCAGGTGTAGCTGCCGGAACAGATGCGGTTGAACTTTTAGCCGAATCAGTCTTATAAAAACCTGAGCCTTTAAAAACAACACCAACAGCGGAATAAACTTTCTTAATCTCACCTTTGCACTCCGGACATTCGGTTAAAGAGTCCTCGGTAAATGATTGAAAAGCTTCGAATTCATGGTCACATGCGGTGCAGGCATATTGATACGTTGGCATTCGATTCCTTTCTATCCGGGCTTTCGCTGGTCGTGCTCTACTTTCAAATACTTAAGCCTGTTGGCTGGGAGTAGTAGAGGGAAGTCTAAAGAAGTGAGACGATTGAGGCTAATCGGAGCGGGCTGGGAGGGCTAAATCATGAAGTTGAAGCAACTTGGTGGCATTCTCGCAACAGTAATTTTGTTGGCAATTCCAGTCGCAAACGCAAATGAATTAGTAGCCGCTGATCCGGCTAGTGGCTCGACAATCTTGGTGTCACCTAGTGCCGTAACAATTACAACTTCGCTGCCGCTAATGGCCGATGGAAATTCAGTTGAAGTTACAGATCCCTCAGGTATTCGCGTTGATGATGGAACTTTGGCTATTGCAGATACCGAAGCAGTTGTTGGTCTAACTCCACTAACTGTCAGTGGTTATTACACAGTTAGCTACACATTGTTAGCCGAAAATGATGTTCCATTAACCGGAAATTATCGTTTTAATTTTACTGCGCCTGATTCAGTTTCATCGCAATCGCCAACCCCAATTGCAGTAGATGCCACCGCAAGCGCCCAACCAAGTGCAGGCAGCAGCAAAGGCACAGACTTCTTAGTTATCATGTTATTGGTTCTGTCAGTATTTGTATTAATCGGATTAGGAATGTACGCGCGGAAAATCTTTAGCGAAAGATGAGTCAATCGCTGATTAGTAGCTTGTTGACCGTCTTTAAATTTTCTTCAATAACTTCTAGTTTCTTCTTAGTAGGCGCACTCCTGGCAATAGCTTTTTTGACGCTTGATATAAATGGAAAAGTCGCCCAAACTAATTTTGAGTTGAGAAAACTTGCGGCAATCACAAGTTTGATCTGGATGTTTTCAAACTTCTTTTTCATAGTCTTAACTCTGGCAAATATTCTGAACTCCAGCGTTTCAGAGGTCCTGCAGCCAAATGTTTTGCGCTCATTCCTAACGCAGATTCCGCTTGGTCAATATCTATTTACTCAGCTCTTGCTCTCAATTTTAATTTCTTTGATAATTCCTCGGTTTAACTCAATTGGTACTGGCACATTTTTATTACTCGCTACCTTGCTGGCGATTGTGATTCCAGTTTTTCAAAGCCACTCTGCTTCAAGTGGTTCTCACTCAATGGCCATCGGTTCACTAGCGATACATGTAATAGCTCTAGCTTTGTGGGTTGGAGGCGTATTTGCCTTGGCTTTTCTAACGCCTGAAGACAGAGCTCATTCGGTGCCACGTTTTAGTGTGTTAGCACTTTGGGCAGCAATCGCAGTTGTAATAAGTGGAAGCGTGAATGCCTTTATCCGCCTTGATTTTAAAGCGGCATGGAGCAGCAGTTATGCGTACTTAGTAATCGCTAAAGTTTTTCTCACCGTCGGCTTAATCATAATCGGCTACCTGCATCGAAAGAATCTAAAGAATTTATCTGAAATCAAAGGATCTAAATTTCTCCAATTAATTTCAGCCGAAGTTGTCATCATGACTCTTACGCTGGCAATCGGTTCGCTGTTGGCAGCTAGCCAGCCGCCAATTCGTGAAACTGCTGCAAACGCTGATCGTGCGTTATCAATTGTGGGCGTCAAAATGCCACCAGCGCCAAACCTTTCGCGGATACTTCTTGGTTACGAACCAGATGCATTGATGATTGGACTATTAGTTTTCGCAGTTGCCCTCTACATAAAAGGGGTAATGGTTTTAACCAAACGTGGCGATAAGTGGCCAGTTGGTCGCACTATTTCATTTGCTATTGGAATCAGTGCTGTCGATTTCGCGACAAGCGGCGGCTTAGGTCTATACGCACATTTCAGTTTCGCTTGGCACATGGTTGCACACATGACACTCGGCATGATTGCACCTATAGCAATCGTATTAGGGGCACCAATTACTTTGGCTTTACGCACTTTGCCACAAGGTCGAAACTCAGAAGAACGTGGCGTGCGCGGAACCTTGCTTTCAGTGCTGCATTCACGTTATTCATCGATAATTGTTAATCCAGTCGGCGCGCTAGTTATTTTTGATGGTTCGCTCTTTTTGCTTTATTTCACTTCGCTTTTTGGAACTTTAATGAATACACATGCCGGTCACTTGTTTATGAACCTGCATTTCTTATTGGCGGGCTTTCTTTTCTTCCATGTAATCATCGGAATTGATCCAAATCCAAAGCGCCCACCATTTTTGGTACGAATTGTTACTTTGTTGGCCGCCATGAGTATTCATGCATTTTTCTCGGTCGCATTGATGTCATCTTCAACTTTGATCGATTCTGGCTATTTCACTTCACTGCAGACACCTTGGATTGGTGATCTATTAGCTGATCAAAATAAGGGTGGCGCTGTTGGCTGGGCGATGGGCGAAATTCCAATTCTGATCGCACTAATTGCAACTTTCATAATGTGGACCCGTGACGATGCGCGCGAAGCTCGCCGAATTGATCGTACTGTTGAACGGATGGCCGCCATGGGGCAGCCTGATGAGTTGGCTCAATACAATACCTACCTACAAGAACTTGCCGATCGCGAACGTCGGTCTGGCAAATAAGTGATGGAGTAACAATGGACGCGCTCTTTGATTTACCAAGCGAATATAAAGATTTGCGTGCAAGTGTTCGCTCGTTAGCGGAAAATGAAATTGCGCCACACGCACAAGCCGTCGATGAAGAACATCGTTTTCCACAAGAAGCTTTTAATGCGCTACAAAAAGCTGGCTTAGCAGCCGCACACGTTCCAACTGAATTTGGTGGCGAAGGTGCAGATGCACTTGGAGTTGTAATAATTATTGAAGAAGTCGCTCGAGTTTGCGGATCTGCATCGCTTATCCCGGCAGTCAATAAGTTGGGTTCTCTTCCGCTAATTCTTGGTGGAAATAAGGATCAGAAAGAACGTTGGCTTACACAGTTGGCCAAAGGTAAAGGATTTTCATATTGCTTATCTGAATCAGAAGCTGGTTCAGATGCAGCATCAATGCGCACCAAGGCTGTTCAAAGTGGTGATAAGTGGATCCTAAACGGCAGCAAAAAATGGATCTCCAACGCAGGATTCTCGGATTTCTACACTGTTTTAGCAACTTCAGACGCCTCACTTGGCGCTAAAGGAATTACCGCATTTGTAGTTGAGAAATCAGACCCTGGTGTTTCTTTTGGAGCACCCGAAAAGAAAATGGGATTTAGAGGTTCACCAACTCGCGAAGTTTATTTCGATAACGTAGAACTCTCTGATGACCGTCGGATTAGTGAAGTAGGTAAAGGTTTTGCGTTAGCAATGAACACCCTTGATCACACTCGAATAACTATTGCGGCGCAAGCACTTGGTCTAGCTCAGGGTGCTCTTGATGTGGCAACAAAATACGCTCATGAACGTAAGCAATTTAATAAACCAATTTTTGATTTTCAGGCAGTGCAATTCATGTTGGCAGATATGGCTATGAGTGTTGAAGCTGCTCGCTTACTCACATATGCCGCAGCTGCAAGATCAGAACGAAATGATGACGACTTGAAGTTCTATTCAGCATCAAGTAAATGTTTTGCCACTGACGTTGCAATGAAAGTAACTACTGATGCAGTTCAAATCTTAGGTGGATACGGCTATGTTTCAGATTATCCAGTAGAGCGAATGATGCGCGATGCCAAACTAACTCAGATTTATGAAGGCACTAATCAGGTGCAGCGAATTGTGATCGCGCGCAACCTTCCTAAATCTTAAAACGCACTATTAGATCCGGGGTAGCTGCGGCATCTAATGCGATGTCATGTGGTTCACGCGGTAATTTTTGACTAGATAATTCGCCATCGTGAAGCAAGCCAATTTTCCAAGCTTTAACTTTAGGTAAGAAGCGATCATAAAATCCGCCACCTTGGCCTAATCGAAAACCCTCTGAATCCATTCGAAGCGCGGGAACTAAGACCACATCAATCGCGGCCAAATCTGTAAATGGTTCACCGATAGGTTCGGCAATTTTAGTTTTGTTGTTCAGTTGCGAGTCATCACCATTCCACTGCACCCAGGTCATCTCGGATCCATTAATACAAGGAAGCAGAAGAGTTTTCCCAGCTTTAATTAAGCTCTGATTTAGCACTTTAGTAACTGGTTCATCGCCATAAGAGAAATAACTTGCAATCACCGTGGCAGCTTTAATCTCCGGACTTTGTGCCAAGTGGGTAAATTCAACCGGGATGAAACCATCGCGACGTTCGACTCGATAACGCTTGCGTAATCGCTCTTTGTCAGACTTCACATCTTCATTCATAGTTAAATCCCTAGGAAGTATTGAGTTACAAAGTATGGTGGGATTATGTCAGAGCGCACAAAGGTAGATGAGTTTCTCACCTCGCTAATTTCCATTTGTAAGCCGCTTGAATCATTTGATATGCCACTGCTCGATGCTCACGGCGCAACCTTGGCTAGTGATGTTTATGCGGGTGAACGATTAGTTTTGCGCGCAGGCGCAAGAATCAGGGCTACTCAAATTGGGTTGGCTGCCTCTATAGGTTTGGATCATTTACCAACTAGGCCGCATCCGCGCGTAGTAGTGCTGTCAGCTGGGCCAGATCTAGTTGAACCCGGAAAATCACTAACTGGTGATGAAGAGTATGAAACTAATTCTTGGTTACTTACTACCGCTGTTCGCGAAACAGGTGCAATTGGTTATCGGGTTCACTCAATTCCTGATGATGAAGAACAGTTGCAACGAGTTATAGAAGATCAGTTAGTTCGCGCAGATTTAATTATTATCAGCGGTGAACGACAAGATGATTCTTTTGATCTAATTACTCGCACTTTATCTAAATTAGGTGAGATCACTACGGTTGACTTAGCCATTGAAGCAAGCGGCCGCCACAACTTTGGCACCATCGGCCCGGATAAGACACCGGTAGTTACGCTTCCAGGTGATCCAATATCGGCTTACATCTCGTTTGAATTATTTATTCGCCCCATGATTCGTACATTGTTGGGCGCAGCAACGATTCATCGCCCAGCGGTTAAGGCAAAGTTAGAAAAGCCAGTTGCATCTAATGCCGGGCTGCGTTCGTATATTCGAGCAATTCTCTCTGAAGACGGTTCATCGGTGATGCCGCTTCCATCGCAGGACGAACAATCAACTCTCTCTGATGCAAATGCTTTCATCGCACTCTCTGAAAGTGATAGTGAAAAAGCAATTGGGCAAGAAGTTACCGTTGTTGTGCTCGAGCGTCGATACATTTAAGTAGCTTTGATGAGCGATCGTATGTCTAATCAGAATTGGCCGGTCGTACTAAGCACGAATGAACTAACGCTTCGCCCATTGCGACTTCGTGATCGAGCTAAATGGTTTGCAGTGCGCGCAGAAAATCGTGAATGGCTTACTCCTTGGGAAGCGACCTTGCCACAAGTTCCAGAACACATTGATGGCGGAGATCTAATTTCGAAGAGACCTTCATTTTTTGAGATGGTGCGAATCTATAACCGCGATGGGCGAAATGGCCGCACGATTTCACTGGCCATATGGGAAGGCCCTAATCTGATTGGCCAGATAACTATGGGATCCATTATTTTTGGAGCACTGCGAGGTGCTCATATTGGGTACTGGATTGATCGCCGGTTTGCCAATCGTGGATTTACTACGCAGGCCGTGGAAATGCTTACTGCGTATGGGTTTAATGAGTTAGGGCTGCATCGCATCGAGATTAATTTGCGCCCCGAAAATGCTGCCTCTCGTCGGGTGGCCGAGAAAGCTGGCTACATTCTGGAAGGTAGCCGCCCACGATATTTACATATTGACGGGGCATGGCGCGATCACATCTGCTTTGTAAAAGAGAATCTGGCAATTAAGTAGCCAGCTTTAAAGTCCCCTAAATACCCGATTTGAGCGTGATCGACCTCTATCTTTAACCATCATGGCTTCAGGACTTATCTATCTCGCGATCGCCGGAATGTGGGTTTCCTACTTTCTGCCGCGTTGGATTCACGACCGCGAAGAGTTTTCTGGAAAATCAGTTGAGCGATACAAGAGTGCGTTAAAAGTTGTGGCCAGTAAATCTCCTGGTGGATTGCCGGAAACTGGAATTATGCATACCGATTTAGATTTTGTTGCAAAGAGCGCTCAAAAGATGTTACGTCGACGACTCATTTTTACTTTATTAACTTTTTCCTTAGTAGCGACATCGGTGGGTGGAGTCATGAATAAATTACAATTCGTTTACACATTGGTCCCAATTTCCGGTATCGCGCTTTACATTGTGCAGGTACGTCGCGAAACAATATCTGAGCGACTACAACTGCGTCGAGTAAAGCAACTACAACGTGAGACAAATGGCGTATCTACTACTAATTTAGTTGATGTCGTTACTCCGAAAGCAACAACTGATCATTGGATTCCACTTTCTGAACGTGAATTAACTGGTGTCGTTATTTTGCCAAAGGGATCAGCTGAAGAACGTCGCACCTGGCAACCAGATTCAATTCCAGCCCCAACTTATTTAAGTGCACCTAAAGCTGTGTCTCAAAAGCGCATCATCGATCTAACCGAACCAGGTAGATGGAGTGATGAACAGGAGAAATTAGCAATCGCAGCACTTAACGCAGTTGCACCATCTAAAGATGAGATCTTTGATCAAATTCTTGCCGATGAAGCAGTTGATCGCTTAAATGAAAGCAAAGTTGTTAACGAATAGTTAAATCCAAGATGGTAGCCACATGCGGGCATACCAAGCATCGTAGGTAATTACTTCACCAGTGAAAATTGGATAGAAGTAAATAAAGTTCAGCGCTATTAAAACCAAAGCAACTGTTATCAAAGCTTGCGAAATATCCTTTTTAACCCTTGATTCCAGTAGGTATTTCGCGCCATAAACTAAAGCAAAAATTAGGAATGGCTCGAAAACTATTGCGTAGAAGGAAAACACGGTTCGTTTTTGAAATAGGAACCAAGGTAGATATCCAGCAGCCAAGCCTGCCCAAATGAAGATTGGCGTGAAATCATTTTTCTTACTTAACAAATTGCGAATCAAGATTCCCAATACAAAGAAGATTGCAATTGTGCCGAACCACCAAAGAAGTGGGGTGCCCAGTGCCAGAACTTCTTGTGAGCAAGTATTCGATCCACAACCTATAGGGGTGCCATAAAAGAAAGATGTTGGCCGACCTTGTACTAACCAGCTCCATGGATTTGCTTGGTATGAATGTTTTTCAACCAAGCCAGTATGGAAGTTCAGCATTTCAGAGTGGTAGTGCCAAAAAGATTTAAGCGCACTCGGTGACCAATTGCGATCCCAGCCACGATCACTACGAAACCAACCGATCCAACTAGCCAAGTAGGTAGCAACTGGCAGCAAACCGTATTGCACTGGAAATTTTAGGATTGGTTTGACTAATTGGCGACCTGAGTAGTCATTACTAATTCGATAGAAAGTAATTAGTGCAAAGACAACCAAGAAATAAAGTCCGCTCCACTTAGTTGCGGCTGCTAAACCAAATGCCAACCCAGCTAACCAATGCCAATTCTTTAACCATGCCCAAAGAGCAAGAGCAACAAAGAAAGTTAAAAATAGATCTAGCAAGGCAGTTCTGGAATGAACGAGAGCTAAGCCATCTAGCGCAATCAACCCACTTGCAAGTGCAGCCCAGCTATCTGAATTAAATAATTCCTTAGCAATTAATCCAACAATAAGAATTAAAAGTGCA
>Ga0304728_1003034_pt1 | contig 10285 bp, 8 predicted proteins | sample C_130625_MF_Meta_FD_190476 | JGI IMG/M metagenome (GOLD analysis project Ga0304728, IMG submission 190476) | Freshwater microbial communities from Lake Croche, Canada to study carbon cycling - C_130625_MF_MetaG (v2) (version 2) | ecosystem: Environmental > Aquatic > Freshwater > Lake | place... | reverse complement strand
TCCACCGTCAAACGGCGTTCCAGGTTGAGCCGACGGGCGCGAATCCGCTGCCGCTCGGCCCTTTGGCTGGGGGCCGAATCGAAATGGGCCAGCAACTGGCCGGCTCGCACCCTCTGCCCCTCCACCACCAACAGGGCCGTGATCCGGGGACTGGCCCCATCGACGCCGCCGCTGGGGGCCGCCAGGATGCGGATGTCTCCACCGGGTTCGAGGCGACCGAGGGCCGCCACCGCCTGGGGAGTGGGAGCCGACGCTTTGCGGGCCCCAACCGTCTTGGCGGCCGATGCCCCGCCTAACCGGGGTGCCCAAGGCATGCCATGGGTCAGGGTCCAAGTGAGTGCCGCGCCACTGAGCGCCCCGATCAGGGCGTAGAGGAGGGGCGGGATTCCAGGGCTGGGGGGTCGTCGAACAGGAGCTGTTCGATGTAGTGGTCGGCCCAGGTGGGATTGAAGGCCTTCTCCAACACCCGGCGGGTCTTGTCGTTCTGTTTCTGTTGACGGCAATAGTTCAATTGGCCCTGCCACCTTTTCACGGTAGCGGGAGCATCACTGGCCTGAGGTGTCGCCTGGCGCACAGCGTCCGCCAAAACCCCAAGGACACCAGCCACGGCCTCCACAAAGGCCCCTTCTTCCTGGGGCCCCTGGGGGCGCACAAACAGGACCTGGGGGGAAAAAATGGAGCCCCAGGGGGGCAGGTCCCGCACCTGGGAAAAGGGGCCCCGCGGTTGGGCCGCCAAGGCCTGGGCTAACGACGGCTGGAGGGCCCCATCGACGGGCGACAGATCGACGATGGCCGCGGAGACAACCCCCCGGCTGGCCACAATATCGGCGCCAAAGATGGGCAAGTCGTAGTGGGGGTCTGGGAAAAAGACGCAGTGCAGAATCTGTAGGCCCGCCCCCAGCCGGGCGGTTTCCAGATGCAGCTTGCGCAAGCCCTGGCAGTAATGCAGCTCGTTGCGAATGAACAGCCGTTCGCCATCAAGGCTGCCGCTGATCGCTTCCAGTTCTGGATCGATCGGCAACGGGGCCAAATCTGGCAGTCCGTCCCGACACCCGCGGATGCGCTCCGCCAGGGCATCCACCAGGGGATGGACCCCGGCGGCGGACTCGGGTGAAAGGGCCGCAGCGGCCCGATCGGACGAAGGGGCCGCAGGGGCCACGGGCCCGTCCGGCAGACCCGAACCATGGGGAGAGGACAAAGGGACGCCCAGCCACGCAGAATGGCGATCCTGCCACGCATCCATGAGTGACACGAGGGGTTGTTCGGCCCCGTTGCTGAGCGGCCTGGGGGATCCCCAACGGCAGCGACTCGCCAATGGGGTCCAACTGGTCAGCCTTTCCCTGCCAGAAGCCCCCCTGGTCTGCCTTGATTTTTGGTGTCAGGCCGGCAGTTGCTTTGAACAGCAGCAGGAGCACGGCCTGGCCCACTTCCTGGAGCACATGGTGTTCAAGGGCAGCGATGCCTTGGCCGCCGGCGAATTCGATCGCCGCGTCGAGGCCCTGGGGGGCATGACCAATGCCGCCACCGGCTTCGATGACGTCCATTTCCACGTCCTGATTCCCCCCGAAGCGGCGGGCGAGGCCCTGGATCTGCTGCTGGATCTGGTCTTGCGCCCTCGCCTGGAAGCGGAAGCCTTCGCCATGGAGCGCCAGGTGGTGCTCGAAGAACTCGCCCAGAGCGAAGATCAACCGGAGGAGGTGGCCCTGCAACGGCTCCTGGCCGAAGCGTGCCCAGGTCATCCCTACAGCCTGCCGATCCTGGGCGATCGGGAATCGCTGTTGCGCCATGACCCCGAGGACATGGCCGCCTTCCACCAGCGGCTCTACCGCCCCAGCAGCTGCGTGCTGTCCCTGGCCGGGGCCATCGCCGATGGCCAACTGGCCAGCCGGGCCGCCCTGGGCCCCCTGGCGACCCTGACGAACGGAGATCGAACCGACACCTGCCAGCCCCCACCCCTCCAGGTGGTGCCAGGGGAGCAACGCCTGGCCTTGCCCCGGCTGGAGGCGGCCCGCCTGCTGATGGCCTGGGCCCAACCCCCGGCGGGGAATCTGGAAGCCTTGATCGGCAGCGACCTGGCCACGACAATTTTGTCCGAGGGCCGCCGCAGCCGGCTTGTCGACCGCCTGCGGGAGGACCTCCGGCTGGTGGAAAGCATCGATCTCGATCTTCACGCCATGCAGGGCGGCAGCCTGGCCCTGCTGGAGGCGGTCTGCGAAACGGACGATCTGGAGGCGGTGCGACAAGCGATCACGGAGGTTTGGCAGGAGGTGATGGCCGCCCCGATCGATCAGGACGAATGGGAACGGGCCCAACGGCTGGTGGCCAACAGCTATCGATTCGGCCTCGAATCGTCGGCGAGCGTGGCGGGCTTGATCGGCAGCAATCAGCTCTGGCAGCGGGAAAACCGCCTTGCCTGCCCCCTGGAGATGCTGCAGCGCTGGACCCCCGAGACCCTGCAGCACCAGGTCCTGATCGGCTTTGATCCGGCCCTCGCCTCGGTCCTTGAAGCGGTGCCGGCATGACGATCCACCAACGTTTTGTCCTCAGCGGCGGCCTGCCCGTGGTGGTCCAGGAGCGCCCTGGCCCGTCGCTGCTGGCGGCCCGGCTGGTCCTGCGGGGCGGCAGCAGTGCCGACCCGCGGCACCAGCGGGGTGCCCACCAGTTGTTGGCGGGACTGATGACCCGGGGTTGCGGCACCCTGGACGCCGAAGCCCTGGCGGATTGTGTCGAGGGGCGCGGGGCCTCCCTGCGGGCGGAGGCCAGTGAGGACGCCTTGATGGTGGGCCTGCACTGCGCCGCCGAGGACACCGACGTCCTGTTACCCCTGCTGCTGGAGATGGTGCGACGGCCCCGGTTGGAGGCCGACCAGGTCGAATTGGAACGCCAACTCAACCTGCAAACCCTGCGGCGCCAGCGGGAAGATCCCTTCCAACTGGCCCATGACGCGCTGCGCTCCCTGCTCTACGGCGATGGCCCCTACGGCCATGACCCCTTGGGGGTGGAAGATGAGCTGGCCGCCCTGACGGGCCCGGATCTCCAGTCCATCGTCACCGGATTGGGCTCCGCAGGGGCCGTGCTGGTGCTCTGCGGAACCGTGCCGCCCAACCTCCAGGCGCTGCTGGAGACCCCCCTGCACAACAGTCCCTGGACCACGGCCCTGCCGCCCGCCCAAGGCGTCGCAACCAACCAACCCCCGTCGGCCCTCGCCGGCCGCATCGAGCTCCAGGAGCAGGACACCGAGCAATTGGTGTTCATGCTGGGCACCCCCACCCTGCCCCTGGGCCATCCCGATGGTCCAGCCCTGCGGCTGCTCCAGACCCATCTCGGTGCGGGCATGTCCGCCCGCCTGTTCCAGGTGATGCGGGAGGAGCGCGGCCTGGCCTACGACGTGGGGGTGCACATGCCGGCCCGATCCGGCCCTGCGCCCTTCGTCATGCATCTCTCCAGTTCGGCGGATCGGGCCGCAGAAGCCAGCCAATGCCTGCTGGACGAATGGACCCGCCTACTGGAGGAGCCCCTCAGCGCAGCGGAGATGGAGCTGGCCCAGGCCAAGTTCCGCGGCCAAGATGCCATGGGACGCCAGACCTGCTCCCAGATCGCCGACCGTCTCTCCCTGGTGCTGAGCCACGGGCTTCCCGAAAATCACGTCGAACGCACCCTGGAGCGGGCCTCTCGCCTCACCCCGGACGATCTCCAACACGCCGCAGGCCGCTGGCTGCGCCATCCCAGCCTCAGCCTGGTGGGCCCAGCCGAGGGTCTGGATCCGGCGGAGGCGGTCTGGGGGGATCACCCCCTTAGCCAGGGGCCTCCACAGGCATGAGATCCGCCCTGCCCACCAGAAACGCGCCGCGGCGGAACCGCACGGCGAACTGGCCGAGGGCACGGATTTCAATCACCTGGCCGATTTCCTCGCTATCCACCAGATCCGATGGCCGCAACATGGGCATCGGATCGGCGGTTTTGAGATAGGGCGGCACGCCCACCAAGCGCACGGAGTCACCGATCGCCAGGGCGATCTCAGGGGCAGGCGGCAGCCCATGGGCGTCGGCGGCAGGGGCAGGACCCGAGGCACCGGAAGGAGAGGGGGATGGGCCCGGCATGGCGGCAGGGGACGCGGGTTCACGCCCTTTTCAGGCGAACCTAGCTGCTGCAGGATGGGCTGCACCCCACTGATGCGATGTTGCGGGCCCTAGCCACCTGGAGCGGTGCCATCGCCGGTCTCTTGCTGATCGTGGCCGGTGGCCTGATTCCAGCCGTCTTCCCTTTCCCCGACCAGGGCAGCCTGGCCCTGCGGCCCTTGGGCGTGACCCTGCAGGTGCCGGCCCTGTTGCTCACGGCCCTGGTGGGGGGGCATCGCGCCGGCTTGCTGGCGGCGGCCGCCTATCTGAGCATTGGCCTATTTGAGCTCCCGGTTTTTCACGGTGGCGGCGGACCCAGTTACCTCCTGGATCCGGGCTTCGGCTACCTGGCCGGCTTTCTGCCGGCGGCCTGGATCACCGGCAAACTGTCGCGCCAGAACGGCATGAATGATCCCCTGACCCTGGCGGGCGCGGCGGCCATCGGCTTGCTGGTGCTGCAGTTCTGCGGCATGGCCAACCTGTTGCTGGGGGCCCTGGTGGGCCGCTGGGGGGCCAATGTGATTCCCCTGCTCAGTGGCTATGCCATGGCGGTCTTCCCCCAGCTGCTGCTCTGTTGTGCGGCTGGAGTGCTGGCCTGGCCCCTTCGCCACCTGCTGTTGATCGAATCGTGAACGCCAGCCCCCCCTCCCCGGGCCACGGTCCGGGGCCCAATCGCCGCAAGCTTCTTGCCTTTCTCCTAGCCACCTTGTTGCTCCTGGCCGACCAACTCAGCAAGGCCTGGGCCCTCGGCCGACTGCCTGCAGGGGTTGTCCAGCCTTTCCTGCCCGGACTGCTGCAATTGCGCCGGGTCAGCAATAGCGGCGCCGCTTGGAGCCTGTTCAGCGGCAATCCCCAACTGCTGGGCTGGATCAGCCTGTTGGTGAGCCTGGGCCTGGTGCTTTGGATCCTGCGGGAGCCTCCGACCGATCGCTGGCAGGCCCTGGCTTTCGGCTTCCTGCTTGGGGGAGCCGCCGGCAATGGATTGGATCGATGGCGGCTGAGCTCGGTGGTTGATTTCCTGGAATTCATGCCCATCTCGTTTCCGATCTTCAACATCGCCGACATCGCCATCAATTTGGCCGTGGCCTGCTTCGCCCTCCATCTGCTTGCGCCCCAGCGCCGCTCCCGTGGTTCCAGCACCCCCTGATCGGGTTCGCCCCAGCCCCCTGACGGGCCCCTCCCCCGGCGCGGCCCACCTGCTGCTGCATGTACCGGGCGAAGAACCCCGATCGGTCCCCCTCCATGGCAGTTGCTATCGCATCGGTCGGGAACCAGGCTCCGATGTGGTCATCGACCATGCCGCCGTCAGCCGCCGCCATGCCCTGCTGGAACAACGGGGTCGGGAGTGGCTTTTGAGCGACTGCGACTCCACCAATGGCTTGTGGTGGCAAGGACGCCGGGTGCAGCAGCTGGTCCTGCGCGATGGCGACGCTGTGCGCTTTGGACCGAACCAGGAGGGGGGCCTGCCGGATCTCACCTTTCAGAACCCCCGTTGGCCGGGCCAGAACCGTTGGCGGCGGTTGGCGGCGGCCAGCCTGGCAGGTGGGGCCCTGGCTGGGCTAGTGCTGTTGACATTGTCCAGCCTGCAGGTGCCGATTCGGGGCAGCCTGGCCCCGGTGCGGGGACCCCTCGTGCTCTACGACCGGGAGAGCCGCCCGATCGCCTCAGCGGAGGACCAGCACCATCGCGAACTCCGCTCCCTGGGCCAATTTGCACCGGTGCTGATCCAGGCCCTCCTGGCGAGTGAGGACAGTCGTTTCTGGTGGCATCCAGGGGTCGATCCCATCGGAACGGGACGGGCCCTAGTCACCAATCTGGTCGGGGGCCGCGTCTTGGAGGGGGGCAGCACCCTGACCCAACAGTTGGCCCGCAGCCTCTACCCCGACCAGGTGGGCCAGGGGGAAACCCTCGCCCGCAAATGGCGCGAGCTTTTGGTGGCCCTGCAACTGGAAGCACGCTTCAGCAAGGCCGAACTGCTGCGCAGCTACCTGAACCGGGTGTACCTGGGGGTGGGCTGGGGCTTCGAAGATGCGTCCCGTCGCTACTTCGATCGTCCGGCCAGCCGCCTCAACCTGGAGCAGGCGGCCCTGCTGGTGGGGCTGCTGCCGTCTCCGAATGGCTACGACCCCTGCCTGGACCCCCAGGCCGCCCTGGCCGCCCGCAACGGCGTCCTGGCCAAGATGGAATCCACCGGCCGCATCAGCGCCGACCAGGCCCATCGCGCCCGCCGGGCCCCCATTGAGCTGGCGGCCAACGCCTGCCGCTCCAGCCAACGCCACGTCGCCCCCTTTTACAGCGACCAGGTGCGCCGGGACCTGGAGAACCTGGTGGGCACCGACGTCGCCGCCGAGGGCAATTACCTCATCGATACCCATCTCGATCCAGCGTTGCAGAGCCTGGTGGAGCGACTGCTGCGCCAAAAGCTTCTCGCCAGCGCCGGGCTCGGCGTCAGCGAGGGGGCTGTGGTGGTGCTCGACAGCCGCACCAGCGGCATCCTGGCGATTGCCGGGGGCCGTGATTACCGCCAGAGCCAGTTCAACCGGGCCACCATGGCCCAGCGACAACCGGGCAGCACCTTTAAACTGATCCCCTATGTCGTGGCGATTGAACAGGGGGCCCGGGCGGGCGATTCCATCGCCTGCGGACCCCTGCGCTGGCAGGGCCAGTTTTTTGATAGTGCCTGCGGGGGCATGGTCAGCCTGCGGCAGGCCCTGGCCATCAGCAGCAACACGGCCGCCTTGCGGCTGGCCCGTCGCGTGGGCCTGACCGCCCTCACCCAGAAAGCGCGGGACCTGGGCATCACCAGCCCGCTGGAACCGGTGCCTGGGCTGGCCCTTGGCCAAAGTGAAGTAACCCTGCTGGAGCTGACCGCCGCCTACGGGGCCGTCGCCAACGACGGCATCTGGCATGCCCCCAGCACCATTCGCAAACTGACCGATGCCGAACGCTGCACTGGCGGCGACAAGGAAGCAGGCAACGGCCGTGAAGGCAACGCAGGCCATGGCACGACCGCCGGCCCCACCGGGGAGACCCCCTGCCGTGGAGGGCGGGAGACCCCCAACTTCCACAACGTCGGTCGGCGCGCCATGGCCGCCAGCACGGCGGCAACCATGCAGGAACTGCTGCGGGGAGTGGTGAGCAACGGCACCGGTACGGCGGCCTACGTGGGGGGCCGGGCCGGGGGCAAGACCGGCACCACCAACGACGGCCGGGACCTGCTGTTCGTGGGCTATGAGCCGGCGCGGCACTGGGTCATGGGGGTCTGGATGGGCAACGACGACAATCGCCCCACCCGTGCCACCAGCGCCCTGGCCGCTGGACTTTGGGGTGAAATCATCCGCTCCGCCGCCGCCCCACCCTGATGTCCAGGATGCGGCTGTGGATGGGGATCGGCCTGGGCCTGGTGGCGCTGTTCTTGGTCGCCGCGGTGCTGCAGGGCTTCAACCAGTTGATCTGGCAGCTGAGCTACTGGCTGCCGGGCTGGCTGGTGGCCCCCCTGGTGTTGTTGCTGCTTGCGGCCCTGGCCCTGGGGCTGGCCCCGCTGGTACTGCCCTGGTGGCGCCGTGGCGGCAAGGGCCGCCCAGGGCGCTCTGCCCCCCGTCCCCACCCCCCCGCCAGTAGCAGCCGGGAAGCCGCCTCCCGCCACCTGGAGGCCATCGACCAAACCCTCGATCGGGTCCGTGACGAGGTGGAGCGGGAAGCCCTGCGCCAGGAACGTCAGCGCCTGCAGGCCGAACTGGAGCGGGGCGACCTGGAAATCGCCGTCTTTGGCAGCGGCTCCACGGGCAAGACCTCCCTGATCCGAGCCCTGCTCAATGAGCTGGTCGGCAGCGTGGCGGCGGCCATGGGTTCGACCGAGCGCAGCGCCCGCTACCGCCTGCGGCTGGAGGGGCTGCCCCGGGCGGTGATCCTGGAGGACACGCCAGGGATCCTGGAAGGGGGTCAGGAGGGCCGGCAACGGGAAGAGCTGGCCCGCCGCCGAGCCGCCAAGGCCGACCTGCTGCTGCTGGTGGTGGATGGCGACCTGCGGGCGGCGGAGCAGGAGGTGTTCGACACCCTGGCCAGCCTGGGCAAACGGCTGCTGTTGGTCCTCAACAAGTGCGACCTGCGCGGCGAACGGGAGGAAGAACGGTTGCTGGCCCTGTTGCGCCAGCGGGGCGCCGGCCGCATCGCTCCGGAGGATGTCATTGCGGCCAGCGCCTCACCCCAGAGCGTGCCGATGCCGGGGGGCCGCCCCCTCCAACCCCCTCCGGAGGTCCAGGGCCTGCTGAGGCGCATGGCGGCGGTCCTACGGGCCGACGGCGAAGAGTTGATCGCCGACAACCTGCTGTTGCAGAGCCGCCAGCTGGGCGAAGCCAGCCAGCAGCTCCTGGACCGCCAGCGGGGCCGGGATGCCGAGGCCATTGTGGAGCGCTACACCTGGATCGGAGCCGGTGTCTTGCTGGTGAATCCCCTGCCGGGCGTGGACCTGCTGGGGACCGCAGCGGTGAATGCCCAGATGGTGATCGAGATCGGCCGCCTCTACGGGGTGAGCCTCAGCCGGGAGGCGGCCCAGGACCTGGCCCTCTCCGTGGGCCGCACCCTGGCGGGGTTGGGTCTGATCAAAGGGGGAATCGGTCTGATCAGCGGCGCCCTGAGCCTGAACCTGCCCACCCTGCTCCTGGGTCGGGCCGTCCAGGCGGTGACGGCCGCCTGGCTGACGCGGGTGGCGGGACGCAGCTTCATCACCTACTTCCGCCAGGACCAGGACTGGGGGGATGGCGGCGTCCGGGAGGTGCTGCAGAAGCAGTACGAGCTCAATAAACGGGAGGGAGCCCTGCGCCGCTTTCTGGAGGTGGCCCTCACCCGCGTGGTGGAACCCTGGCAGCGCCGTCAGGAATTACGGCTGCCGCCGCGGGCGCCGCGGCGAGGCCCAGGGCCTCGGGAGGAGGAGGCAGCAGGGGGCCCTGGCGATCAAGCCAGGTGACCATCAACAGATAAAGAACGGCGATGAGGATCGATAGGGCGCCGGTGACCAGGGCCACCCAGCGGGAACGGGCATCGCTGGGGGGCGTGGGCATCCAAGGACGATCGGGCGCAAGCACCAACCGTAGGTGGAGACCGATCCCCACAACCGGATCAAGGCTGCTGTTCCGCCACCACCGCCGCGAGATGCTCCAGGTGGTGGGAGCGGGTATGGGGATTCCCCAGGACCGCTTTGAGGTGGTGACGGCCTTGATACAGGGGGCGTGAAAGCAACAGCCCTTGGGCCAGAAGTCGTTCGCGCAACCGTCGACTCCAGGCCTCGCTCGCGGCGGCATCGAGGCCCACAGCGCCAAAAGCCAGCAGATGGAGGGAGCCGCTCCGCAACACCAACCGCCCATCAAGGCTTAGTAACTCCTGGAGCCGCCGCCGCCGCGCCAGCGCCCCCTCCAGCAGGCTGACAATGCCGGCCTGGCCCAGGTGCCGCAACCCAAGCCACAACTTCAGAATCTCGGCCGGACGGGTCCCCTGCAGACCCTCTTCCCCGCCATGGCCACCGCCCCAGCTGGGTTCCATGTAGGGCAAACCGGTGGCAAAGGTGGCCTTCAGCACCGCAGGATCGGCGAGCAGCAGTAGGGAGGAGGTCTTGGGAATGCCCAGCAATTTCTGGGGGTTCACCGTGATCGAATCGGCCCTGCCCAGACCCACCAGGCAGGGCAAGGGCTGATCGGCCAGGGCAAACACGGCCCCGATGGCCCCATCGACATGGAGCCAATGGCCGTAACGCTGGCAGAGGTCGGCGATGGGCCCCAGGGGGTCCACCGCACCGCGCACGGTGGTTCCGGCCGTCGCCACCACGGCAATCACGGGACGGCCCTGGTGCTCGAGGGCCTGCAAGGTCTCCTCCAAGGCCATCGGATCCATCGATCCTTCCCGATCCACCGGCAACCGGATCAGCGCCTGCGGGGACAGGCCCATCACCGTCACGGCCTTGAGCAACGAGAGGTGGGCATCCTCGCTGCAGAGCACCACCCCATCACCGTCGGTGGCCAGACCGGCCCGTTGGCGGGCCACCACCAGGGCCATCAGATTGCTGAGGGTGCCGCCACTGGCCGCCACCCCACCGGCACCGGCCGGCATGCCGATCTGCCCCGCCAACCAGCGACAGAGGCCCCGCTCCAGGCGACCAAGGCTGGGGGAAAGCT
>Ga0304728_1003032_pt1 | contig 10290 bp, 3 predicted proteins | sample C_130625_MF_Meta_FD_190476 | JGI IMG/M metagenome (GOLD analysis project Ga0304728, IMG submission 190476) | Freshwater microbial communities from Lake Croche, Canada to study carbon cycling - C_130625_MF_MetaG (v2) (version 2) | ecosystem: Environmental > Aquatic > Freshwater > Lake | place... | reverse complement strand
ATCTCGTGTTCCAACTTGTGTCGGTAGATGATGATATCGTTTTCTTGTGCAATGCAATTCATGCACAAGTGGTGACGGGAATCACTGACCCCGAAATCCAAAACAACACACTCACTAACCGTTGTCATGCTAACATTCTCGCAGAGACATATTACGTGACGCCGTGTGTTGCCCCTTAGGGAACTCACGAATAGCATCAACATAGAATGAACCCCACTGGGGATCATAATATGATGAAACCCCACACTGTGAAGTATCAACGCAACAGTTTAGGAGGCAGATAGGGGATGGTGGTGGGACAACAAAAAACTCAAGTGACTCGAGATTCAATACAACTCTAATACTAAGGTAAACTTAGATAGATTTGTGGTGAAAAACTCGCGCCACGACAACCACCGAAAACTTAAACAGAAATCTGTGGTAGATCAATGTGAATCCCGGTCAGTGTCCAGTCAAACTTCGTAAGTTAACGAAAACGTCGTTTCGTAAGCTAGCGAGCAACGCTACACCCAAAAACTGAAAAAGAACACTTCGTTTCGCGACAACGGCGAACTTAGTAACTTATCGAAAATTCGGGAGGGCGTCGCAAGTTAACAAAATTAACGACGAGACAATGACAGGGTGATACACATCAGAGCGCGAATGTGGTTATGTCAAACGACCGTCATCCACATTCGCGATCGCAACAAATTAAAAATTAATTATAGCTAGCCGGAGTACAGCTTACAATAATTGCATTTTAAATTTGCGTTGATCGGCGAATATGAAATATTCTGGAAGTTTCCTTGAACCACATGGTAGTGTTTCAAAACACTGAGTGTGGATCAGAAGGTCCTACCTTCTGATGGAGAGACCGAAGTCGCAGGGTATATACATAGATACACATATGAGCATATACACAGTCATGTACTGAAGTGGCTTGACCATATCCCATAGTGAGTGCGTGTAACCTTTTTAAATAAACATCTCGTGTTCCAACAACTTGTGTCGGTAGAGAATGATATCGGTTTCTTGTGCAATGCAATTCATGCACAAGTGGTGACGGGAATCACTGACCCCGAAATCCAAAAACAACACACTCACTAACCGTTGTCATGCTAACATTCTCGCAGAGACATATTACGTGACGCCGTGTGTTGCCCCTTAGGGAACTCACGAATAGCATCAACATAGAATGAACCCCCACCTGAGTTGGCACAACTACTTGGAATGGAATATGATCGATGCTACCCCACTATGACCTATCATGATCTATGAAATTAGAATCTACGTACTGTTGGTAGTTTGTTCTGTCCCTTGACGGCAGGTAATAACCGAGTCAAATGAATATCGGTTGGTGTGAACAACGTTGGGCTGGACACGGCACACAATACTCGGTTATTATTAGTTGTAGATGTACCTTGGTAGATTAATGAAGTTGGCACCTGCCGCCATCGACCGAGGTTAAGAATATCGCCGTCATCACCGCCTGCGGCGCGTAATACGGTCGGAGCAGCCATCCTAAGCGAATGTGGTTTGAACCATTGCGGGTCAAAACCAAAACCTATAGCACATTGTGCGATGGCGTTGTGAACGTCGGCGTACACGAGGCAATGGAGAATACCCATGTCGGAACGATACGAGAGGAATGGGTCGTCTGGGAGTCGTGTGCTCATGCGGGCCCATAGATAGATGAGCTGCAGAAAAGCGATGGCATCGGGATTGTCTTCGTTTGTGGAAAACCATATAGGGATTCCATATCCGCGTCTCACGTTTTTGGCATGTTGAATAGTGAATCGTACAATTTCGATACTGGTCCAACAAATAGACCGCATGCCAGAGCTTGGAATTAAGGTGGTTGTGTTAAAACACTGGAATTCTACTGATTTGGAGTCGAATTGGTGAGACTCTGGATCAGGTATCGTTGATTTGGAAACATACTCGCTTGCACGGAGGCACAGGTAATAGGCCATGCTCACTCCAACTGCCAACATAAAATGGTGTTTCGTACCGTGATGTTGGGTGTTCTGTTGGATGATATAGAGAACCATACTGTAAGTGCACGGTAACCGGACCCGAGGTGAGTATGGAAGGCGCTTGACAGCGGCTTTTAGTGCGACGAGCAAACTGTCGTCGAAAGCATCCAATGGAACGAATCGAAGGACCAGATTGTTTCTCAAACCTGACAAAATACCAGGGATACTGGTCGGCGCCGTCTTGAGGACATTTACACAGTAAGCGACGAACATGAGCAACAACTGCAGCAGCTGCTGTTGATTGATGCCTTTACAGTTGATGTGGTCTTCGGTCGGATTATGATGGCACGTTTGCATGAAAACTGTCCACTTCTTCCATATGCTATTGTAGGCTTTGCGAGTGGAAGGTGCGACCGAGCCGGAAGTCATGGTGATTGCTTCTTTGAGAAGAGAGTCGCGAAGCAGACGTTGTTTATCTGTTTACATAAATGTAAAGTCATCGCACAAGGAGGTGTTGACATTGTTGCAGCAATTGAGTGTGTGCTGTGATATCAGGTAAATCGTTCTCAGGATCACACAATTGAAGGATGGAGACGAAGGTATGGTCTGAACTTGCAGCGTACTCTTTGGATGCATCAATGTCAAGGTCTGCCGCGGCGACATTACGGGAAAGGCGGTCATACAGCACGTTTAGCTTTCCAGGGATGTGTGTTGCAACGGCCACATTTGCATCGAGATGCATAGATAATGTAGTGAAGACAATGTTGCCTCGCCGTGCTAACACCGAATTTACCCGGTCTGCTTGTGCCCATGCCAATGAACTCATGCTATCGCCATGTAAATTGTAATGGAAATTGGAAAGTTGCAACTTCCAGCAAAGTAGGAGGCCAAACACAATTGCAAGGAACTCCATTGTGTTTTGTCGTCGTGCTTCGTTTGTGACATTGAAAGGTAAGTCGACTGCCGCAAAGGTCAATAAGAGATCTGAGTCGGCTGTATATACTCCGGTTGCGATGCGCGATAACGATGCGTCATATTTGAACGTATATTGTGGTTGCTGGGGTCGGAAGGATTCCAATGTGCGAGAGAGCATGGTTGGATGTGCCACAAGCAGTAATGAGTAACTGCGCCACATAAGTATGTCGGACTGTGCCAATAAGGTTAGCTTGATTCGGACGTTTGGTATTGAATATCCGCTTGTGATGACGTGAAGCTCATGGGTGTATGGTCGCATATGCCGGCTGAGTAGTGATGTCCGTGATGTTAGCGATGCGATACGCTGGATCAGAGCGATGGAGACTTTTTCCAAAGTGTCAAAGCAGAACAATGCATGGAGCAATTTATGCAAATTTCTGCTGCATAATGTTACTGTTCGCGCGTCTAAATCGACAAACCATCCTAAGAATTCTAGGGCTCGCGCACACTCCGATTTCTTCTGTGCAATAGAGCCTTCACCGAGTAACTGCTGGACTGCGGATTCTACTTTTGTTGAATCTGTGACGTAGGTGGCTATGGAGGACACGGCCATTAGATCATCGACGTACCAGTAACACCAGCCAGAAATGATGAAAGAACATAACGCCTGGAGCGATCTCGTGAGGACTTGAAAAGCGTGTGGCATGCCTATCCATCCAAACAGTCCTGCTAAATGAATCATTGTGATTTCGTCGGAGAGGGGAAAGGCGAACAGTCGGCAGTAAGCCGGATTGTAATTGAGGAGATTGAAAGCGCCCTTGAGGTCCTTTTTCCATAACACCAGCTGTGTCCAACCATGGGTGTCCGCCGCGTGTAAAATCATTAACACGAGCTGGACAATGGTAGGGTGGCGGATTTCACCCCAAGTGGCAGCAATGAGGTCACGTAGGGCATCCTTGCTTTGAGGAGTTCCATTGAGGGGGGAGAAAGATGGATCATGCTGTCCCGACAAGTCCCCTATAACGCGGCCCTCTGGTTTTCCTTTTGAGTCCGCATGGTGCTGGGGACTAAAGTGCACTCCGTTTACGGATTTGGCTTGTGCAGTTTCCATGATGATCATTGTACCCTTTCCCCATTGCTCGAACAATAGGCTATTGATTGTATGTTTTAAAGTTACATACCGTGCTCGTAGTGGAGGGATGTTAATGCTTTCTGGAAGAAAATCCTCTGCCACGATGGGAGTGATGCCATTTCTTGCAAAGTCCAGTAGGAGGTGAAAGTCGGAAAGTAGCATGCCTGGAATCGCTGTACCGTCTTGTCCAAAAATGGCAATTATTCGGTCTACCGATAATCTGTTATGTGCTAATTTTTCTTGTTTTGTCTTGCACATTAATGTAAAATCATGCCCACAACTGTCCCACAACAACCTGTCACTCTCAATTGCTTCATGAGGAAATTCGAAGGTAGTGTTCCATGCTGCTGCGTGAGCCATATTGTAGTATTCATCTGAAGCTATGTGGGCTTGTTGCAAGGCATTGAGGATGTCTGCTTCCGTTATAAGACTTTGGATACCCAATGCCGACGAGAAAGTGTCCACTGTTGCTTTTGCTTTGGCCACCAGCATGTGATCGGTGGAATCAAAATGCAAAATTTTTAGGTTGTTAATGCGGAGTTTTTCTTTTGCTTTCAGCGCACCTCGCCTTATTCGATCTTGCTCGGTCACGTGGTCGCGTGATACAAGCTGCGACGTTGTTGACTGTGTACTCATATCTGGCAATGGCGGTGGAGTAGGCTGTGGCGGTGTAGAGGGGACAGAGACCGCTGGATGTTTAATCGATTGCGTGTCCAATATTTGTGTCTCCTGCCGCCCCTGATCCTATTTGAACTTCTTGTCTGCTTCTACTTTTCTTCTCAAGAAACCCACAGTACCTTCAGCCAGCTGTAGTCGAGGCGCTAGAAATTGGACTTTCTTAATTACCGCTGCTTTTGTCACTCCCGATGCGATTGAGTTGTAATGGGGGTACTTGCAGGGAATGTCGCAGGCTATTTGCTGGCTGGAACCATAATGACTAAGAAGGTCTGCAACACACAAGGCGTCTCCTGTGTCGCTGCGGGGAGAATGCTTGTCCCCCTGTGACTTCGCCTTTCGCTGATTACTAGGCTTCTTTTTATTGTCCACAGGTGCTTTCTCAGCTTGGGCCTTTTGCTTTGCCTTGTGTCCGAATGCTTTTGGGAGCTCAATTCCTTTGGCTGTTAGTCCTTGCATATACACCATTTCATCTACCAAATTGAGATCCGCTTTAAGGTTGGACCACAAGACAAGGATGACGTCCTGCCACTTTGCCGATGTCATTGAAGCTGGATGGTAAATGTCTGGATTGTTGGGTAGAACAAAAGGGTCCATACTCTTTGCGTAACGGCACAATTCCGAACGCCATAAGTGCGTGAGTTGGGTGAGGAACACTATATTGTTCATTTCACCTATCCTATTCTCCCGTGCGTCGGTAATGATTGTTTGCATTGTGATGCCATACGATGGCCCCAAAAGTTCCTGGAACACTTGTTTCATTCCCTCGAGATGCTGCATGTATCTGTCCCAGCTGTCGATCTGATAGTTGGTACTTGCTGCTACCTCTGCTGGCAAGAAATGTGCACATTGAATGCTGTGTGGAGACACTTCATGACCTTGCTCGTAGTCGCATAGAGCTATTTTCTTGTGCAACTCAGGGTGCTTGTACCATGCTTGCTTGGTTACCGCTACCCTGTTATGATTGACGGATGCATGTAACTTTGCGTAAAGAGTAGTCGAGTCTTCACCCATGGAGTCGTATTTTAACATGCCCTGAATAATATTCTTCTCCGTGAAGTTGTTGCCAAAATAGCCATGACCCGCAGCTGTGATGAATTTCTTCAAACGATCTTTCTCCATCAGGGTGCGTACAGCGGTGGTACGTAATATGTCGTCGTGCACTGCATGCTTACCTAATACTTCCACCTCCGAAAGCCCTACTTTAATGATTGATGTCTTTGTATGCTTTCGTGTGTCGGAATCCTCCGACCGCTCGTCGTCTTGTTGGTGTCGACTTCGATTGACTTGTCGGCCCAATGTCAACAACTCGTGCACATCAGCGGATGCGCGCTGCTCGATTGGTCGATGATGGGAGTTCCCACCGCTAGTGCTGTCAGTTAGAAGACGTGATTCGCTCATCGTCGACCTATTGCCTTGGCTTGTTCGCTGAAGGATAGTAGTTCCTGAGCCGGAGCCCTGTGCCGCCGCCTCTCGAAGGTCTGTAGACTGTAAGTCTGCCAGCAAATTAGGTTGCTGGTGTCCATCAGCCAGGGACCTTAATAAGATGTATTCGTTGCAAATGATTATCGTAAGTTTGATAGGTATATCTTCTGCAGCACTACGTCGCGGGTGATTAGTGTGGAGTACAGTCACAAAATCCAGATGCACCACACTGCCAGCTATATTAACTATGCGGTAATGGACATGAGTTGGGCCCAAAATATGTCCCGTATCCTTAGTGTCGGAGGAGTCGTGGAACAGCAAAACTAAGTCATCGTGCTGTACCAGAACTCGCTCTTGAACAACATGGAAGTCCAGTTGGTTCATGTATGCTATCTCTGACCCGTCATAAGACGACCAATTTGAGGTAAGTCGCTCCGACGAAACGTAATCACTAAACGCTTGCCGTGCTTTGCGAATTGCTTGCAACTGCGCCATTGATACTATTTTGGGCTGGTGTGTATTTACTAGCCCCAATTGTCCACCTGCAGTATACTGTAGGGTGGTCTGCTTGAGAGGGGAAGGATGCCCTTTGTCTTTGTTGTTTCGTGGCTTTGGTAAGTCACGCTGCTGCTGTTCCTCTATTTGGCGAGTGACGGCGGCTTTGACGATCCCGACCATTCGCTGTCCTTCTAACCAAATGTAATTGGAACGATTAACTACCGCCACATCCACAATTGGCCGGATCGCCAATGGGAACAAACAAGGTGAAGTGGAAAAGTCCGTGATGTAGTTGCTTGTCCTGTGGAACTGTAGCTCTATCCTCTCTGTCATACTTGCTGTGATATGGGAATTGTAATACTCCCTGTAGTCTTGAGCTGATGGGTTAGGGTTGGTGAAGTGTTTTGGTGGCAATATTGCCACTGTCATTCCGGACTTCACGACAGCCAATACTCCAGTTTCGGCAGTCCCTAGTGTATGGACTGGAACTATGACAGAACTGAATTGAGGCTGAAAGTGCTCTGTGGGTGCTAATACTCCCATTGTATGTAGCATATGACACAAATCACCAGACCGAATATGGTCGTCGACGTCGTTCTTCTTGGAATACTCCATGTACCACTGCAAGACTACTCCGGATGCCATGAGGCGATGAATCCCTTGACTGGCTCTTTCCACTGAAGCGCCATACAACCGCTTAGCTCTGTAGTTGTTTTTAAGGAAGGACATCAGCAGATGATGGGGGCCCGCCAACAATCGTCTTAGATCCGGGGGTTCCTCGTTATCTTGATCGACGTTTAATTTTAACAAGGCCTTTATGCATTGATCGGTGTTGTATTCCCCGTCATGCTTTGCTGGGTAGGTCCCATACAAGAGGTAATGGATGAAAATCATCCATTTTTGCGAGCACTGCTCTTTGATATCGCCAACGTGATAAATGTCGAAGGCAAAATCCACTGCTCGCTCGAGCAGATGGTACATGTCTGAATCATCACGTAGCCTGCTTGCTTCCAGCGGGAAATGATGACCAATAAAAGTCGCTGCATCCGTATGCGTTAACAGCGATACCGCCCTGCGCTGAAACTGCGTATAGATGATCGCATAACTGCTTCCCTCATCTTCCATGAGGTGATTGAGGTATGTCATTAGCGCGGAAAGGTACTCTGCTAACTGAGCAAAAGGAGGTGCCGTTTCCACCGGCATGTTTTGCAAGCCCGTGAGAACTTTGTCCTCTTGTCCTTTTGATGGCGGGGGCTTGAAGATCCATGGTATCGATCTATATACAACGCCATGATGGTGAATGTACGCCATGATAGTTCTGATAGGAAGCAAAAACAGGTGCTCTAGTCGGATTCTGCTAAGAGGAATTCTATCGAAGCTCACTGTGAAAGTGCCATAGCGATTTTCACAGTATCGTAAAGCGACGACGAATTTCTCTTTGTCCATTTGGAAGTCGTTGGTCATCGACCATAGATAGTTGGTTAACGCTCCTCCCATGATGACCAAGAATAAATGCTTGTCATAGTGGAATTCTTGAACGAGAAGAATGGCAGCGTCATATGAATAGATGTTATGAAAGAAATGACGATGAAGATAGATGAACTTGAGATACGCCACTGAGTCAACGCACGTGTCGATGTCTGCTTGAGAAAGGAAATGTGTGTCTGTAATGCTTGATTTGAGCACAAAATCCTCTGGAGACATATTTTCATTTTTCAGAACGCTGTCTTCATGCTCAGGCGGGTCGAAGTAATCTAGAAGAACTCTCTGCTTGTGATCCTTTTGATCAACAAAGGCGTAGAAAAGTACACTGTTGTGACCATTTAGGCGAACATCTTCTACAGCTGACGGCTCAACTGCGGTTGTAGCTGTCTTGTGCTCTTCTTGTGCATCTGTCTTGATTTGTCCAGTTCCACGAGGTATCTTTCTGCTCTCGGCATTGCTTGCCACTCTCTTTCGCTTCATCAAATTTGTTTCAATGATGAAGTCTTCCGGTATCAACTCCTGTGTTCCATGTTCCACAGGTGCCGGCAACGTGGAGCAAGAACCCTGGCCAATGTTAAAATAAGACTTTGCTTTCTTGGCCACGTCCTTTGCTTGCCAAGGTGCGTCGTCCGTCATGCTGGAAGATTGATCATGTAGATTCTCCACTTCGCCAGGACGAAGAAGGCTACTCTTGCCAGGTATGAGACCTGCACTAGCTTTGTCTGGCGGGATATGGCCGACATACATATTGTCGGAGAGATCGCCATCATCGTCGTCCGTGGCTTCGATCACCTTAGACAACGTTGACGCACCTACTGAAGTATCTCGTCCTTTCTTTCCTGACAAGTAATTCCCTAGGCGAGCGGGCGCTCGAACCTTTCTAGATCCCTTCGGCCGATCTGTCGTGGCCTGGACAGTAGAGACCGCAAATTGCTTATCGCCCCATTTACGGGCCGATGCTTCCATTTCGAGAGGAGGAGATAACTGCACCTCCTTAGATTTGATTGCTTGATCTGATGAGTGCTTCCAGGTACCAACTGAGTACCTTCTCGATTTCGCTGGACTATTGACCAATTGATCATCTTTCAATTGACTAGCTGGAGCTAACTCATTTGTTGTTAGATTGGTACCTTCTACTACTGTCACAATCATAGATCTCACGTTATCGTACGCCGTATCAGTGTCTAACAACGCTGTTTTCGCCTCTCGCTGAAAGCTTTTTCTTTCCTTAGTATTCTTTTTGTTTAAAACAACTTTGTATCCTTCATCGTTCGAGGAATCTATTGAACTCATATCTCTAGAACTCTCAACAACAAAAAACTCAAGTGACTCGAGATTCAATACAACTCTAATACTAAGGTAAACTTAGATAGATTTGTGGTGAAAAACTCGCGCCACGACAACCACCGAAAACTTAAACAGAAATCTGTGGTAGATCAATGTGAATCCCGGTCAGTGTCCAGTCAAACTTCGTAAGTTAACGAAAACGTCGTTTCGTAAGCTAGCGAGCAACGCTACACCCAAAAACTGAAAAAGAACACTTCGTTTCGCGACAACGGCGAACTTAGTAACTTATCGAAAATTCGGGAGGGCGTCGCAAGTTAACAAAATTAACGACGAGACAATGACAGGGTGATACACATCAGAGCGCGAATGTGGTTATGTCAAACGACCGTCATCCACATTCGCGATCGCAACAAATTAAAAATTAATTATAGCTAGCCGGAGTACAGCTTACAATAATTGCATTTTAAATTTGCGTTGATCGGCGAATATGAAATATTCTGGAAGTTTCCTTGAACCACATGGTAGTGTTTCAAAACACTGAGTGTGGATCAGAAGGTCCTACCTTCTGATGGAGAGACCGAAGTCGCAGGGTATATACATAGATACACATATGAGCATATACACAGTCATGTACTGAAGTGGCTTGACCATATCCCATAGTGAGTGCGTGTAACCTTTTTAAATAAACATCTCGTGTTCCAACAACTTGTGTCGGTAGAGAATGATATCGGTTTCTTGTGCAATGCAATTCATGCACAAGTGGTGACGGGAATCACTGACCCCGAAATCCAAAAACAACACACTCACTAACCGTTGTCATGCTAACATTCTCGCAGAGACATATTACGTGACGCCGTGTGTTGCCCCTTAGGGAACTCACGAATAGCATCAACATAGAATGAACCCCCACCTGAGTTG
>Ga0304728_1003021_pt1 | contig 10317 bp, 20 predicted proteins | sample C_130625_MF_Meta_FD_190476 | JGI IMG/M metagenome (GOLD analysis project Ga0304728, IMG submission 190476) | Freshwater microbial communities from Lake Croche, Canada to study carbon cycling - C_130625_MF_MetaG (v2) (version 2) | ecosystem: Environmental > Aquatic > Freshwater > Lake | place... | reverse complement strand
CGCTTTGACAGCAAAGAGGCCGCTTTGGCACACCTTCGTAAACGCAATCCTTTACACACTGGAGTCTAATATGCCTAATTGGTGCAACAACTATCTAGTTCTAGAACACGAAGATCCCGCAATGATTGAGCGGGCCAAGACAGCCTTTGCTGAAGGTAAACTCCTGAATGAGTTCTGTCCAGTGCCTGATGACTTACACATTGTGGCAGGTCGTGTGGGTGATGACGAAGATCAAAAGCAAAAGGATCTCGTAGCACAGGAAGAAGTCAATGTGGCCAAGCATGGCTATCGCAATTGGTATGACTACTGTGTGAACGAGTGGGGCACCAAGTGGGATGTGGGTGGTGAGGGTGATCAAGCCAGCCAGGATAGTCCTACCGACCTCTGTATGAACTTTGATTCAGCCTGGGCACCACCCATAGCCGCAATGGAGAAGTTCCAGGACTTGGGCTTCCGGGTCAAGTTGGTGTATTGGGAATCAGGCATGTGCTACTGTGGCCTGTTTGATGAGAACGGTGATGACTACTTTGATTACACTGATATGAGTGCGGCTGAAGTGGCTGAGCACATCAACCCAGAGATTGACGAGTGCATGTGCATCGTTGAGAACTTGGAAACATGGGAAGAAGACAACCGTGAAGAAGAGGACGAAACTCCACATGAGTTTGGCACACCGGGTTCATTCACTGTTGAAGAAGGCCTAAAGAAAGAGGAGGACAAGTAATGGACTTTTGGACATGGCTTGCTTCCTGCCCAGTGAAGTATGAAGTCGATAGCCTACAGGGCTTTGACGGAGTCAGTGTAGCGTTCTATCCACCCACAGAGGAAGAAGAAGAGTAATGGTTGACTGCCTACCAAAAAGGCAGTACAATTAGACTTAACAACAAATGGAACAGCAATGAAAACCAACAAAGAGAAGAACCTAGCACATGATGCTAAGATGCAAGAACGAATGCGTCCAAAGCAGATTGATTATAACTATAAACCATTAGAGGATGCTATTAAGGCAATGATCCTGAATAGTAAGGCTAATGTCTAGGCTAGAGTATCTTGCTCGCCCACTGGTAGCCTTTGATGCATCTAACAAGGATCATAGGCGCTGGTATTGGGAGTTCGTAGCATACAAAGGTTGGGGTAAATGTCCCGTAAGGTTCATTTGCACTGAGGAGCATGGGGACAATCTACCCTCCATGATTCAAAGGATGGTGGTAGACTACTATATCAACAAGGAGTTCAAGCCAAAAGCTCAGAGCAAATTGGGAACTATAGTAAGGAAATTGGTTGCTCAAAAGAAGCCTAAAACGGTTGACAAAGGCACCAAAAGGTAATATAATTAACAAATGGACAAGAAGTTCATATTTTTTAACACACACAGAAGAGGTATTTCAAATGGCTACAGATAAATTGTTTAAGGTTGCAGGTATTAGTAAATTGAATGGCGAATACAAAGTTCGCTTTGCCAATGATATCATGCGTATCAAGGTCCTGGCTAAGTCCGGTCATGAAGACATCCGTCTTGCAGAGTTGGATACGGCTATGACTAAGTTGGAAGCCGCTTTGGCTATCCAAGGTATGGAAGACTTCAGCGATGTGATCGCTCAGGCTACCATCGGCGAGTACTTGGATGAGAAGAGCCCCAAGGCTCCAGTTAAGGCTAAGGTCTCTAAGCCTGTTGCTAAGGCAACGAAGACTCCGGCTACCAAAGTAGCCAAAGTGGTTGAGAACGAAGACGCTCCGTTCTAAACCCAGCGTGACTAACAACAAGGGCCTATGTGCCCTTGTTTAACTTATAAGAGACACAAATGAATTGGGAATTGTATGAGGTTTGGGCTAGGACAGTAGATGGCCACGAAGATCTTATTGATACCACCAAGAGCTTGAAAGAAGCTCGCGAACTTGCAGAACTCAACATAGACGGTGAAGTCGTCGAGTGCGTGATCTACAGGGAGACACCAGAAGGTGATCCAGTAGAAGTAGAGACAGTTAAATAGAACCTAGGGCCTATAGCTCAGTTGGTTAGAGCAGAGGACTCATAATCCTTTGGTCCCTGGTTCGAGTCCAGGTGGGCCCACCATATTCGAGGGTGTTGCGGAAACGCAACACCTTTCGTCTTGACTGAAATCCCAAAACCCTGTATAATAATGATTCGAAGGCAACGGGATGGACGGCATCGCTGGGCGTGTCTATAATACCCTTTCAATTTGTCGGGACTTGACACTTTGGCAAATCCTTGCTATAATAGTGGCATAAGTTAACAAGGAGCATAGAATGAACGAATTCAAAAGCTGGGAAGAGATGTCCGTGCTAGAGCAATATGCTTGCCAATACTGGGATATGTATAAGGATGCCTACGGCGTTCGCCCACGCGGTATCGATACCACCAACTGGACAGAGGCTCAGTTTGAAGCTGAGTTCGTTCAGTTGGGCCGGACCATCGAAGCCAACTACAAGGACCAGCTGGAGTCCGAGGCTCGTGCTATAGTGGCATTTGAAGACCGCGTGGCTAACCTCATGCATACAGGCACCAACCGTCAGCGAGTGATTGCATGGTTGATGGATGCTGAAGGTGCCACTGGTGACTATGAGTATTTCTGTTTCACACAGGGCTTGCCCTACCGTTATTTCTCAAAGGAGACAGTATGATGAAGTTCGATGTGATCTATGATCGCAAGCATGGTGGCCTCTATGACAGAGGTGCCTCAGACAGTTACTATCATCGTCCAAGAGATCCACATTGGTACCCTGAAGGCACTTACAAGGGCGAGCGGGTGCAGGCCACCAGCCCTGCAGACATACGCGAGTACATGGAAGGCTATGACTACAATGAGCGATATGGTGACAAGAAGAGCTGGGATTAACGGTTGACTGGTTGCCCAAAAGGCGTTATAATACTTACATACAAACAAACACTGGAGCGAAAACAATGTTTAAATTACTCAGCACTGCCAATCCTAAGATCCAAAAGGGTACTAAGATGGGCTACCTGTCCTTCATCCTGCACCTTGCACCTGCTGACTTGTCAGGACGCGAGACTTGCCCAAAGCGCACCGCAGGCTGTACGAGTGCATGTCTTAACACTGCCGGACGTGGTGGCATGTTTAAGAAGGGTGAGAACACCAATATGATCCAGAAGGCACGTATTCGCAAGACACAATACTTCTTCGAAGCCCGCGACTACTTTATGAATGATCTCTATGCAGACATCACAAAGGCTATCAAGTTCGCGGCCAAGCAGGGTCTGACTCCAGTGTTTCGTTTAAACGGTACGAGTGACTTGAGCTGGGAGAAGTACACTATCCAAGACAAGACAATCTTTGAATTGTTCCCTAATGTTCAGTTCTATGACTACACCAAAGTGCTCGGACGTAAGGTCAAGCATATCCCTAACTACCACTTGACCTTCAGCAAGGCAGATGGCAATGACAGCGATGTGGCAGAAGCATTAATGCAAGGCATGTCAGTGGTTGCTGTCTATGACAAGATCCCAGAGGGCGTTCCGAGTGCAGACGAAACTGACTTGCGCTTCTTAGACCCAAAGGGCATTATGCTGGGACTCAAGGCCAAAGGCCGTGCAAAGAAAGACTACTCGGGCTTCGTAATCCGGTTGACAGAGACAGCGTAAGACACTATAATTAAGACTAGACAAACAAATAAGGAGCGAAACTTATGAAGTTCACAAACGAAGCAGATGCTAACGGTACAAGTCTGCAAGGCTATGTTCAAGCATACTATCACCAATTGGTTGAAGTATTTGGCGAGCCAGAGGGTGGCGGCGACAAGACTACTGTAGAGTGGTGCTTGGAGTTCGAAGACGGTACAGTGGCTACCATCTATGACTGGAAAGAATACGAAACTCCAATGGGCTTGCATCGCTGGCACATCGGTGGTAGGAACAACCTGGCAGTGGCCCATGTAACAGACACTTTCAGACAAGGAGCCCGTGTATGATGTACACTGTAGAGATTTATAAACTAGACAAGCGCACCAAAAAGGGCGAGCGTCTAGTCAGCAAGACAGACTATGAAGTCACAGAAGCTTCCATGCTTGAGCATACCGTCAAGCATACCTATCGTGCATCACAAGGCTATCGCTATGAGATCCACGAGACTTATGTGACCAAGACTAACCTAATGGGTGGCAAGGAGTTCACAGAACGCTATGACACTCCCCACTTTTGTTCACCCTCATCTGAATCTTATTGGAGTATGTAATGCTAACCATTCAACAAGTAAACTCAGCAATCATGTTGCAGACATGGACCAATACAGAATTGAGCTCCATGATCGATGCGGTCAAGTGGAACAGAGATCACTTGGCCAAACAGATCAAACGTTCGATTGGCATCGGCGATAACGTAGAGTTCACCAGCTCCAAGTCAGGACGCTTGATGCGTGGCTTTGTTACCAAAGTGGCCATCAAGTATGTCACAGTCAACACCGGCATGGGTCAGTGGCGAGTGCCAGCCAACATGTTGACAGTGGTTGACAAAGAGACGGTTTGACAGTATAATAAACACTTAAACAAACACTAGGAGCGAAACTAATGTATGATATCGTAAACAACCCAATCCCAAAATCCAAGCTGTTCGTCACACCTAAAGACGAGCAGGACTTGTTCAACAGACTCGAACAGCTATCGGGTGCAGAGAAAGCCCTGGCTTTTCAAATCGCAATGATGACGTTCAATCTCTGTAATCAATTGGTTGAAGACAAGATCCTATCCAAAGAGATCTTTGCACAATGAACGAAGTCCTCAACGCATTCTACATGACGATTGAGCTTTGGATCTTCTTGGCAGTCCTGTTGACAGCTACAGTGATTGAAGCTATAATTACTACTTACAAACAACACAATGGAGCGAAACATTATGGTAACAGCAGAACAAATTAAAGCAGGCGTTGAGCTAGCTAAACAGGCATCAATCGACATGTACGACCGGATGGGTCGCAAAGATGCCTATGCATGTGGCTTTGCTTGGGTCAACGTTTACGTGGATCGTACCAACTCAAAGCAGGCCAAAGAGTTGCTGGCCGCAGGCTTTAAGAAAGACTATCAGCCCAAGTGCTTGAGCTTTTGGAACCCAGGCGATTTGCCAGTCCAAAACATCGACATCAAAGAAGCGGGTGCAGATGCTATGGCCACTTACCTGCGCTCACTGGGTCTGACTGCTTATGCAGGCAGTCGCTTAGATTAACCAAATGAGTAGACAGGCCCGCAAGGGTCTGTTATAATCTTAAATATTAATTAACGCAAGGAGCGAACAATGGGTAGAGTAGTCACTAGTAAGATGCTTATGGCACTTCAGCAAGAAGTCACAACCAAAAGCCTGGAAGTCAAAGCAGTCGACAAAGACTTGAGCCAAGAGTCAGATGAAACGATTCTCGATCGTCTACGTGATCGTTTTGAGATCCTGGACGACATGACTCGTGCAGTCAAGAAGGGCGATGTACGTGCTATGATTGTCACAGGCCCTCCAGGCGTTGGCAAATCCTTTGGTGTGGAGAAAGTACTTGCCAAACACGATGTGTTCGCACAGGTAGCTGACGACAGCAAGCTGAAGAAGTACGAAGTAGTCAAGGGCGCAATGAGTGCCATTGGCTTGTACAGCAAGCTCTATGAGTACTCAGACAAGAAGAGTATCCTAGTGTTCGATGACTGTGATAGTGTACTGTTAGATGACTTGAGCTTGAACATTCTCAAAGCCGCCCTGGATACCAGCAAGAAGCGCATGATCCATTGGAACACTGACAGTCGTCTGCTACGTAGCGAAGGCGTTCCAAACAGCTTTGAATTCAAAGGCGGCGCGATCTTCATCACCAACATCAAGTTCGATCACGTGAAGAGCAAGAAGCTTCAGGATCACTTGGAAGCGTTAGAGTCACGCTGTCACTACTTGGACCTGACCATTGACACAGAGCGTGAGAAGTTGTTGCGCATCAAGCAGGTAGTCACAGAGTGTGGCATGCTGGACAGCTACGATCTATCGGATGAAGCCAAGCTGGATGTGGTAGACTTTGTGGATGCCAACAAGGCTAAGATGCGTGAGCTCAGCTTGCGCACGGTGCTCAAGGTAGCTGACTTGCGTGTCAGCTTCCCAGACAAGTGGAAGGCAGTAGCAGAGGTAACATGTATGCGTGGTAGCCGCTAAGGCTAGCTAGCATACAGCTACAGCATAGCGCCGCAGAGTGCTAGCTGTAGGCAGTAGGACTGGCCAAGGATTCGCTCCCGGCAACCAGTCTGTAGTAGAAGAATCCACGCCAACAAGGCAAGGGTTCTTGATCCCCACCCGTAAATCCGATTCGCTCCCGGTAGGTGGGGATTTTTTTTGGCTGGGAGGTCGGCGAGAAGAATAATATTCTGAGAGGGGGGGTCGGGGTATACAATTATATTATGTTGTATTTTTACAACAGCGCAAGCCTTTTTTGCCCGTTAAAAATGAGGGGTGTTGCCAAATCACCAGGTCAAAAGTTTAAGTACTTATATTGTATTTTTTTCAGCGCAGAAAATTGCGAAGCAAAGGACCCCGTTGGGGGACTTGTTAAGTGGGTGTGCCCCAAGCACTGCTTGAGTTCTCTCCCACACCAATCACACATGCTGTTACTGCGGTGTATTCGATCAATGTCCACGTGCCAGTTTTTGGATTAACTGTCAGCACAGTGCTGGTACCCTGTTCACTTGTAGCACCACGCCATTGCGGCGTTTCCCCAAATTCTTCTACCATAGTACGAAACACCTTTTCAGTATTGTCACATACTACTGGCTTGTTCAATCTGCGTGTTTGGGCCGACACTGTAGTCAATACAGCTACCATGCATAGGAGGGCTAAAATGTTCTTCATATGGTATTTAAGTACTTCCCCAAATTTTTTTGCGCAGGAAATTTACTGACCTGTAGACCCATTTCTGTATAAATACTCTTATACAATAGGACACTCATATGACAACTCCCCAAGATTACCGTACTCTAGTAGACAAGCTAGAAGCCATACAAGAAAGCCCAGCTAGTGTCTTCACACCCAAACAGTCACAATCAATCGCTAATGCTGTGACCTCGCCAGATACTTCAGGCTCAGTACTTAGAGCCTTGCTTACCACTGGCATGAGTGTAGTGCCTGAAATTGTTGCATTTTTAATGAAAAACAAAAGCCAATTGAGTCCCAAGTGTCAAGGAATACTTCAACAGTTTGATACTGGTGATAAGTTAAAAGCTCCAAGTCCACAGCCAACGTGGAGTGGGCCAGCTACATACGATCCAAGCACCACCGGTTCAGCACCGAGTCCACAGCCTACGCCAGCTACTGGCGGCCCGGCTGTCGCAGTCCCTGCTCCAGGTAAATCAGTGTAGCTTGTACTATATACTGCATGATCAACAGCCGTGAATACTATGTGCTTACGCTACATCCCAACTATAAAGAAGTGCTGACTTGGGTGTTTGACAACAATTTAAAGCATGAAGTACACCTTAATCGTACACGCTTTTGGGTGCCCATAGACTCTAGCTTGCATACTTACTTTCAATTATGGCTTAAGGATTCATGTGGGTCGGTAGATCCTAGCTTAGATCTAGCTACAGGCTTACCCATATCCAGCCAATAAGCAAGCCTAGACCAAACGACCATAGCATGACTACGATGCTGACAGGTATGAATATCCATTCATCCAATACGTAACGTTCTAGTCTACTTAGGTCCATTGTAATAAGAATAAGGTTTTGTAAGTGGGTTTCTTAAATGCTATACAGGCTTGCCAATAGTCTACTGACGTTCCATTATGATACGCCCAATGACTATAATGACTGCCTATATGCGTGTTGAGCCATGCTTCCATAACGTCTACAGCAGTAACCCAATCCAACTGATCGTTGACAATAATCATGGGCCAGTGAGCAGTGGCAACGTGCTCGAAAGGATGTAGCTCTGGAAGATAATAGCTTCTTGGCATGATAATATTTAGTATAGAGGCAAGCAAGCGTGTAACTGATATGTAATCTTGCGTTTTACCGCTTGCTACTTCGTAGCTTAGGCTTATCTGCGCTGGCGCTTCGCGTGAAAATCTGCGTTTTCCGCCCTGCGGTGAATAAATACTTCATAAACCGTGTAGGGATTAGCATATGAGTGAATTGAGAAAACTAATAGATCATTTGACATACATCGAAGAAGGCGGCCAGCTGATTCGAGAATTAGACGCCAAAACTGGACGTGTGGTCAGTAAGCCGGCGCCAGCTGTGGGTGGTAAAAAATGGCCCACATCAGATGCTGAAATTCGTGCATTTCAAAGAGCCAATCCTCCGCTAGTAGTGGATGGCATGATTGGTCAACAAACCCTGGGCAAGTTGCGACAACTGGGCTATGCGCCGCCAGCTGGATTCAAACCAGTAGCAGACAAGGCCACTGTGCCAGGTGCCGCCCCCGCAAAAGAATTAGGGTCAAACACCGCAGGTAATATTTCGGATTTTTCAGCAGGGCCAGTAGCTACACCAAAACCACAGTCCGCAAGTTCACAGCCAGCTGATGCAGAAGACGATGATGATTCATCGTCGGTATGGAATCCACCCACAGCGGGTCGTAACGCAGACGGCAGTTACAACTCAGACCATCCATTTGTAAAGGCCATGGATGCAAAAATGGCCAGAAACAAAAACCCCAATGGTAACAACGGACATGATGGTTCAGGCATTGCGCCCGATGCTGACCCTGAAGATCCCAAAACATGGCCCAAGGGAGTTACCAAAGCACCGGACTTTGGTTATCTAGACCCCAATGGCAAGTGGATTCCTACACCTTTTCACGTGAGAGATGCAAATGGCCGTTGGAATTTTCCTCGAACCAGCCCAGCAAATCGAACGGGTATTCCTGCCAGTCAAATGTCCCCATTCCAAGTTGCAGTGCAAAAGATGGATTATAAATCCAACCTCAGCAGTGCTTCTGCTATTGAACAAGTTAAATTTGTAAAACTGCCCAATGGTGCTCCTGAGATACCAGGATTCCAACAAGTAGATGCAAATAAATTCAGCAACGATGCCCGACAGCCAGGACTGGATAAAACTGTAGATTGGGTGTATGCATATCAGCGAGGCAAGGACTTTGTTTTGATTGCGCCCATGTTGTTTTACAACACAAAACTCAGTATAGGTAGGCATTATGCCAATTGGACTGGTCAGGGAATAAAGACCGACGACGATCGTGTACCATCAGCTAACGGTACTGTTTTTGTGGCTAATCAAAGTTTCAATGCCAATGACATGATCTTGACCGTGGTTGTAAATACCAGTATAGGTGCTGGTAACATTGGTCCTCAAATTCTAAAACGCATAACAGCATCCGGCGGACTCACACCGGTCTAAGTTACTAAAACCTCATCTAGGCTCTAAACGTAAAAATAGGGCAAAAAGTACGCTATAGCGATAGCTAGAACCCAGGTTTCCACCCGTGTGCCAACTTCTATGTGTATTTGCACTAAACCAGCCATTACTGTATGTAGACGGCATTCTTAGGCCGTTATTGCCTTTTTCCGTGGTATAAAAGGTTGTGCTATGTTTTCGATTATCCTTCTCATCAAAAAACATCATACCCGTGGCCACTGCCGCTCGATAGTCTATATGTATGCCCGTAGTCCAGCCTGGATCATCCCTATATAACTCGCATACTTGACTTGTATTGGCTTCAAGTTGTGCCAAGCTGGTGCCAGGCCATATGTGATCTTTGAACTCAGGATTGCCATACATATATGTGAGTAAATGGGGAAGTCCCTGTCTAAGATGTGAGACAATTGATTGCAAATGGGGGGTAGCATCAAGTGCGGTTGAATGCTCGTCATGTGTTTCTACCCGTGCCCGTTTACGGAATCCACAGGTATATTTCCAATCAAGCTGTTCTAGTTCTTTGATAGTTTGTTCTCTATCGGGCCAGTCAGCATGTACTGTGTATAAACAACGGTTTGAATGTGGAGACAATTTCAACATCACGTATTTAAGTACGTACAAACACTGGGGTCAAATAATGATATTCACTATAGATTTCGGGCTCATATGGTGCTATTATACAGATACATACTAGTGCAGTATGTATTTTATAAAGGAGAACTACTATGTGGACTACACCATCAGCAACAGACATGCGCTTTGGTTTTGAAATCACTATGTACGTGATGAATCGCTAATAAGTCAGCAGTCAACAAAAAGCCCCGTGAGGGGCTTTTTTATTCTTCACTAGTTTTATCAGGTTCTATTTCACTTCCCAGATTGGGCCATATCGTTTCTGCTATAGTTACACTGCCAATATCAACGTCAGGATTGTTGTATTGTTCCATGGTAACATTAC
>Ga0304728_1003020_pt1 | contig 10317 bp, 17 predicted proteins | sample C_130625_MF_Meta_FD_190476 | JGI IMG/M metagenome (GOLD analysis project Ga0304728, IMG submission 190476) | Freshwater microbial communities from Lake Croche, Canada to study carbon cycling - C_130625_MF_MetaG (v2) (version 2) | ecosystem: Environmental > Aquatic > Freshwater > Lake | place... | reverse complement strand
TTATCATTTATTAAAGCAGAAACAAAAATTTAAACAAAACAAAACAAAATGCAAAACAACATGCAAGCAAAAAAAGAAAAAATCTCTTGTGGTAAAGGTACTAAGAGAAGTGATTCATGGTTAGCAATTACCATTAATCCAGATGTTATCAAACAGTACATTCAAGAGTACAATGGTTCAAAATTTGTTAAGTTAAACATTAACATTAATGAAACACCTGACAAGTTTGGCAAAGATGTATCAGTAAGTATTGATACGTGGACTCCAAACGGAGAGTTAAAACCATCTGTTCCTCAGAATGTTAAAGTGGGTACTCAGGTGGCTGAGCCTACACCTGTAGTTAACGATGAATTACCTTGGTAAACTATGAAACACTCAGGTTCATTCACACATGATTTAAAGTTCGGAGAGGAATCCGAAGACTGGGTAAAATCCTTGTTCACAGGGGCTTTTCGCGTAGAGGTAAAATCTGACCGAAGAGCCCTTGTAACAGGGAATCTTTACATAGAAGTTTATTCAAGAAGTAAGCCTTCTGGAATTAGCACAACAGATGCAGACTATTGGATATATAAAATAGAGGGTATTGATACCGCAATTATAATACCTACATCTAGATTAAAAGAATTAGTTAAAGCGCATCACAAAGGATTATTTAAACATGGTGGAGACCATGATAGCTCAAGAGGAGTATTAATACCAATAAAAGAATTATTCAAATAATATGTCAGCAAACCTAATATCAGCAATACATCACATGAGAATCTCACAAGAACATTTTGAAGACTTTATAAGACAAAACCCACAATCAAAAGGAGAAAGATTATTTAAAACATATATTTCAAAATTGAAATGGGTAATGAATGATGTACATACATACCCTTACTTTGACCAAGACACAAGAGACTCCATAAAGAATGAAATAGAGTGCGATGCATTTACAATACCCGCAATACTTGAAAAGATATCCTTACTTAATCCAGAACAAAGAGAGCTGATAGAATCCACTATAGATGCTATGGTATCCGGAGAGGAGGTTAAAATAGTTGACATAAAAGAATTATAATTAATTACCTTTGCTATATGATAGATATTATCTATGGCATTGAATGTCATGTACCTAACGCGCCACAATTGAAAGATATAGATGGTAGTGATATGCCTACCAAGAAACAAAAGTTTACTAGGATAGAGATACCAGATTCATTTTATGAGGTGGAGGTAGATGAAGATGATGTACCAAGTTACAACGAAGAACAAATAGAATTTATTAAAAGAGAGTTCGCAAGATGTAGAGAGGGTTATTGGTTTATGAACAATGGCTTCCCTATCTTTATTACAGGAGACCACTATTTTTACCTTAACTATTGGACATTAGAGTCTGGCATCTTTCCTGATTATAGAGATGCTGATAGAAAATGGTTCTTATTCTACGAGGAGATTTCTAAAGACAAAAACATATTAGGCGTTATTAGAGTTAAGAAAAGAAGAGAGGGGGCAACCTCACAAGCTTCTTGTATCCTTACTAAAGAAGCAAGCAATACAGAGAATACTAGATGTGGTATTATATCAAAGACAGGAGGTGATGCCTCTGACTTATTTGCCAACATGGTGGTGTATGGATTTAGGGCTATGCCTATGTTTCTTCAGCCAAGGACAGACGGAACAGAAGACCCTAAGAAGAGATTGATATTAGTTAAGCAATCCAAAAGAAAGAAAACAAACAAAGGACTTTTCAATAAGAGAGAAGGACTTAATTCATTTATAGAATGGCGTAACACAGCCTTGAACTCATTTGACTCTGGAAGATGGAGTAGATTATTAATAGATGAGGCTTCTAAGTTTCCAACAGAAGTACCTATTACAGAGTATTGGAACATTGTTAAAAAGACTTTGACAGAAGGAGCTAACAAGGTAGGATTTGCCTTAATGGTATCTACTGTTAACCCTCCTAATAATGGTGGACAAGAGTTTAAAAATCTGTGGGATGACAGCAATCAATTTAAGCACGGAAGAATAACACCAAGTAAATTAGTTAGATACTTTGCACCAGCAAATGAAGGATTAGCTGGCTTTATAGATACCTATGGTATGTCTAGAAAAGAAGAAGCTAAGGAATTTATATTAGCCAACTATAGAAACAACGACCAAGATACAAGAGATTATCCTTTGAATGAAGAAGAGGCTTTTAAATTCAACCAAGCTGATTGTCATTTTAATTTAGATAATATACTAACTCAAGAGATGAGTTTAAAAGAAAATCCTGTTACATTAAGAAGAGGTAGGTTTTATATAGATGGAGAAAATAATGTGCAATTTGCTGATGACTCTGCAGGATATTGGTTGATATATAAGTTTCCTAGTAAAGCCAATAATATTCAGTTTACGGGCAATGTAATGTATCCTAGAAACATAGGAGAGTATGGATTTGGTATTGACCCATTTAGGCACTCTATGACCTCAGGAGAAGGCTCTCAAGGCTCAGCTTGGATAGGAGAGAAGGTAGATTCTACAAAGGAAGGTAGTGGAGCTCCTGTGGCCCATTTCTTTGGAAGACCTAAGATGAAGAAACTATTTTGGAAAGAGATGTTAATGGGGGCTATGTACTACGGAGTGCCAGCTACAATAGAGAGTGATGCCGGTGACGATTATTACGATTACTTTAAATCTGATAACGACTTTGGCAAGAATTGTTTACCTATGCTTGGTAAGAAACCAGATGCTGTTATTGACCCACAAAGAAAAGCTAAAGTTAATTTAATGCAAAGGGGGATTAGTTCAGCTGATGCTTTTGCCCTGTCTAAGCAACTAGAATATTGTATCAACTATGTAGAACATTATTGCCACCTAATAAACTATCTTGATTTATTAGATGAGCTTAAAAGATACGACCATAGTAATAGAACTAAGTTTGATAGAACTGTATCATTTATGATTATGTTGTTAACCCTAACGGGTCAGAATAAGTCTCAAGCTATATTAAAAAAGAAGATGCCTTTAATAGAAACATTCAGCCCTAATCAATTTAGTGGGTATTAATATTTCTTAGTACGCTCGTATTCGTAAAGAAGCATACCAACTGCATCCACAAACTCCTCGTTATATTTTAGCTGATGTCTGCTTGCAGCATCTAGAACAAGATGCGTTAATTCGTGGTAGAATGTTTTTTGTATTTCAGATTTTGGCAATCGCTTACCTCCATCTTTGGAAGTTAAGGTTATAATTTTATCTGTAAAATCAGCCTCACCTAGCAATCCGTTTTCATCACAATACTCGTCGTCATATTGTACAGTAATTTTTTTACCATTTAATTTGAACTCACTAGGTATGGTAATTTTATTCGGCATTCTTTAGTAAGATTTCATCTGGTCTATCTGGCTCTGTTTGTATGTTTACTTTATGACCTCCTCTAACTTTACCTAACATTTTTTTAATAGCATCTTCAGCTATATACATTTCTTGTAGTTCTCTTACTAGATACGCCTCTTGTTCTTGCAACGACATTTTATTGAATTTTTTACTAAGTTTCATAGATTTATTTGAGCTGTAAATATACTAATAAACTTGATTGTTTTCTTGTAGCTTTCTGATTGCGGCCTGCAAATACATAGCTTTATCAAGAGTCTCTTCATAAGCCTCTTGTAGCCAATCAACTAAGGCATAATCAGCTCTATCACAGGTAGTTCCATATTTATTAATTCCTAATATCTCTCTATCTTCTAGGTCTGATATAACTTTGTCTAATACTTTACTCATATGTTATTTATTTATCAGTTTTGCTGTGAAACTTTCCACATACCTTACATTTTATTTGTAGCTTAATAGTTCCGCTAGCCATTACCCTTTTATTATTAACCACTAGATTACCACCACTTGCACCGCACTCTGGACAGCTACCCCTGTCTTGGCCGAATATTACTCCGTAATGAGTCTTAGGGTCTATGTGTTTAGATAGCTCGTTAAATACCTTCTCAAGAAGCACCACATCCATTTTACAATACTTTACCATGGCATCCATAGCCTTCTTACTCTTGTGAAGCACTATATCAGTCCATAAGCTAAAGTCTGTTTTAATCTTATGGCCTATTCCTAAATAACCAGCTATATAATCTAATTTATTAGAATTGAATTTAAACTTAGAACGAGCTACCTTAAGTGTATCTATTGTTATGAACTTTGGAGGCATCTCTATACCATACCTAAGACATCTTGTTCTAACCCAAGGAAGGTCAAACCTATCCCCATTATGACCTACTAATTCATCAGCTTCGTTAAGAACCTTGGCAAATAGCTCAAGCATTCTTTTATCTGATTGCTTGGCATCCCATTGCAAAGAATGAGTTTCTTTTTCTCCCTCCCATTTATAGCAGATGCAAATAATTGCTCTTTCTTTTATAATGTTTTGTGGACCGATATTTAATTTGTATCCAGCTTGCCAAAAGAAACCGATGTTGGGGGCCGATTCAATGTCAAAAAAGAGTCTTCTACGTTTAGTAACGCCTAGTTCTTTTTTCATTTGTGTGGTGTTGGTTAGAATTTAGCTACTCCCTGATTATACATGGAGACAAAACTATTTATAAAAATCTTATCAGGTAAAGCGTCATTAGAACCCACTACCCAATTCCTATAATATGCTACAGCTAAGTTCTCAGCTGATGTAACTAAACCGGTATGATATGGATGTGCTATTCCACCAACAAACAATCCTCTACTTAAAATCTCATACTCTAATATATCTAATGAATCCTTAAAAGAGTTAAAACAAGCAAATCTCCTTTGCTTATTAGTCTTATTCTCGCTCTTTATGGTGGTGCCTATAATCTTAGGAGAAATATGTGAATCCCATCTAGCCCCGTCAGTTTGTAATCCTATGTAGTTATTACAGATGCCACTTTTACCATTTGCTCCCTCATTACGAAAAATTATATAGGTTGAAATCTTAACCTCTTTAATATATGGAGAGTCTTTTATGTACGCAATAACACTATCCATATCAATGGAAGTCTTTGTGTACGGCATTTCTGGTAGTTCTGGGTATGCGTTTTTTATCATATTCTAAACTTGAGGTATATAGATATACCCAAAATTAGAACAATAATTCCCAATAAACCAAAAAATCTCCACTTATATTTTGAAGTTTCTTGTTGGGATTCTGTAAGATGAACGTTTGCAATAAATAATTGATTCTTATAGAATTGAATTGTATCCTTATGGGCATTTAAAATCCTATTATCTTGAATGTATTTTTGTACAGAATCGTGTACATAAACTGTCTTTTTAATTAATTTAATTAAGGTATCTGTATGGTTAACCTTATCTATGTGGTGAAACTCTATAGTATCTATTAGTGTTATAGTATCTGATTTAAAGATAGTATTTGTAATGGTGGTGTCAATAGGATTAAGCTTAGCCCATTGCAAACCAACTTTATTAAAAGCCTTATCGTTGTATAACACAGCATTAACTGCCTTGTTTATTTTTCTTTGTTGGCTACAAGACACTAACAATAATGATAGTAATAATATCTTTTTCATTCTTTAATGGATATTTTACCTTGGCTATTTGTAAAGAAATTCTTTAATAAATAAGATAAACCAGCTGCAACGCCAGCTAATAAAATACGTCTAAAGTCTTGTATATCAGGAAATTGCAAGGTATCTAAAAATGATATAAGGGAGCTGATAAAGGTTGTAAAAAATGTTACAATCAATCCCTTACCAAGGTCAAACCAATTTATTGAAAATAATTTACTCATTTTGTTTATTTTGAAAAGAACTCTAATACAAGTTTTAATAGAAAGCCTATAATCGTGGAAACTGAAACAATCCCTATCCAAAGCCATTTAGTTCTTTTAAGAATCTCTTCGTGCTTATCTGCAAGTTGACCTATTTCGCGAATATCATCAGCCAATCCATTACTATTAGTAAGCTTGTTGCCTATTATGGCATCTATTACTTGGGACATTTTACCATCCAAGGCGTCTAATTTAGACTCAACATCATTTAGTTTTCCTTCCATTTGGCTTAATCTTGACTCCATTAGTGTTATTTCTACTTGGATATCCATTACTAAATAGTTACGTCAGTAACGGGTATTTCCGTTATAGTAGGTTCTGCGACTGGTGTAGCAACTGGAATTGCATTATTAGCTGACATAGCTATAATCAAATCAATTATACTAACTCCATTTATACATGGGATATTTGGTGTAAGTGAAGATGAAATCTCTTTTAAATTGTCTTCAGAAAGAATATACATACTTGTTTTGTTTTATATGACAAATATACACAATTAATAGGATTTTTCTTCTATGAACCCAGAGCCGTATTTTATATTAATTTGTTTCTTAATATCAGCTCTTTTATCGTTCATTATATAAACACTCCTAGCTAGGTAGATAAAATTCTCTCCAAAGTCTTGTGTCTTCTCGCATTCCCTTTTATTGTTCTCTATATTCCAAAGTATTTTATTGATATTGGTTAGCTGACCTACTAATGGCTCTTCTGTTTTTATGATTGTTTGAACTATGCCATCTAGGTATATAAACTCTTTAACAACATTTTTCAGCTTTTCCTCGTCTTTAATAAGCTCATTCTTTATAGAAAGTATGGTCCATTTGTCTATAATTTCTCCTATACTTACTTCAATTTTCATAGATATTTTTTACAAAATTAAGGATATTCATATTAACTTTGTTGAAACACACAGAAAAATGCATTATGATTTCATAGAAATAGGCACATCAGACTTTGATACTTTAATAGAAAATGCTGATAATAAACAAGTAGGACTTACTATAGAGCCATTAGCCTATTACTTAAACAGATTGCCAAATAAGAATTTTGTAATAAAAGTGCAATCAGCCATAAGCGACAAAGATGGCTTTATAGAGATTTATTATATTACTGAGGATAAAATTATAGAACATAATCTTCCCTATTGGATTAGGGGATGCAATAGCGTTGATAAACCTCATGTATACGCTAGACAAAAAATAGGAGAAGAACTTTACGATAGTATTGTTACAATAGATTCGGTTATGGTGATGTCTTGGGATGCTTTAATAGAAGAGTACAATATAACATCTGTAAAGTATTTAAAAATAGATACTGAAGGACATGACCATATTATTTTAAAAGGATATCTAGAATCTTGCAAAAGAAAACCTTCCCTTCTTGCAGACAAAATAGAGTTTGAATATAATGAGATTTCTGATAAAGAAAAAATTTGGGATATTCTAAAAGATATGAATGGATATATTGCAGAAAAAAATGAAAATGATATTGTATTAAAAAAAATAACAAGAAAAGCGTTTATTCTTTATGCAAATGAAGCCTATGCAGATTTAGCTGAGGCTTGCGTATATTCTTTAAACAAACATAGCAAATATCCTGTGTATGTTTATATGCTAGATTCTGATATAAAAATAAGAGGAGCTGTAACATTTAGATGGGAATCGCAAGCATTAGAAATTAAAAATAGAAAAGATTTTATAGATAGAGATTCTACAGATATTTATAAGTTATTAATAGAAAGACCTGCAATAACAAAACACGCTCTTGAAATTAATGAGGTAGTTTGCTATGTAGATTGCGATTCTATAGCCACAAAGTATGTAGATACTATTTTTGATTATTATAATGAAGATTCAGCTTACCCATATTTTGTGGAAGGTATTTACGACTGGTTGCATATTAATGGTAGAGGAGGGGCTGAAAGTAGAGATGACCTAAGTACAACACTAGAACATCCTTCTTGTGAATTGTTTAATGTTAATCAATATGTAAGACAAAGGTATAGACAGACTGGATATTATGTAGCTGGAAGAAATACTATAGACTTTTTAGAAGAGTGGTATTGGATGTGTAATCATCCTAAAGTTATTAAAAACCACACTTTATACGCACCATATCACGAAGAAACTATAGCAAATGTTTTGCTTTGGAAGTATAACTATATGGAAGGACTTCCTTATATATATATGAATGGGTATAGAGAAGCTAAATTTACAGGAGAAGCATATCAGCTAGAGAGTTGGGTTAGAATACCTGCAACTGAAAATAAGTTACTTTTTTACCACGGAGAAAAGAATATACAAAAAATTAAAAGCATTATCAATGAAGATATTATTCTTAGCACCACACCTTAGTACAGGTGGGATGCCACAATTTCTTTTAAAAAGAATAGAGTTATTAAAAGGGTATGATGAGGTATTTGTTGTAGAATACCAATACTATGGGCCTGATTTTGTAGTCCAAAGAAATGCTATAAAAAGTTTGCTATTAGAAAACTTTTACTCTCTTGGCGAGAACAAGCTAGAGCTTATGGATATTATAAATAAGATTAAGCCTAATATAATACACATAGACGAGATGTCTGAAAGACTAGATGGAGAAATGATTAAGAGGTTATATAACAATAACAGAACATATAGAATAATAGAGACCTGCCATGATGTTTCTTTTGTACCTTCTGAAAAAATATTCAAGCCAGATTTATATTTATTCTGTACCCCATATCATATAGATACGTTTGGCGTTAGTAATTATAGGGTAATAGAATATCCAATAGACAAGCAAGAATTTAATGCAGAAAAAACTGGTAACCATGTTCTTAATGTAGGCTTATGGACTCCCGGCAAAAATCAAGCTGAAGGTATAGAGATTGCTCGCAAGTACCCTAATTTTATATTTCATTTTGTTGGCAATCAAGCTGGCAACTTTCAAGATTATTGGGAGCCTTTGATGAAAGACCTACCAAATAATGTAAAGGTTTGGGGAGAGAGAAAGGATATAGATACTTTTATGAAAGGAGCTGATATATTCATGTTTAATTCTACTTGGGAATGTAATCCATTAGTTTTGCGTGAGGCTATTAGCTATGGACTTCCTATTATAGCTCGTAACCTTCCTCAGTATGTTGATATGCTCACTAAGTATTTACAGCCTATAGATACGGATTTAAACACAATTGAAGCCAATTACGAGATACCTACAGATAACACTTCTTTTGATTTTTTAAATAACCACATTGATGCATACAATAAAGCATTAAGTGTACCTATAGTGCAACAAGGTGTATCTATTGTTCAATATTTTATTAATCAGCCTTTCATAGAAATTACTTGCCCTGTAGAAGAAGACTTCTTAGTTCAGTTTTTTGATGAAGATGGTAGTATATATTACGAAAACACAATAAAATCAAATTCTTGGGTTAAATTGAATAGGCAATGGTTTACCAAATGGAGAACAATTGTTACATGTAGAGATACGATAATATACGATAATATCCTTAATTTATCCGATAAAAGAGTTTTAATAGTTATAGACAGCGATTCATTAGGAGACAATTTAGCTTGGATGCCTTATTGTTTGGAATTCAAAAAGAAACACAATTGCGAGGTTATAGTCTCTACCAATAGAACTGACTTGTTTGATTATCCAGAATTAGAGATTGTTGAACGTGGCGTGATAGTAAATAATATTCATGCCCAATATAATATAGGGTGGCATTACGATTCAAATAAAGAGCCAGAGTTATGTAATACTATTCCATTACAAAAAGCGGCTACAAATATATTAGGATTAGATTTTAAGGAGATTAGACCTTTATTATACTTTGATGGGGGTAAAGTAACATTAAAAGAAAAGTATGTTACTATTGCTACAAATAGCACATCTGCTTGTAAATTTTGGACAAGAGAAGGTTGGCAGGAGCTAATAAATTATTTAGCTGATAGTGGGTATAAGGTTATTAATGTTTCTAAGGAAAGAAATTTATTTAACAATTGTACGCCATTAGAAGATATTTCAATGCATAACACTATAAAGGTTATTGCAGGAAGCAGCCTATTTATTGGGTTGTCTAGTGGGCTGAGTTGGTTAGCATGGGCTTTACAAAAGAAGGTAGTAATGATTTCTAATTTTACAGAAGAAGGTCATGAGTTTACTCTTGACACCATAAGAATAACTAACAAATCAGTTTGCCATGGATGTTGGAACAATAAGAACTTCAAATTTGACAAGGGAGATTGGGACTGGTGTCCTATAAAAAAAGGTACCAATGAACAATTTGTGTGTCAAACCTCAATTACACCTAAAATGGTTATTCAGCAGATGAATCCTTATCTAATTCAATAGCTATTTTTTCAATAAAGGCTAAGATTTCTTTACCATATTTGGTTGGTAATTGCTCGTTAGCATAATTCATTAATACTTCAACTTGTTCAGCTGTTAATGATGGAATTGGTAATTTTTTGCTTTCTTGATTCATGAATGTGTTTTTTATTATGCAAATATATAAATTAATTATTTAGTTACCA
>Ga0304728_1003009_pt1 | contig 10348 bp, 21 predicted proteins | sample C_130625_MF_Meta_FD_190476 | JGI IMG/M metagenome (GOLD analysis project Ga0304728, IMG submission 190476) | Freshwater microbial communities from Lake Croche, Canada to study carbon cycling - C_130625_MF_MetaG (v2) (version 2) | ecosystem: Environmental > Aquatic > Freshwater > Lake | place... | reverse complement strand
GATCACTATGAAAGTACTGAAGGAAAGAAGAACACTTCCGAAGTTATTCAAGTTGAACTAGTCGGAGGTAAATTTTAATGAGTAGAACACAACCAAAAGTATTATTGGAACTTGTAGATAAGAACACATACAAGTGTGACCAAATTGTAGAAGCCAGTGGCATATGGGCTGTATTCTATGATGGCCAACCTATTAACTTAAAGTCACAACACTATCAAGATCCAGATGCTACTCCTAAATACAAAAAAACAAGTTTCAGCAATCCTGGACACGCACGTAATCTTTGTCGCAAACTAAACACACAATTTAAAACAGATAAATTCACAGTGGTGTTTATGAATAATGGTACTATAGTGTACCCAGATGAGTGATAGAAAAAAACTAAAATACACTATCACTAGAGCAGTTATGGATCAACTGCCTAGCAACAACATCCCAATTGAAACAATCATAAGTGATTGGTGGTTCACCAAATCAGGGGACAGCCTACGCCTGACACCACAGGGTGATATAAAATTCAGAGAAGCAGAAATAGAATACTTTGATTTGCCAGTTAAAGTAAAGAAAACCAATTGGTATAAATTTCTAACAGAATGTAATAAGAAAATTAAATGCCCATACTACTTTAGTGTAAATAAAAATGTAGAGTCAAAAGAACCTTTCGTTAGACTATACGATAGCAAGATAGCAATGATGCTAGCACTATACGGTGATATAGAAAGTTATTTAGAATCAGTAAGGATACGTCAATGACCGAAGAAAAGAAAAGCAAGAATCCATTCATAGCAATGGCACAAGAAGCTAAAAAGAAAAATCTAGCACAACACCCTGGATTAGGCAAGGCTCCTAAAAGTCAAGGACCTAAGGCAAATACTAAGGGATTTAGTGGGGCAAATGTTACACGTAGAGCGGGTCGAGGTGGTTAATACCACTCGCCTTCGTTACGCATACGTTTAATAAAAGACAAGTAATTACTACATACACCGAAACAACGAAGGTGTACTGTACTATACATTCCTCTATCCTGTATCTCGGGTAGAAAAATAACACTAGTATTATCTATGGCAACTGTGCCCGGGGTAATAATTTTTCCGTTACTTGCTGTAACCGGGGTATTTTCTGTATCAGTTGGGAACCAAAAGTAATTTGGATATAATCTACTTGGCTGAGTTACAATCCAATTTTGCATCTCAGTATTCATAGCATTTAACCAAAAGCGAGGACCTTGCAAATACTTTTCGGTTACTTGTGTTATGGGTTGATCTACACCCAAATAGAGTATTCCACTACTACGCCAAACATTAACCATAGTGCTGAATCCAGCATTCATTGATTTGGTTATTTGTTTTGGTGTACAAGCATCTTCAAAATTGGTGCCGTCGTAGATGCCCTGATAAGATATATATTGTAAACGCATTTAGTATTTAGTCTTGTCAACGGGTTCCCGGGCTGCCGCGTTATATATATATGCGAGACAATAATCAATCTGATTACTACGATAAACCGGAAAAGGATAAAACTGAACCGTTTATGGAACAGTATTTGCCTACTAGTTATGATTGGAGATTATCCAATTGTGATGAAAGACGATCTGGACCATGTAGGATCAAGGATGAATATATCAAGCATAAATTTCATTAACACTAAAGGAAACTTAAAATGAAAAAAATCGTTACTCTTATCGCTACTTTGATTACTGCTACTGCTTTTGCTGCTGAGACTCCTAAACCAGTCGGCCCGGCTGCTACTGCACCCGCTGCAACTGCTACTGCTGCCCCAGCCAAATCAGAAATGAAATTGGCTAAGAAGAAGGAGGACAAGAAGGCCGATGCGACCAAAAGTAAGTCTACTAAACCTGCCAAAGACAAAAAAGCTACAGCTAAGACTGAGCCAGCAACACCCGCAGCTAAGTAATACAATAATAGATGACGATGATGACGATGATGGTCCAGAAGAACTAGACTGTCATTGTGCATATGGTCGTCCCAAAGTCTACAAAGTTATTGAAAAAGTTGTAGATTTAGGCGATGACCCGTTATCTGATTATGTAACTGTTAGGTTAGCCCTTTCTAGAGCAAAAGCCTTGACAAAATATAGAGAAATCTATACAATGGCATAAATACAGTTATAGAGTTCTGTATAAAAACTCTTTTAACACACTTACACGGAGAACACATGTTAAACCAATTATTGGGTTACTTTAGTAACCTATTCAATAGCTTCAGCAAGCCACAGACTTATGGCTCTGCATTAGAACAATATATCGTAAGTCATTCACCACAAACATCATGTGACGTTGACCGTTTAGTTCGTCAATTCAACTTGGAACAAGAACGCAACAACGGGAGACTATGGGTATGAACATCTTAAAATCAATTTATAATTTTTTATATGATGTAGGACGTTATCGTGCTGCTGGTCACCTCATTCAAATGGGTGATTATGAAGGTGGATGTAGGCTTATGTCAGATGAATTCAAGGGATGGGTATAATTATGTTTACACCTGATTTTTATATAGAAATGTTCCAAACCTCAAAGAGGATGGCAACTAATCAAATTTTTAAAGACGAGAGATTAAATAAGGTTGCCAACGACTTTATAGATGCCCAAACAATCTTTGCAAAGATGATGGCAAAGAATACAATAGAGATGTTGTCTTATGCTGCTGATAGCATGAGCAAAACAATTTATCCTCATAGTGAGGATGAAACAGTCAAAGCAAAGACTGAGAAAAAATAAGCTATTCACACACACCGACATTAACACAAGGAGATTAATATGTCACATTTTGAAACACCAAAATTACCCGAAGTAAAATTCAACAAGAACGGCTACGAAATTCGTGCCGACATTCTAGACATGGCCAAAGGCTTAATTAGTGAAGATTATCACTCTAAGTTCCGCGGCTGGGAAATGACAGTTGAGAAAGATCCAAAGACTGGACAAATCGTTACCAAAGTTGGTATGCCCGAATTCCCAGGTCTAGACAAGATTTTGGAAACTGCTGAAAAGATGTATGGTTTTGTAAACCAAAATACAACTAAGAAGTAATTCTACCCCAAAATGCCCCAAAAATGGGGCATTTCCACGGGTAAAAAAAGGTTGACATTAAATGGATTTGGGTCTATAATAGAGACTTAAACAGTTAACAAACGGAGTTATTTATGTCAGCATTGCAAAAATACATAGACCAGAAGAATCGTTGGAACGCTATCTTTAAGGGTAAGCAATATGAGATCCAAACTGCTCAAGGTCGTCAGGAAATTGCTAATTGTTTAGACAGCGACCTCAGCCCCGAAAACTTGACTTGTGACGGTGAATTATCCCGTAGTCAGGTCAATGCAAAGTACAATTCACTGTCAAAAGCGGCAAAAGAACTACAAAAACTGGATCCTAAAGTGAAATTCTACGAGTTTGCTTAAGTCCTAGGCTTGACATTAAATGGATTTGGGTATATAATAGAATCTTAGACAGTTAAATAACGGAGTTAATTATGAATCTCAATATCAATGATGCTATTTCTTGGACTAGTGCTGCTGGCGACCTGTCAGGCTATATCACTAATATCTGCTTGAATCTCAATGCTGCTAATCAAATTGTAGCTTGGATTGATGTCACATATATGCACGAAAACGGCCGTGAATGTAGTGTACGTCTTTGCGCTACTGAATCAAATCTCAAGGCAATGCGTGTTACTAAACTTAACGCTGAAACTGTGTAAGGAGTAAATTATGTCTCGCTATCAAAAACCTGCTCCCCTCAATCTTAACGCCGATGATGTGTGGGCAGCTGCCTGTCAAGCACAACGCCTGAATCAGGGCTATATCAAAGTTGATGAAGATGCTCCGGCAGGTCAAAAGAATCGTAGCATAGTAACAAATTTACTTGCTGACACTTCAAAGATCACCGACGAGGATCGTGAAGAAGGTAAATTGGTTCGCAAATTCTATCAAGCATATACATTCAAAATCCTTAAAGGTATCAAGTTGTCTGAATTTGACAACACCGCAATGTTACTTGCTAATCGTGAAACTATTGATACCGGGTTTGATATCGCAGTAATTACTAGTTTGCCCTCAGGCTACGTGCGCGGCATGAAACGTCAAACAGTGGACCAGCGTATCAATTTCGCTAAGGGCGGACTAATCGGTAGTGTAGGTGACAAAGTGTCTCCTTCTATCGAGGTCCTGAAATCAGTATTCTCGCAAAATTGGAATACACATTACATCACTGGTATTACTAGTGATGACCAAGTGTTGTTTTTTGCGTACAAACAACAACTAGAAGTGGGCAAGATGTTTGACCTTTATGGTACAGTCAAAGCACACCGTGATAATACTACTCAACTTAACCGTGTAAAGGTAATCGTATGAAAACAAAATTGGTATCGGTAATATTGCTATTGACTTTAATCTCAGGATGCAGTACAATAGCGGGGACAGTAAAGGGAGTCGGTGAAGATGTAAAATCGGGAACTGATTCATTATCTAAAATCATCAAACCTAATCAATAATTATGAGAAACTTTTTTCTAGGAACACTATTTGGTATCGTTATCGCTACTGTGGGTTTTAGCGGAATTGCTAAACTACTTGACGGTGGTGTTAACAAAGTTAAATCAATCACGCAAGAACAGGTGAAAGAATGATAGCTTGGATAGCAGTCATTTTGATGATTATATATGGTCATGTTTGGCTTGCTCTCCTGTTAGCATTACTCATTATATTTTCTGATTAACTATGCACGAAAAATTATCATTGTTTCCGGGACTAGATGAGAAGGGTCGCAGATTAGGTGAGATTCGTGTCCCTACACATACCATGGAAGCATTGGATAATTACTTCCTCAGGGGTTATGAACCGGGCGATTTCCTTACAGGTATACTTACTAACAATTTGTATCGTGCGGTGGCTAGTGCAGATTTAGCTAATCGTCATGCTATCTGGGAAATAGTTAGATGGTTGACTACTGACCCAATAGTACCTGAACATAGCTGGGGAACTCAACATTGGGTTCATTGGTGGTTAACTGATACTGAAAAAGTTAGAACCAAGTTTGTTGAAAAGATTGAAAAAGAATATATTTGGAAAACACTGAAAGGTTAATATGAGTGGCTGGAATACAATTCGTCAAATTCGTATCTTAGAAGAACGAGCAGATAAACTTGGGCTTAAGTTTGCCGCATACAAACATGATGATAGCTTTGGTGCCAATGTAGCATTAGTTCCCAAAGATAGTGATGTATTGCCCATCTATAGCCGTGATGCAGTAATGTTTGCTGGCACGTTAGAGGGTGCCGATTGTTGGATGCGTGGTGTATTGTGGGCACGAGAATACGACCGTATGGCTGTTGATCGGAACCTTGACAAAAAGCGTGAACGCAAAGAACAAGATGAACGCAATAAGCAAATGGTTAAAATCTTAAAAGAAGAAAAACTAAGTTTAGTAAAGACATAAATAATGTTATGCTCAAAAATGTAGTTATCGCAGGATTATCACTACTTTCACTATTAATGTGGATGAAAGTTGATCCAGAATGTGTCAACAATTATGATGATCCTAATACGGTAACTATTGAATATCAATGCTCTGACTTATCTGATTACGAAAACGTACCTCCCGAAGTAGTTGACGAATGCACCGAACGTGCTGTACAATCTACTAAACATAAACTTAAATAGGAAATAAAATGTCAGCTAGTTGGATTCGTAAACTAAACGAGAGTGATAGCCGCCTTCATAAAGAAGATGTAATTAAACAAGCATTAGAGGCAAGTGTCCTTGGTAGCACAAACTCTATTAATTTTCTATCATTTACTAAAGCCTGTTATAATCCCTACGTTACATTTGGTGTCAAACAAATTCCTGATACAGTTGGTATTGTTGATGCCGAAAATCCATGGGATGAATTTAATGAATTGATGCTACAACTTAGCCAGCGTAAGTTAACTGGTCATGCCGCCCGTGATGCAGTACAAAGTTTAGCTGAACGTTTTGATAGTGATGAATGGAATACATTCCTTGCTCCTGTATTACGCAGAGACCTTCGTGCTGGTGTATCAGATAAAACAATTAATAAAATCTGTAAAGGTTCAGCGTATGAAGTCCCGATGTTTGGCTGTCAACTAGCGACCAATAGTGAGGGTCGTCCTGAAATGAAGGGCAATAAACGTCTTGAGCCTAAACTAGATGGTGTTCGTGCGTTGTTCACTGTCATTCTTAGTGATTTTGGTGATACTACTGTTATGTGTTTCAGTCGTAATGGCAAAGTGTTTGAGAACTTTACTCACATTGAAGACCAGATACGTGCGAATTGGGTCAAGATGGTTCGTGCTACTAATAGTGTAGATCAGGGGCGCAGTCTTGTAAATGGCTTTGTACTTGATGGTGAAGTGATTGGGCATACGTTCCAAGAACTAATGCGCCAAGCACGGCGTAAGGATAATGTTCAAGCAGAGGACAGTGTATTTAATATATTTGATATCATCCCACTACAAGATTTTCGTAGAGGACATTGGAATGCTCAACTAAGTAAACGTATTGATTTACTTGATGCTATGCGTCCAGTAATTGAAAACATGCCCAATGTTGAATTACTGCCACACATCATGGTTGACCTTGATACCGCAGCAGGTAAGGATCAACTTGAGCGTTATGCTAAAGATAATATTAATGCTGGATTTGAAGGCATTATGATTAAAGAAATGGAAGCCCCATATATCTGTAAACGTAGTACAGATTGGATGAAATGGAAACCTACGATTACTGTAGATTTGGAGGTCATAGGTGTTGAAGAAGGTACTGGTAGAAATGAAGGACGACTTGGAGCACTTGTTTGCGCCGGCGATGATGATGCCAAGTTTATCACAGTCAATGTGGGTAGCGGCTTTAGTGATACTGATAGAGATGAGTTATGGCGCGACCGTAATTTGGTTATTGGTAAAACTTGTGAAATATTATGTGATGTAATTACACAAAATCAAGATGGTAGCTATAGCTTGCGCTTTCCCAGATTCGTTCGTTTTCGTGACGATAAGTGATATAATAAGTTTTTAGGAGTATCGTATGGCATTATTCGCAGTAGGTGATAAGGTAGAAAAAGTTAGTGGTTACAAATGGCCCGGTATTGTTGTATCAGTATTTGATACACTTGACGGTCAACGTAGAGTTGTTGTAGAATGTACTACTCCAGAAGTAGCAGGTGCTTTGCACATCTATAACGAAGGTCAATTAAGAATTTCTTTGGAGTAAATCATGGTATCAGTAGTTAAAAGTGAATGGCATCAAGTAGAAAAACGTTATGGCATTGAAATTGATGCCGATATGTTGACTGAAATTTATCCTGATTTGGATGAAGATGAGATAGCAGCAAAACTTGCTCAATTAGAATCCGGTGAGGAAGATGTTGAAGAAGTTATCAATGAAGCATGGAACAACGATGTGGATATTGAATGGGACCATCTTAACGAAGATGATTGGTGGACCGACCGTAAGGGTGGATATGAAATTACCTATACTGTAGAAGAATGGAAAGTACATGAAGATTATGTATCACCCATTACTCACAAGTGTACACATTGCAAGTGGACTGGTTCACAGTATGATGCTCAATGGGCTTGGGTAGATAAAGACGGCAAAGAATTAGATGAAGCAGTTAAGATTTGCCCTATGTGTGATAGTGGACTTGAACTAACAGAAGTGGGAGTTGAAGAAGCCGCAAAGGATGCTGCCAATAAAGCAAAGTGGGCTAAGATAGAGGATGAGGAAGTTGAAGAAGATGATGAAAACGTCGGTACTCCTCCCAGCGATGAAGAAATGAAAGCACAATTAGCAGCACTTGTTAATGAAAAAGTTGCTAGGTGGCCCTTTGAAGATGAATTGGATAAAGAAATGGAAGAAGAATTGGAAGAAGAATTGAAAGGTATTGAGAATGCTCTTAATGCATTAGATGCTGAAATGCCCGGCGATATGCTTCCAAAATATCCTGCAGGACAATATACAATTCGTATCTGGGGACGTACCCGTGAAATTGGTGTAGGTAAGATTAGTAAAGAACAGTACGAATACTGGAGTGACGAGGATCACGAGGATGACCTCTCTGATGCCATGAACGAGTCATATGATTATGACGAGAATGAAACGCCAGAGAAGGCACGATTTGATAGTGCTTATTATGAGTACCAAGATGTTCATTCATTCTGGGGCTTTGATGAAGATGATACTCACATGACTATCACTGATGAAAATGGTGAAGAAATCTATGAGGGTACTTTAGACGGCTTTGTTAAAGAAGCACACGGTGACAATGATAGTTATTGGGAAGCTACAGAAGAAGTAGAAGAACTATACCCTCACTACTTAGGTAAAGGTTACTTTGTAATGTGGACACAGGGTGGTAAAGGTAGCTGTATTCAAACTACTATTGATACCAATGGTGAAGAATTTGATCCTCGCAAACTAAAATACACTACATGGGATATTGAAGGTAATACAATTGTAAATCGTTTATCATATGATGGCAGTGAACTTGATGATGACGGTATGGATAGTGAACATGATAACTGGCGCGGTCAGTGGTCACAGTTTGATGTTTATCATAACGAGAAATAAGGCTTAATCATGCACAAAACAGTTTACACCGAAGTGGAAGTTGAAGTTGACCTTAGTGACTTTGAAACTGAGGATCTAATTGAAGAATTAGAAGAACGCGGTGAACTTCCCTCAAGCACCGGGCCTGGACCATATGATAGTAACGAAATAGTAGAACAGATTTGGATGCGTAGACGTAACGGACAAGACTATCAACGACAGTTAGACAATTTGATTTATCAAGTTACCGGTCATATTGTATGACACATCCTTTAGTAGGTAAATCATATACCTTTGAAGATGGCAATAGGATGGAGATAATACAAGTACGTGAAGTAGATGAACTACGGGGCGGTGCTAGTGTTACTTACTTGGCGTATCAAGGCCCTGGCATTCCACAAAAATTAATACTAAATTTAGAACAATTCATGGATATCTACGGTCAGTTATTTGAATGACTATTTAGGTAGTCTATTGTAGACTAAATACAAAATGCTTAAAAGAATATTCAATTTTTCCAACCTCACATTATTAGTAGCATTAATCCTTAGTACTATCGCCGCATGGTATAGTATTATTGGTTTGACTACTATCTTTGCTGGAGCAGTAGTTCCAGTTATCATCATGGGTTCAGCACTTGAACTTGCTAAGATTACTACAACTGTTTGGTTGCGTAAGTATTGGCATCGTGCTGGATGGTTAATCAAACTCTACTTAGTGCCAGCTGTAATGGCTATAGCATTGATTACAAGTATGGGTATCTTTGGCTTTTTAAGTAAAGCACACATGGACCAGGGTGTTACATCGGGTGATGTACAAGCTAAGATAGCAATATATGATGAAAAAATTAAAACCGAAAAAGAGAATATTGAAGCAAACCGTAAGGCACTTAAACAGATGGATGAGGGAGTGGACCAAGTACTGGGCCGCTCAACAACAGAAACGGGTGCCGAAAAAGCTGTGGCTATGCGAAAGTCCCAGCAGAAAGAACGTACTCGCCTTCAAAATGAAATACTACAGTCGCAGAAGTCTATCGCGGGACTTAACAATGAACGTGCGCCTATTGCCGCCGAGGTACGAAAAGTGGAGGCAGAGGTTGGACCAATAAAATATATCGCAGCATTACTATACGGTGATAACCCTGATGCTAATATATTAGAACGTGCTGTACGTTGGGTTATTATACTACTTGTTATTGTATTTGACCCATTAGCATTGATGCTAGTGTTAGCTGCTAATCAAAGTAAAGATTGGGATGATGAAGATGAACCTGCGTATGAACCCGATGATGGTCCTATCAATGAAGAAGTTTTAGAAGCATTACGTGAACGAGCAAAAGAAGAATATATTAAATGGCCCGGAGGAGTTGGCATTCCCGAACCAGTAGTAGAAAAAGAATTTGACCTTAAGGATCATCCATACTTGTTTACTCCTGCAGGAAGTGATACTCCGCCCGGAATAAAGCCAGTTGGTCCTCAAGTATATAAACCAGAACCAAGTGATGATACATTAGATCCTTGTTATAAATGTGGGACACCATTAATGAATGCACCTGGCATTGGGCCGTTCTGTCCAAACAAAGAGTGCGATGTATTAGACAATACATTGGGTGCGGAAACAAATACAAAAGAATCCAACAGCCCCACACCCAATGCACCTGTTTTAAGCAGGCATGGATATTTTAAGCATGGATATTTTGATGATGCTCCAAACTTTGAAGCAATTAAAGTTGACGGAGAATGGGTACAGACTGGTCCTGC
>Ga0304728_1003008_pt1 | contig 10353 bp, 12 predicted proteins | sample C_130625_MF_Meta_FD_190476 | JGI IMG/M metagenome (GOLD analysis project Ga0304728, IMG submission 190476) | Freshwater microbial communities from Lake Croche, Canada to study carbon cycling - C_130625_MF_MetaG (v2) (version 2) | ecosystem: Environmental > Aquatic > Freshwater > Lake | place... | reverse complement strand
TCTATCTCTTTTTGCTGCAGACACTCTTCAAATATAAATCATTAAGCGTTTTAGGTTTAATGACTTGCCAGTCTAAAGCTTCACCTTTGTTAAATAAAGCACGTCCCTGGGCCATAGGTTCTGCATATAAGGCATAAGCTAAAATTCTCATTTTCCGAGCCTTGCAATCAAATTCTGATCTATTTTTAATAGATCGATATTGAATATTTTTGATGGTTTGTGGTTCAGCATAATTTTGTAAATACCACGCTCTTATTTTATGTCCGGCCTTAGTCATGAGAGCATAATCAATATAATGATCAGCGTCGTCTTGATAAACTAAAGACCAGTCTGCAAAGGACTGGATGGGGAAGATAAGTGAGAGGAGAAGTAAAAATTTCATGGAACAAATGATCTCATTTAATAACCCTTTTCTCAACCTGAAACTTTTCAAGAAATGATGACTTGTTTATTGGCTGAAGGCTGATCATAATAAAACAACGTTTAATTTAAGATAATAAAATGAAAAAAGTACGTTGGGGCATTCTAGGAGCAGCACGTGTCAATGAGCGTCTTCTTCCGGCTATTGCGAATAGTCCTTTTGGTGAACTCGTTGCTATTGGAAGCAGAAGACAAAATGCAGCGGCGGAATGCTTGGAAAAATACCAGCCCACCCTTGTAGGAAAAGTTCAAACCTTCAATACCTTAGATGAAGTAATTAATCATCCTAATATAGACGCTATTTATATCCCACTTTCAAATGAAGAGCATACCAAGTCTGCGCTTCAAGCAATTCATAATAAAAAACATGTACTCATAGAAAAACCCATCACACTGCATTCAAAAGAAGTTGAATTAATTCAAGAGGCGGCTGATAAAAATCACGTCAAAGTGATGGAAGGTTTTATGTATGTCTTTCATCCACAGTTTAATCGGATAAAAGAGATCATTAGCTCAGGATTGTTAGGTGATGTTCAGTATGTGCATTCTATGTTTTCCTTTCCGATCCAACCCGCACGCTTTTATCGTATCGATCGATCGATTGAAAATGGTGGCGGTGCTCTCTGGGACATTGGGCCTTATGCTATTCATACGATTCGACAATGCTTTGATGAGAACCCTATATCAGTTGTTGCAACAAGCCATCTCAATGATCACGGGGCAGATCTCACCACTTCAGGCATGATTAATTTTGGTCAAAATCGACGTGCTCAATTTGATATTAGCTTTGAATGTATAAGACGTTCTCAATTTGAAATCTTTGGATCAAAAGGAAAGCTAATGTGCCACACGGTGTGGCAGCATGAAAATGATGAGGCACAATTAACTGTTACAACAGATGCAGATGGCTTAAAGAATGAGCATATTGAAAAAGCTAATCACTTTACACTTGAGATTGACCATTTTAACCAATGCATAATCAATAACACTTCACCAAAACTTTCTCTAGATGATGCACTTTGGAATACAAAAACATTAGAAGCTATTCAGGCATCTATTAAAACAAAAACCTGGATCAATCTTTAAATGACTTAAAAACAAAAAAGCCCGCATTAAGCGGGCTTTTTTATTAAATCTGAATAATTATTTATTCATTACATACATTGTAACTTCGAAACCGAAACGCATTTCAGTAGCAGCTGGAGTTGTCCACATGATGTTGATCCTTTTATTTAAGTTAATAAGAAATTACTTAAATGTAATCTTACTCGGACCTAAAAAGTAAACACCTTGAGGATCATGATTGAGGTCTCATGAAAATCATGAGAGATATAACACTAAGCCAGGGTATTTATTAAAATACTATAAAAATCAATGGGTTATAAAATCACACCTTAGCTGGTTTAGGTTGTGGTTTTTTACCCTTAGATTCTTTTCTTTTATCTTTGCTGCCCATATATCGCCTCTTTAAAAGGTTGATTAAGTGATTATTGTATACGAAAGTTTAAAGCTTCAACCGCTTCTTAATCTCTTTTTCATACTCAGGGAAATAGTGGGTAATGATCTTTAAATCAAACTGGGACAGTATGGAGTTGTTTGATTCGCGCTCTAACAAAAACTCAAACGATGCCTTAATTAAATTTTCATGCGAAACCTTGCCACCAGTCAGTGACTTATAAAACTCATTCGACACATGAACCTCATGCTGAGTGATTGACTTTGATTTTACTGTCACTACAAAATTGGATCCCTTAATTAATTTGACGTTAATCATTTCCGTCTTAATGTTGCCTCTTTACCCCAACGCCTTACGAGAAGATAGAGCATAAAAAAAGAAAAGACTACAAAACTTATTCTGATCGGAAAATATGTCAGATCAGAAAATATATACTGAAAAAATACATAAGGGGTTAAAAGTATTGCGGAAATAACGCGCGCCCAATATAAATATTTAAGCTGCGGACTTTTTTTATTCTTTTGATAAATTTTCCACGAAAAAAATGCAAAAGAAAAAGCTGCAATTAAAAATAAAATGCCGCCATACATAATCATCATGAATATATTCATCACTTATTCCTATTAAATAATTTTATCCAAAAAACCAATAACAAACAGCAATGGAAGCTAAGACACCAACAAGGTCTGCAAAAAGCGCGCAAGCAACTGCGTGTCGAGCTCGCTGGATACCAACCGCACCAAAATAAACAGCTAAAACATAAAAAGTAGTTTCAGTGCTACCTTGTACTGTCGCTGCTAAAAGTGACGGGAAGCTATCTACACCATGTGTTGTCATCGTATCAATAAGCATAGCTCTTGCTGCACTTCCAGAAAAAGGTTTAACAAGTGCAGTAGGTAATGCATCTACAAAACGGGTATCCCATTGAAAACTATTGGCTAGGTAACGAATCATATCTAATGTAACATCAAGTGCACCTGACGCTCGAAGAACACCTACTGCACATAACATCGCAACTAGGTAAGGTAGTAAATTTTTAGATACATCAAAACCTTCTTTAGCACCTTCAATGAATGATTCGTAGACTGGCACACGTTTTAAAATACCGATAAGTAGAAAAGTAACAATCAATCCGAAAAGAACAGCATTGCCTAATAAAGACGAGAATGCACCCAATGCTGCTGCCGATAAGTGACTTAAGAAAAAGATAAACGTACTTAATAAAGTTGCAATAGCTAACATCCAGGTGATCACCACAGGATCGTTTAATTTAATTCGCTGAGCGAAAGCGACTGAGAAGAAGCCGGCCATGGTTGAAGCGCTTGTCGCTAATAGAATAGGTAAAAATACGAGTGTAGGATCTAAAGCTCCTTGCTGAGCACGATACATAAAGATTGATACGGGAAGTAAAGTGAGCGATGAAGCGTTCATTACCAAAAAAAGAATCTGTGCGTTACTTGCAATCTTAGGTGTAGGATTAAGTGATTGCAATGATCGCATCGCTTTAAGTCCAATAGGTGTCGCGGCATTATCAAGGCCTAATCCATTCGCAATAAAATTCATGGTCATAAGACCCGCTGCTGGATGATTTTTAGGAACCTCAGGCATGAGACGTCTAAAAAGTGGTGAAAGCCAAGATGATATCTTTTCAACTAAGCCTGCGTGTTCGGCAATCTTTAAAAATCCTAGCCAAAGCGTTAGTGTTCCAAAAAGTAATACCATCACTTCAACGGATAACTTTGCCATAGAGAAAAGACTATCCACCATGTGAGCAAAAACTTCTGCATCATCTTTGCCAAACCATCTCCACATTGCGCTTAATAAAGCGACAAAGAAAAAGCTCACCCATAACGTATTTAATATCGAGCCGTTATGGTTCTTACTGTTTTTGTTTTTAGAAAATTGTTTGGGTTTTATAATAAATCACCTGATAAGATTTGATAGGCTTAAAAAAAGATGTATGAAAATTATAAGGCTAAGAAATCTATTTTTGAAAACTAATTCATCGCTTTAAATGGTCGGAGCGGTGAGATTCGAACTCACGACCCCTTGCACCCCATGCAAGTACGCTACCAGGCTGCGCTACGCCCCGAAAATTAAAACAATGATGAATTACTTTTTAAGAAGCTCGATAATGTTGAGCAATTCGTTTTTGATCGATTTGATATTAAGCCCAGCAAGAGAATTGCTTTGATTAAGATTTTCTAATGGCAATTCAACTTGACCTTGCTTAGTCACCTGAAGTTCTCTAGGTGGTTCAGCCTGCTTTATTTCTTTAACAAAATTTTTATCTTTAAGTCGTTGTTTAGCACCTTGAATCGTAAACCCTTCGTCATGAAGGAGCTCTCGAATTTTGCGAATAAGTAAAACTTCAGGCAATTGATAATAGCGCCTATTACCACGTCGCTTTATATCTTTAAGCTGATCAAACTCTTGTTCCCAATAGCGGAGCACATGTGCTTTGACGAGACAAAGCTCACTTACCTCACCGATTGCAAAATATCTCTTAGAAGGTATTTCAGGTAAGACGGGGGATTTAAGCTTTCTTTCCAGAGTAGTTCTCTTCTACGTTGCTTTTTAGTTTTTGACTTGCATGAAAGGTAACTACACGTCTTGCTTTAATTGGTATCTCTTCGCCTGTTTTTGGATTGCGGCCAGGTCTTTCTGATTTTTTTCTTAATTCAAAATTACCGAAACCAGATAATTTGATGCTGTCGCCATTTTCAAGTGCATTGCGAATTTCTTCAAAAAAAGCTTCTACCATGTCTTTGGCTTCACGTTTATTTAAACCTACGCGGTCAAATAGAATTTCTGATAAATCTGCTTTTGTTAATGTCATAGCGGCCTACTTTTAAATCGGTATTAAATAAGGGATTAGTTGCGGAGCGTTGCACTAAATTGTTTTTCAAGTAATTCAACGATTTTTGATACAGAAAAATCAGCTTCGCTATCAACCAATGTCTTTGAAGTATCCTGCATAAGTATCAGAAATGCAACACTTTTTTTGTTTTCTGGGATGCCTTTTCCTTGGTAAACATCAAATAATGCCATCTTATTCAAGAAGGGAATTTTAGCCTTATATACGGCATTCAAAATAGTATCAACTTCCACTGACTCATCAATCACGATGGCAATATCTCGCCTTACAGGTAGGAATTTCGAGATTTCTTCATATTGGAAGGCTTTTTCTTGTAAAAGCTTACTTGTATTTAACTCAAAAAGATAAGGTGCTTTAGGAAGGGAAAAGTGTTGCTGCCATTTTGGATGCAATTTCCCAACCCACCCTAATGACTGGCCATCCAGAAAAATTTCTGCGGCCTGACCTGGATGGAGCGCCAAAGGTGCCTTATCACTACTTTTAAAATTTAATGTTTTCGATATTAACGCTTCAACATGCGCTTTTATGTCGTAAAAATCGACATCTCTTATTTTGTCAGCCCATTGTTCAGGCATGAAACTTCCGTAACTTAAGCCCGCAATCACTTCAGCTTCAATAAACTCTTTTTGCACTCCATGGAATGTTTGGGCCACTTCAAAAATATTTAAGCGTGAAACTTGTCGATTGAGGTTGTAGCTCAATACCTCTAAGTGACTTCCCCATAAAGATGAACGCATTGTCGACATTTGACTTGCAATGGGATTTTGTAATTGAATGGGGTGAAGATTGCCATGTAATAATTTTTCAATCTCGTCTTCAATAAAACTATAAGTCACGACTTCATAAAAACCGCGCGATGTGAGCGCATCCTTTAAATGGTTTTGATGTGCTTTACTTATTGGAAGCATCGCTTGATGACTGATAGGATGATTTGAAGGTATTTTGTCATAGCCATATAAACGAACAACTTCTTCAATGAGATCTTCTTCGATCGCAATATCAAATCGATAGGATGGCGGCGTAACTTTAAATCCCTCAATCGTTTTATTAACTTCAAACCCTAATTGATGAAATATACGTTCAACATCTTGACCCGGAACTTCGATCCCTAAAATAGCGTTGAGCTTTTTAAGTCTTAAGTGAATTTGATTGCGAATAGGAAGTGTATTAACGACTTCAGTAATTTCTCCGGCCTCACCACCACAATATTCCAGAATGAGAGAAGTCGCACGCTCAAGCGCTTGACGTGTGTTTGCAAAATCTACACCGCGCTCAAAACGGTAAGAAGAATCTGTGGATAAATTATATGCTCTAGCTTTTCCTGCAATTACAATGGGATTAAAAAAAGCGCTCTCTAGAAAAATTGTTTTAGTAAGTTCTGTGACTGAAGATGCTATGCCACCCATGACACCTGCAAATGCAATCGCGCCATTATGATCTGCAATCACTAAATCTTTTTTAGATAATTTAACTTTTGTATCATTCAATAAATGAATAGGCTCTTCATTTTTGGCGTAGCGCACTGAAATATCGCCTTGTAATTTATCGAGATCAAATGCATGAAGTGGCTGGCCAATTTCAAGTAATACATAATTCGTAATATCAACAACTGGACTAATCGATTTGATATTAGATCGCTCAAGTCGTAAGGTCATCCAATCAGGTAATTTTTTTGTGTTATCAATATTTTTAATAATGCGCCCACAATAACGCGGGCATGCAGTTTTTTCTTCAACAGCGACTATTTTTTTATCGCTATGTTGTATTGGATTAACATGATAAACAACAGGGGCCACTGATGACTGAGTGATTGCAGCTACTTCTCTTGCAACACCCCAGACACTCAAACAATCACTTCGATTAGGTGTTAATTTTAAAGTCGTAATTTGATCGTTGAGGTTAAGTGCAATTCTCACATCGGTGCCATTTTTTAAATCATGGCTCATTTCTAAAATACCCTCTGCCTCTTCGCTCAATCCTAACTCTTTCAACGAACAAAGCATCCCAAATGATTCAACACCACGAACCTTAGCTTCTTTAATATCAATTGTAGGTAATTTAGCACCTACTAAAGCGCATGCCACTTTAATACCTTGTCTTGCATTAGCAGCTCCACAGACAATTTGTAATGTTTTATTGCCGACATTGACATCACAGACTTGAAGTCGATCGGCATCAGGATGTTTTTTAATGCCAACAATTTCACCCACGACCACATCACTGAAGGATGCACCAAGAGGATGAGAATCATCAACATCCAGACCTGCCATAATCATGACATGATTAAGCGCATCACTATCGAGTGATGTATTTACATAAGACCTTAACCAGTTTTCAGAAAATTGCATGTATTAAGTATCTTTAAATAAATTGTTGAAGAAAACGTAAATCATTATTAAAAAAGTGACGTAAATCATGAACGCCATAACGCAACATCGTTAATCGCTCAACACCTAATCCAAAAGCGAATCCTTGATACTGATTTGAATCAATACCAACATGTTTAAACACTTCTGGGTGGACCATGCCACACCCGCCAATTTCTAACCAACCACCTTTCCAAGTCATATCCATTTCAGCTGAAGGTTCTGTAAATGGAAAGTAAGAAGGTCTGAAGCGTACTTTTAACTCTTTATTCTCAAAAAAGTTTTGTAAAAAATCTTCAATCACACCTTTAAGATCAGCGAAGCTTACTTGTTGATCTACCCATAAACCTTCTACCTGATGAAACATCGGTGAATGCGTTGCATCTGAATCGACACGATAGACGCGACCAGGAGAAATAATTTTTAATGGTGGTTTATTTTTTTCTAAATGACGAATTTGTACAGGCGATGTATGCGTTCTGAGCACAAAGGATTCATCAATATAAAATGTATCATGCATCGCGCGTGCAGGATGCGATTCAGGAATATTGAGCGCAGTAAAATTATAAAAATCGGATTCAATTTGAGGTCCATGCGCTACTGAAAAACCAATCGAGTGAAATAGTGATTCAATGCGATGAAGTGTTTGTGTGACTGGATGTAAACTGCCATGCTCTTCTTTTCTTGAAGGTAGCGTGACGTCTAGAGATTCTTCTGCAAGTTGCTTTGCTTGCGACTCATTTAAAATAGCTTGACGTTTTTTTTCTAACGCTTCTTCAACACCTTGTTTGACGACATTAATCTCAGCGCCTACTTTAGGTCTATCTTCTGCAGATAATTTGCCTAATGATTTAAGAGCCTCTGTTAAGACGCCATTTTTTCCTAAATATTTAGCTTTTGCTTGATCGAGGTCCGTCAAAGACTGACATTGATCAAAGTCTTTTTGAGCTTCTTTTAAAGTATGGTCGAGATTATTCATTGACTATCATTTTAATAAAAAAAAGGAGGCTAGAAGCCTCCTTTTAAAAATTAATAATTTTTATGCTGCTCCTGAACCAGATTTAGCAATTTCGACAAACTTAGCAAAAGCTGCTTTATCGAATACCGCCATATCTGCTAATACCTTACGATCTACTTCAACAGAAGCTTTCTTAAGGCCATTCATGAAACGGCTATATGTAAGACCACATTCACGAGATGCTGCGTTAATACGCGCAATCCATAGAGCTCTAAATTGACGTTTTTTCTGACGACGGTCACGGTATGCATACTGGCCGGCTTTCATCACTGCTTGTTTGGCTATACGATATACATTCTTTCGACGACCGCGATAACCCTTAGCAAGTGCTAAAACTTTTTTATGTTTCGCTCTAGCGGTGACACCACGTTTTACTCTAGGCATATTATTCCCCTTATTGAGTTGGCATCATCGCGCGAACGCGTTTGATATCGGTTGCAGAAATGAGGACAGTGCCTCTGAGATTACGTTTTTGTTTCGTTGTTTTTTTGGTCAAGATATGACGTAAATGAGAACGCGTTCTCTTTACCATACCACTTCCTAAAAACTTGAAGCGCTTTTTCGCGCCACTTTTTGTTTTCATTTTTGGCATTTTGATCTCCTTAGTTAGAGTAGTAAGAGTGCTTAGGCATGCCGTTTAAGCCGTATCACTCAGAAACTTTTGCTTCAGTGGTTTTTGTTTTAACCTTTTTTTGCGGGGCTAAAACCATCACCATTTGTCGACCTTCCATTTTCGGAAATTGTTCGACGACTGCGTATTCTAGTAAATCTTGTTCAACACGTTTTAGAATTGCTAAACCGTATTCTTGATGCGTAATTTCTCGACCTCTAAAACGTAAAGTAATTTTTGCCTTATCGCCGTCTGAGAGGAACCCAATGAGGTTTCGTATTTTGATGTTGTAATCTCCATCATCTGTTCCCGGTCTAAACTTCACTTCTTTAATCTTGACCTGCTTTTGTTTCAAGCGGGTTTCGTGTTGCTTTTTACTTTCTGCATATTTAAATTTACCGTAATCGAGTAACCGACATACGGGGGGTAGAGCTTGTGGAGCAATTTCCACTAAATCAATATCTATCTCTTCTGCTTTTGCAAATGCCTCAGCTAGTGTCACTACGCCAAGCGCTTCGCCGTTTACGCCAATTAATCGAATTTCTGGAGCAGTAATATCCCCGTTAATTCTGACTTCTTTCTCTTGAGCGATAACAAATCCCCTGTAAATATAAAAGAAAAACCGCGCTACCTGATAACTAGACTTTAGTTTGAACTTCCTGATTTAGTCGATCAATCAATGACTTAATCGACATGGATCCTAAGTCTTCGCCTTTTCGGGTTCGCACGGCAACTTGCCCAGCTTCCATTTCCTTTTCTCCTACAATTAAGAGATAAGGAATCTTTTGTAAGCTATGTTCGCGTATTTTATAGGTTATTTTCTCATTTCTCAAGTCAGAATCGCATCGGATGTGGTTTTTCTTGAGTTCATCCATGACTTTTGAGGCATAGCTTGCATGTGCGTCGGCAATATTAAGGATAACCGCTTGTGTTGGGGCAAGCCAAAGGGGCATGGCCCCTGAATAATGCTCAATGAGAATCCCGATAAAACGCTCCATAGACCCTACAATAGCCCGATGCAGCATGACAGGATGCTTACGACTATTGTCTTCAGTAACATATTCAGCACCTAGGCGCTCTGGCAGGTTAAAGTCGAGCTGGATTGTGCCACATTGCCAAAGACGGCTTAAGCTATCTTTAAGGGTAAATTCGATCTTAGGGCCGTAAAAAGCCCCCTCACCTGGCTGAATATCAAATTCAAGCTTATTTTCAAGCAAAGCCGCTTTTAGGGCAGTTTCAGCCTTATCCCAAGTTTCGTCTGACCCTACACGCTTTTCAGGACGGGTAGATAATTTAACTAAAACGTCTTTAAATCCAAAATCTTGGTAAGCCTTATAAAGCATGATGATAAATTGAGCGACTTCATCCTTAATTTGTTCTTCGGTGCAAAAAATATGGGCGTCATCTTGGGTAAATCCTCGGACACGCATTAAGCCATGAAGCGATCCTGAAGGCTCATTGCGATGGCATGAACCGAATTCCGCAAGCCTTAAAGGCAGCTCACGATAGCTATGAAGAGCATTATTAAAAATCTGAATGTGTCCAGGACAGTTCATAGGCTTCACTGCATAATCTCTATTTTCAGAAGAAGTCGTAAACATGTTG
>Ga0304728_1003006_pt1 | contig 10357 bp, 9 predicted proteins | sample C_130625_MF_Meta_FD_190476 | JGI IMG/M metagenome (GOLD analysis project Ga0304728, IMG submission 190476) | Freshwater microbial communities from Lake Croche, Canada to study carbon cycling - C_130625_MF_MetaG (v2) (version 2) | ecosystem: Environmental > Aquatic > Freshwater > Lake | place... | reverse complement strand
TGAACAGGAACCATTAAGTGCCCGTAGCTTTAATACATTGTGGGCTACTGTAATTATGTTTAAAAAAACAAAAAGAGCAGAACAAATATTCAATTGCTTAGAAATGGTTCAAAAGAACTTTGAACATTACTCAAATATACACGGATTCATATCATCTACCTTTCGTAACGATTACGGATTAACATTAGCAACAAGAATAGTTAATGGACATACTTATCCCAAAGAAGATATAATACCCTGGAACTTATTACATGTTGGTAATAAAACAATTGTATATAAAAATAACAATGATGAATTTAACACTGAGTATACCGTGATGTTTGATAACTGGGCTAGGGGTAAAATTCGTAAAGAATATATTGTGATTAAAGATACTGATTTTCATGTTATACTTAAAGATAACTTTATGGAGCTGATAAGTGAATAAAGGTTTTGTAATAATGGCTCAGGATACTGAGAAAACAAGCTATACTAAATGCGCTGAAACATTAAAGAAAAGCATAATTAGGGTAATGCCTGATGCTAATGTAACTGTCATTACAACTGATATGTTGCCCCACGGTGATTTAGGTGGCTTTGCAAATGATTGGCAAGTATATGAAACAAGCCCATACGATTACACAATCAAGTTAGAAGCCGATATGTATATCCCGCGCAACATAGATCATTGGTGGGATGTGTTAAAAGACAGAGATGTAGTAGTATCAAGCACAATTAGAAATTTTATGCAAGAGATATCTGATGTAAGAGTATATCGTAGATTTATAGACGATAACAACTTGCCGGATGTATACAACGCTATTACATACTTTAAAAAATCAGTTACTGCTAAACAATTCTTTGAAATAGTTAAAGATATATTTGATAATTGGGAAGAATATAAAAAGATATTGAAATGTAATTCACAAGAATCAGCTTCAACGGACTGGGTTTATGCTATTGCATCTCATATTATGGGTGTAGAAAAAACAACATTGCCAAAGTTTACTGAAATGAGTATGGTTCATATGAAGCAATATATTAATAAAACATCAACTGAAAATTGGACAGATACTTTAATATATGAATGTTTACCTAATCAGATTAGAGTACAAACTGTCCCGCAACAGTATCCGTTTCACTATCATGTGAAGAATTTTTGTGATAAGATAGTACTATGAACGAAGAAGATATTGTTATTCTGTGGGAAGCCCCTAAGATTGAGCCTCCCGAGTTAAGATTGTATTATGATACAAATGGTAAAGTCATTTGTTATTGTGGTGACAAATCTATTCCCGGAGATAATTACATTGTCATCGATTCGCACACATTCTCTGCGGCTAGGCCTGATGTAAGAGTTATAGATGGAAAGATTTCAACAGTTTCGTCTAATGGAATAGTGCAAAAATTAATGCCAAATGATAACGAAGGAATTAGTTGTCACATAGAAGATATTAGTATCATTGTAGATGCTAACGAAGAACACATTAAATGGAAAATAAACGTATATGAACTCTGATATTGTAGATGTAGCTGATTTAGATTGTATCTATCTCAGTTATGATGAGCCACAGAAAGAAGAATTTTGGCTAAAGATTAAGAACATGGTTCCTTGGGCTAAACGTGTTGATGGGGTTAAGGGTAGTGATGCTGCACATAAAGCCGCAGCAGAAGAATCTGACACCGAAAGATTTATTCTTATTGACGGGGATAACATGCCCGATGAGAATTTCTTCAATATACAATTAGATTTTACAGGCAAAGGCCTTGAGTACAAACTAGCACAATATCGCTGGAAAGCAATTAATGCTATCAATGGATTGCGGTATGGCAATGGCGGTATGAGTAGCTGGACTAAAACTTATGTACGTGAAATGAAAACCCATGAAAATCAAAAAGACGGTGATGTAGCACGTGTTGCTGATTTCTGCATGGACGGGAAAGATAACTTATACTGGGCAATGTATGACTGCTACTCTACTACTTACCCCAATCATACTCCCTTTCAAGCATGGCGCGCTGGCTTTCGTGAAGGAGTCAAGATGGTTCTAGATAAAGGTGCAAGACCTGATATTAATACCTTTAAAGAAACTGTTGCTAGTCGTAACTTGAACAATTTAACTATATGGCACAATGTAGGCGCTGATGTTGAAAATGGTATGTGGGCTATATATGGCGCACGGTTAGGCACATACATGACCATGTTAACTGAGTGGGACCATACTAATGTACAATGGTTTGATAACTATATAACACTTTGGGAAGAACAAGAATACAGAGATCCAGAAGTTGAAGCATCATCTATTGGTGCAGCATTAAGTGATAAACTTGGATTACCTATGTGTACATTGAGTAGCGATCAAAGTAAGTTTTTTAAACGACACTACAATGCAGACAAACATAATTTGGGCCCGTTAATAACAGAGATGGATGTTATTCGCAGAATTGAAGGCTGGTAATGAGTGGGGAATACGATCAGTTTGCTAGAGATATGCGTGACCGCTTAAATGCGGTCAGCCCATCTTTATGTCTTGCTAAGTGGCAACAAGTTTCTATTCACTTACCTAGTGGATTGACTCAAAGTTGCTACCATCCACCCACACATAAAATTCCACTAGATTTGCTAGAAAGTAAACCTAGTACATTGCATAATACTCCAATAAAAATACATGAGCGTAAGCAAATGCTTAACGGAGAACGACCAGATGGATGTAGTTATTGCTGGAAAGTAGAAGATGCTATTAGCGATGACCCAAAAGGTCATGTGAGTGATAGACATTATCGTAGTAGTGAATGGTGGAATGCACCTACTTTTGACGAGGTTACTACAAACAATTTTGATTATGATGTTACTCCGCGCTATGTAGAAGTTAATTTTAATCAGGCTTGTAATTTTAAATGTATGTATTGCAGCCCGCATTTGAGTACAAGTTGGGAAGATGAAATTAAAAAGTACGGTGGGTATAAATTACAAAACATGGTTCACAATGACTTAACTGCATTGGAACTAAAAGGGATGATGCCATTGAAAGTATCAAATAAAGACAACCCATATGTAGAAGCATTTTGGAAATGGTTCCCTGAAATCTATCGTAAATTGCGTGTATTCAGAATGACTGGTGGAGAACCATTAATGGATAAAAATACGTTCAAGGTATTAGATTATGTTAATGAGAATCCGCATGGACAACTTGAATTGAGTATCACTAGTAACATGTGTCCACCGGATCAAAAACTATTTGATAACTTCTTAGCTAAAGTTAAACAGTTAGAAGAATTAAGAACCTACGAAGATAAAGAAAACTTTAATGAGCATAGCGGTAATTATTGGTATGTAGACAAAGGATTAAAACATTTTTGGTTGTTTGTATCATTAGATGGATTTGGGGAACAAGCTGAATACATGCGTAGCGGGTTAGAGTTTGAGAGAATGTTAAACAATGTTCGTACCTTTCTACAAGAAACAAAGTATTCTACTGTTAGTTTTATCAATACGTTTAATATCCTTTCTATCCCCAGCCTACATAAGTTTTTAGCAATGATATTGGAATTAAGAACTGAATTTGGTGGAAGAAGCCAAGTTGAGTTTGATATTGCACCTGAACAAACTGAAACAGAAAAAGAAAACAATATTGTACATAAAGTATATAAGCAAAAGAAATACCAAAGGGTGTTCTTTGATATACCAATTCTAAGATATCCTCCCTGGTTCAGTATACAGAATTCCGGGGAGTACGGGATTACCGAAGTAGAACGTTGTTTGAAATATATGGAAGATAATGTTCAGGGTGATGATTATTTGGAGACATTTGAAGGATTCAAGCCATACGAGATATTGAAAATCAAACGAGATTTGGCTATAATGAAAGAATCTTTGCCCCGAGATCAGCTACTACTAAATAAAAAGAACTTCTATATGTTTATTACTGAATATGATAGACGTAAACAAACAACCTTTATAGAAACATTTCCAGAACTAAAAAGTTATTGGAAAGAATGCATTAAAGCATACACACAACATTGAAAGTAACAGATGGCAGGCAAAAAACATAATGAGAGTTTTGCAGAGTATAAAGCAAGATTAATTGATCCGATCAGCGATAGCTATTGTGCAGCTAAATGGCTAAACGCTACTATATGGTTAGGGAATGGACAAACAACAAGTTGTCACCACCCATTGGGCCATCAAATTGATGCAAACGAATTGATTGAGAATCCGTCAGCAATTCACAATACCCCACATAAGAAATATATGCGTAAGTTGATGCAAGAAGGTCAACGTCCGCAAGAATGTGAATACTGCTGGAAGATTGAAGATATTGGTCGTAATAACATTAGCGACCGAGTATACAAAACTGCGGTGTTTGAAGAAACCGAAATACTAAGAACAGCTAAAGCAGATTGGCAAGAGAATACAATGTTAAAGACATTAGAAATTTCTTTTGACCGCACTTGTAACTTTGCTTGCTCATATTGTAACCCAAGTTTCAGTACAACGTGGGTTAAAGATATTCATAAGTATGGTCCTTATCGTAACATCGACGGTGACGCACGTAGCCATTTTGTTAATGCTGCCGATCATGCTAAACCAATACCAGATGAAACTAACCCTTACATTCAAGCGTTTTGGAAGTGGTGGGAACAAGAAGATGGTCTTGCTGATAATTTAGAAGAAATTCGTATTACTGGTGGTGAACCGTTGATGGCTCCTGGTGTATGGAAGTTGTTTGAATGGTTTAAAGAAAATCAAGAACGTGTTAAGAATCGTAAAGATGGTAAGGTTATGCGTTATGCTGTAAATAGTAATCTAGTACCTAAAGAAGAAATTATGGATAAACTGATAGAACTAAGTCATTTTGTTCCTCACTTAGAAGTTTACACAAGTGCAGAAAGCATGGGTGCTCATTCAGAATATATCCGTGATGGATTTGTTTGGGATACTTGGTTACATAACTTAACAAGGCTTCATACTGAGGGTAATATCAAAAAGACACACATTATGATGACTATTAATAGTTTGTGTTTAGCAAGCATTACGGAATTCATGGATGAAATATTAGAATTTAAAAAGAAGCACGATACTCATTATCCAACAATGAGTTTGAATATATTACGTTTCCCTAGCTTCCAAAGTTGTTCATTATTGCCAATGGATATTCGTCAAAAGTATAGTGAGAAATTACAAGTTTGGTTAGATAAACAAATTGCTGAAGATATCAAAACAACTAGTGGCATGCCAATATTGATGCATATTGAACGTGAACAAACACAACGATTGATTGATTACCTTGATGTAATCAAAACGCCGCACAAAAATGTTAAAGATCCTGAGCAAAACAAACGAGATTTTAAACAATTCTATCATCAATATGATATCCGTCGTGGTAAAGATTTTCGTAGTACCTTCCCCAAAGAGTTTGTAGATTTTTATGATAGTATTGATACTGAATTACCAACATCAACTGAAATCACTACTGGTAAGTATCGTGACGGCACAGGGTATATTCCAATTCATCCAGCAGAAGATCCAAGCAAAGATGTGTTCTTTAATCCAGATTTACAATGACAGACAGAATAATACCAATATGGGAACATGCAAAGCCCCACAAGGATAGCAAGAACAAAGTGTTTTGCATGGCTCCGTGGACTCATACCTACATAAGTCCTCAATCTGAACGTAGATTATGCTGTGCTAGCAGAGAAGAACATAGCTTTCAAAAACAATACATTGATAGTTCCAATGACAGTAAGTACGGTGAAGTAAAGGAAAGTAGTACTTCACTTGATGCATACAAACCATTAAGTTTAAAAGAACATTGGAATAGCGATTACATGAAAGACATTCGTGTAAAACTAATGCGCGGAGAAGAAATCCCACAATGTGATGTTTGTAATAAAAATTTGTTGATGGAGGGGTACAGTTATCGCGGGTGGTTCACCGGATCATTGTTCCATGATAAGATACAAGAAGCATTCGATAGCACAGATGATACTGGTTACACTACAATGGAACCGATATCATTTGATTATCGTTTTAGTAATCTATGTAACTTTAAATGCCGCATGTGCGGGGAGCAATTAAGTTCATCATGGGAAACTGAAAAGAAAGTTAATAACATGTGGACACCAAAGAATCAACCTTTTATGGTTCCAGAGATTAAAACAGCAATGCAGGATTTCCAAGAAAATGTAGTTGAAGTTGAATTCCGTGATGCAGTTAGTCGTGGTATAATAGAAGAAATGTATTGGGTTGGCGGAGAGCCATTAATGTATGATATTCATTGGTGGACATTAGAAGAAATGTTAAAGAACGGTAGCAATAAGAAATGCTATATGCGCTATAATAGTAATCTAAGTCGTGTGCAATTCGGTGACAAAAACTTATATGACTATCTCCCATTGTACAAAGATTGGATGATGTGTGCTAGCATCGATGGTACCGGAGAGATAGTAGAATATATTCGTACTGGTATCAAATGGGACAAGTGGTTAGATAACTTTAAGCAAGGGCTATTGTTACCTAATGGAAAAGATAAGATGGTGCTTGATTTAACATTAACTGCCCCGGGAATGTTCTCTTTAAAAGAATTGTTTGATTTAAGTATTGAGTTAGATGTAAAGATTGAAACTAAAACAACCTTTGGATTTCATAATGATATCATGTGGACTCCCTTGAGTTGGCCTAGACCTATACTTAATGATATGGTTGATGACATATTAGAATATATTACATCAAGGGCAACTTGGAAACAACACACATTAATAGGAAATCTTGAGGCGTTGAAGAATACAAGAAAAACGCACGAAGAAGAATGGCCAGATACCTATCAGCAGGGTGCTAAAAACGGCAAAGGCTGGGTACATCAATTAGAAAAGATTCGTGATAACCCATTAACAATGCGTGACATATATAGTCGTAATCCTGAATTATTAAAATGGTGGGATAATATTTAATATGAGCGATACACTATGCGTATTACCTTGGATGCATTTAGCTACCCACCCAAATGGAGGTGCTAGTTTATGCTGCCGCAGTAATCACACTAACGCAATTAGTTGGGCAAAGAAAACTGATTCACAAAATTTGGTAATGCTTGATAATGATTCAGTTGAAGATATAATGAACAGTAACAAGTTTGTCCAAGTTAGACAATCAATGATTGACGGTAAACGCCCAGTTGAATGTGAAGGCTGTTGGAGTGATGAAGATAAAGGCATTAAAAGTAAACGTCAGTATGAAAATGAACGTTGGCAACATATTATTCCGTTATTAGAAAAGTCCGCAAAATTGCAGAACATTGATTTGAGATATGTAGAATTGAGATTGGGTAATATTTGTAATAATGCATGCCTAACATGCAACAGTTACAGTAGTAGTAAATGGTATCCGGATGAAAAGAAAATTGCTAAAGTTCTTCCTTGGTTTGAATTGCGCCCATTAGAGAATTTTAAATGGTTTGAGAAAGAAGAATTCTATTATGACTTAGCAGAAAAAAGCCAAAGTGTAGAAGAAATCTATATCAATGGTGGGGAACCCACACTGATTAAGGCTCACTTTGAATATTTGAAACATCTTATTATATTGGGAGTAGCAGAGAATGTGCATCTTGTTTATAGTTTAAATATGATGGATATACCTGACAATTTAATTGAGTTATGGAAAAGTTTTAAGCAAGTAACAGTCAATGCTAGTATAGATGATTTAAATGAACGTAATTATTACATTCGTTATCCCACTAAGTGGGAAGAAACAATTGCTAGTATTGAGAAGTTAAATAAACTATCTAATGTACAGTGGCATGTTACACAAACTGTTAGCATTTTTAATATATTTACGTTAAATGAGTTTAGCGAATGGTTAATGGAAATATATAATAAAACTCCTCATCACAACTATGTATTATATCCAGATTATTTAAGCCTAGCAACATTACCGGAATCTGTGAAAGAAAAATTACGTGAGCATTATGCAGATAAATTACCTGAATATCAACGTAAAGATTTGTTAGCTAAGTTACAAGTAAACCATCAACCAGAATTATTAATAAAAGCAAGAGAGTTTATTATGTCAGTAGATCATGTCCGAGGACTTAATTATATGGACTATATACCCGAACTAAATATGTTTATATAACAAATACACACGAAGAATCAACCATTGATTTTATGTGGCAATAATACATAACCAAATGACAACAATTCCTATAGCAATAGAACACAGTTTTTGTTCAGCAAAATGGCTAATGGCTACTATGCATTTTGGCATGGGTGAAAATCACTCATGTTACCATCCGCCAATTCATCGTTGGAACCTAGAAGATGTCCAACGTGATCCTAGTATGCTGCACAACACCCAACATAAGATTGAACAACGTAGACAAATGATGAATGGCGAAAAGCCAAAAGAATGCTATTATTGTTTTGATATGGAAGCAATTAATCCGGATGTTATCAGTGATAGAAAACGCTTTACCAATGAGCCATATGCAATTGAACGTAGACAAGAAATAATTGATGCACCATTCGACAAACATATCAATCCAAGTTATTTAGAATTAAGTTTTAGTAATGTATGTAATTTTGGTTGCAGTTACTGTAGTCCAGGTCAATCAAGTAAGTGGGAACAAGAAGTACGTAAGTATGGAAGTTATCCAGTCGCGGATCACACCGTACATAAAGATAAAATGCATGATATGATTCCGGAAGACGGTAATCCATACATTGATGCATTTTGGAAATGGTTGCCAGATGCATATAGTGATTTGAAATATTTGCGTATTACAGGTGGAGAGCCATTAGCTACACGCAACTTTATGAAATTGTTAGATTTTGTATCAGAAAATCATAACCCTAACTTAACATTAGTTGTTAACACAAATCTATGTGTACCTGATAAGAACTTGAATATGTTCTTTGAGAAGGCTACTACGTTGTTAGAAGCTAAGACGATTAAGGGGTTAGAAGTTTATACTAGTATGGATACATGGGGTCCGCAAGCAGAATATATACGTGACGGATTAGAGATAGACCGTTGGGAGAATACTGTTCGCAAAGTAAGTAAACAGTTTGGTGTACCTATTAGAATTATGGTTACATTTGGATTAATGAGTATTTTTAATTTCAACGCATTTATCAGTAAAGTAATTGAATTGCGAAATGACGGTGTAGATATAATGTTTAATTGTGCGAGATTAGTTGATCCAAAGCAATTTGATTTGAGGATACTGCCGGACTACTGCGATAAATACTTTCAAGATACAATGAGTTTATCCATTTGCCAAGTAATACAATGGCAAATGTTGAGTTAGAGACATGGCAAATGGTTTATGACTTTTGGAAAGCAAGACACACTACAATGACACAAGAAGACCGAGCATGGCGTACTGAGCAATTTAGTAAATTTATCAATGAATATGATATTCGCCGCGAAAAGAATTTCAACGAAACCTTTAAGGAGTTAGACCAATGGATCTAGAACCGTTTAAGAATTGCCTAGCGCATTCCAAAAGCATGTTCATTACTACTAATGGTGATACTAAGTCCTGTTGCTATTTTGATATTGATTTGCCATCTAAGTTAAACTTGGATACTCATAACAAATTACTCAGTGAAGTTGATATTGCTCAAGCATGTAAACATTGCATAAACATTGAAAAATCAGGTACAACTTGGTCTCATCGTAAAATCTTTAAAGAAGATAGGGATTATGTTATATCTATCTTCTTTGATAGTTTATGTAATCAAACCTGTGTCACCTGCTTCCCTGAAGTTAGTTCTTCGGCAGCAAAAGAATGGTATGACAGCAAGTTTATCAGTAAGATAGAATATGAACGTGTTCGTAAAATACCTCAATATGGCGATGAAAAATTAGAATTAGTAAAAGATATTGTTAGACGTAGACCAAATGAAAGTATCATTATTGAAGTATACGGTGGTGAACCTACGTCTAGTCCGCATTTGCTACCAATGATAGAATGGTTAGTTGAAGAAGGTTATAGTAAAAATATTACATTATCTCTTATCTCTAATGGGTCAAGAGTATTGAAAAACATTGAAAGTCATTTACCTAACTTTAAAACAATCAAAGTATCATTTAGTATTGATGGGGTCAATGATCAATTTACCTATCTAAGATGGCCAACTACATTTGAAACATTACAAAATAATATAGATGTTTACTATAAGCTATCAAAAGAACACGGCAACCTAATCTTGAGTTATAATCTAACTTTGAGTTGGATGAATGCTCTTGTATTTTTTGACTTTCTTGATTGGTTATATGGAAGATACGACACCATACAACCATATCTTACTAAGTTAGTGGGTAAAGATTATTTTAGTGTAGATGTGTTATCCGATGAAACCAGACAGATGCTAG
>Ga0304728_1002999_pt1 | contig 10371 bp, 9 predicted proteins | sample C_130625_MF_Meta_FD_190476 | JGI IMG/M metagenome (GOLD analysis project Ga0304728, IMG submission 190476) | Freshwater microbial communities from Lake Croche, Canada to study carbon cycling - C_130625_MF_MetaG (v2) (version 2) | ecosystem: Environmental > Aquatic > Freshwater > Lake | place... | reverse complement strand
AGCGCCGACGGCAGCAGGTCCGGCCTTCGCCAATCCAAGCAACCATCTAAAGCCAGCGGATAGCGCCATTTCCCCTAGTGATGGCCGCAAATAGTAACAGATTACAAATCTAGTCCGGCCCAATTCGGCAGCATTTCCGCCCTCGATCCGCACCCAGGACGCAGGCACCGAGCGCCCCGCGCACAATGCCGACTTTTCCCCCGTCGCTGAACCCATTCGGGAGCCTGCCACCTGCTGAGCATGCACAATGCCCGCTTCAATTGCTCCACAGCAGCCAGCGATAAAATGAAGATCAGTCATTCGTGGAACTCCCTTCGATAAAAAAAGAAACGGGCGGGCGGGCCGTCAGACGCTCGTCGAGCTGCTCAAGATCCCTCACACGCACCCGGACCATTCGGCCCAGCTTGCGCACCGGCAGCACTGGCAGGCCATCGGCGCTGCGTTGCCTCGTCCAGCCATAGACAGTCTGGAGAGGCACGGCAAACGCTGCCGCAACCTCCGCCACGGTGCACAGCGGCTCAGGCCCTGCTGGCCTGCCTCTCCGCTTGAGTTGTTGCAATGATTCACTCATGCGATGAAAAAAGAAAAAGGCCGCGCAGGCACGCCGCAGCGGTCCCGGTAATCCAGCCACGCAGCGCGCGACATACGCCACCACCGGCCAGCGCCACGGACAGGGACATCGCCACACGCCAGCGGCTCCAGACTCACCGCCTGTCGGCCAGCCAGCCGTTGCAGCCGCTCCGCGCCGATCTCCGGCAGCTCGTCAGCAAATGCCGCGACGCTGCCGCCCTTGGTCGATGTCGTATCGTTCCCGTGTGTCATAGGTAGAAAAAAAGAAAGCGGCAGGCCGAAGCCATGCCGCGTGGTTACTCAATCACAGACTGCCAGGAGGCAGATCATCATCACCCGGCAAGCGGGGATTGATCGCCGCAATGCTGGCGAAAAAGAGCAAGCCAGCGCAGGACACGCCACCGGCCAGAAAAAGCACATCCAGCCAACTCATTGAGCCTCCGCAGCAGTCGCCACGGCCTCCGGTTGAGACTGGCGCGTTGTCAGAAAGTCACGCAGCGCAAAAACAACCAGGTCTTCAACGCTCCTCTGCTCCGCCTCCGCGATGGACAAGAGCGCGCCCACCTCACGGGGAGCCAAGCACTCAGTTAATGAGAAGGGAATCAGGGCGTGCATGGTGTTTATAATTCAAATATCGCAACATTTTGAACTAATTGCACCACGTTGCAAGCAGAAGTTGCATTTTGTGCGCAATAGTGCAGATTTGGTGCATGAACGGCCCCCAACTCAACACATGGCGCAAAGCGCATGACCTCACCCTGCGCGAAGTTGCCGAGCAACTAGGCGGACTCACGCACACCACCATTTCCCGATGGGAAAACAGCGCCGAACCCATACCCCAATGGGCCACGGAAAAGCTCTTGGCTCATACCCAGATCACGCTTCCCCTTGAAGAATTGCACCAGTTGCTCGACGTGGCACGGCTTGAAGGCATTCCCGCCGGCGAACTCATCGCCCAGGCCATCCGGCATTTCCTCGCCACTCGCGGCCTCACGGTCACAGCACTGCCCGCCTAAGTCCTGCGCATGAACGAAAACGCGCCAAAGCGCAGCAGAAAACAGAAATAAAACACCCCTGACGCTAGGCAACGCAAAGATTTCACAAATAATTGTTGCACGCATCAATTCCCCGCTTTATACTTCCCCGTCGCCACCACTGGCGGCCCCTGCTTCACCAGGGCAACCCACACGACAGACACAACATCATGAAAACACAAACACGCATCCTCGACATCATCGCCCACCTAGCCGCTCGCGACACCGCCACCACCGCCCGCACGCAGCGCCACGCGCTCGACACACACACCACGCTCGTCCTCGCCACCGATGGACCCGCGTTGCTCGATCCCGTCATCATCGCCAAAGCCCACCGCGCCCGCATCGCAGCCGATGCCGCCGCTGCCGATCTTGCCAAGCGCCCCAAAAACCGCCGCGAACAGGCAGAGCGCGCCGTCAGCATCGCCGAAGCCATCGCCATTGGTGCCGCCCGCCGTATGGGTGATTCCTACTCAGGAGATACGACACACGCCGTTTACTGGAATACCGCAGGCGAAGCCGCGCAGGCTTACACCACGACCAGCCAGGGCGATGCCTACTCTGGCAAAGCCCGCAAATACAGCAAAACGGACGCCGTGCATGTTATCCGTCTCGATCCGGCGGGCATTCCTGCCATCGTGGAGAATGAATCGCTCTGCAACGCCTCCAATCGTGACGGCTTGCCGCTTATCTCGCTTAAAGACGACAGCAGTGCCGTTTGGCTTAAATCCACCGGCAAGCAGGTCACCAGACAAACCGGCTGGATCATTGGCAACGGTGCCATTTGCTACCACAGCACCAAAAGCCGCGACGATGCCCAAAAAGGCTACGATAAAAAGCACGCGTTGCATCTTCAGCAGCAGGCCGAGCAGGCCGAACGTGCCCGCGCCTACAAAGCCAGCCCAGCCTACAAAGCCGAGCGCAGAGCGCGCCTCATCGCCCGCCTATGTGTCAGCTTGACCGCCACCATCGAAGACGCACGCGCACTCGGTTACTGCACACCAGGCATTGAGCAGTTCCAACGCACGCACAGCATCGGCGACACCGCCACGCTGCCCCAGCTCATCAAATCCGGCAACAACAGCGCCGTGCATCTTGCAATGCAGATCGCCCGCAAAGCCGCCAAAGTCACAGCATGAACCAAGAACAACGCATCATTGCTGCCGCACTCGCGCAGGCCCAAACCCTGCGCGAGACCTACGGCCCCGCGCACGTCATCAAACTCAGCATTTACGCCACCGACGCCGACCTGCGCCAGCTGCGCCCCGAAGACGGCCCAGATGCCACCGCAGCGCAGCAGCGCCGCATGGTCGATGCCGTCGCCGCCGCCCTCCGCGCCGAAGGCCAGCTGGTGCAGCTCATCATCCTCCGCGCCGCCGATTACCTCGCCTGGCTAACCACCACCGGCAAAACCAACAACGCCGCCACCCGTGCCGAATGGCTTACCTGGCAGCAGCAATAACCCCACACAAAAACGCGGGCGCGGTCTTCAAACCGCGCCCGCCACGACAGACAAGCCATGAAATCACCAGCACACTCCCCGAAGGGAAAGCCCCGGCTCAATGCGGCCGATCTTACCACACGCGGCCAGCCGCGCAAGCGCGCACCCGGCGCAGGCCGTCCCGCCTTAGCCGATCCCCGCTGCAAAACCCTCCCCCGCGTCACACTCGCCGCCCACCGGCACCTGCAAACCATCGCCACCCGCCAGCGCCTCAGCCTAGCCGATGCCCTCGAAATCGCGATAATGACCCTCCACAAACGCAGCCAACCCGCCACCCAGGACAACGCCCTCGCTGCATGCCGCAGCATCATCTTCGCAGGCAAGCAGGCCCAGCGCCACGGTGGCGAATACAGCCTCCCCGATTTGCAAGCCGCCGAATACCTCGCCACCCAAGCCCTCGCCAAAACAACCGGGCACTAAACCCCACCCCTAAAACCCCCGTCCCAAATCAAAAGCCGCAGGATCACCCCTGCGGCTTTCTTGTGTCTTGGAAGGATCAGCCCTAGGTCAGCACCGTTTTGGAATTATCAGCGGTTGGCGTGGAATTATCAGCCCCAATTCATACCCATTTTGGATTTATCAGCCTCATGGAATTATCAGCGGCTTTCTTGTGTCCCTCCTTCGTTGCCTCCGTTATCTCCTGTTCAAATCACTGGCCATCGAATGCTTGCAAATCTAGGCATAAAACAGGTTAATTATTTGAAATTCAATCTTGTTAGACTGGCCATCACGCCACCCGCTCAAACGGATTCACCAGCGGCACCACCTTCTCATTCCGCGTGTAAGTGCTCCGCACCATCGCCGTGCTTGTATGCCCCGCCGCTGCCGCCGCCATCTCATCGCCATACTTGTTGCGCAAGATTTGCAACTTAAGGTGCCTAAACATGCTCATCTTCTTCGTGCCCTCCATGCCCAGCCCCTTTAGCCAAGCATTCGCCGCATTGTGAATCGCCGTCGCATTCCGCACCCCAAACAAACTCGCCTCCGTCCGCACCGCCAGCACCGCCCCCACGCATTCCGCATCCACCAGCGTAAACGACTCATTGCCCCCCTTCGCCTCCGGCTGCGTAATCAGCCCCGTGCCATCCGCTTGCACCTTCAGCGCATCCCCCGCCAGCTCCAGCACCTTGCCAGGGCGACCCGATAGCCACGCGCACAACAGCACAAACGCCCACACGCGCGGACTCTTCGCCCGCAGCGTCGGCAGCTCCGCCACGATCCGCGCCAGCACCTCCTCGTCGATCTCCCTGTGCCCCTTCGGCGCTGGCAGCATCTTCGTCAGCTTCACCGATAGAAAATCCTCCAGCGGCGGCAGGTGAAGCCCCCGCAACGTATCCTCCCGGCTCATCGGGTTAAAAATACTCTTCGCGCTTACCACATGACCCAGAATCGTCGTGTTCCATGGGGCCACCGTCTCCGTATCCCGCCGTAGCTTGCGCGCCCGTTGCAGCTCCCGCAGTTCCTCCCAGCCATTCGCAGGCATGTTCTTCCCAGCCGACAGCCCCAGCCAGCCCCGCCGCCCAGCCTCCTGCCGAATCTCGATCCAGTCATAGACCAGATCCCGCGTCAAATCCTCCCACTGCATCCGCTCCAGCCCCTTCCCCGTCGTCTGCTCGTAAATGGATGCCAAGAAATTCACCCGCTGCCGCCTGTCCTTCGGCCCACGCTCCCTGTAAACCGCCAGCACCTCAGAAACCGGTGTCCAGCGCTTCGGCGTAATCAATTCCTCCAGCCTATCCATCTCCCCACGCTTCAGCAGTTCCGTGTGCGCCTCCAGAAACTTCTTCGCCCAGCGATGCACCGGCTCCTGGCACTGCTTGCAATTTGGCCGCGTCTCCACCGGGTTCCCCTCTTCAGCCAAGCACTTCTCACAAATCAGAAACGGATGCTTTGAACGTGTCAAAGGCCGATCACCCCCCACAAAGAACCGCACCACCCACTTCCTCACCCACGGCCCACCCGCCCCGCTCTGTGCCTGCCTGTAAATCGAATACGATCCAAGAGAAGTTTTCATAATGTGAAGATGGCGGTGGTTGACGCCTTAGACCGATCTTTAGACGGCCATCCGCCATAATTCAACATAATTCCGCATAAATGAAATCCGCCATTTCAGATCCTAAAAACCACACCCCACCCCTGAAACCCTTATAGAATGGCCTTTCCAGCCCCATTCACCCCACAATCCACCCCGTTTAGAGTGGTTGCCTCACAAGGATTCGAACCTTGAATAACAGATTCAGAAGGGAGTAGGCAACTCGCTGCGTGCCTTGTAGAATATAGGCTTCAGCGCAAAATGCAGCGTCTTAGATGGTGCCTTAGACGGATTTACTTGGCGTTCATGCTTTGCAATGCGGCACGGTAAAGTTCCCCGTTCGTTTCATGCACCTCACTCCAGACATTCACGGTGCCGACCACTGCCCCGCCTTTGATGGGCACGGGTTCCAGCACCCATGCGCGGCCCGTGGCGGTGTCGATACGGAACACGGCAGGTCGGTCAGCATCGAGATGGATGTTATGGACGTGCCCTGCTGCCAGTTGGTAGCGCATGACCGATCCGCCTTCGGGGCTTGGTGGCGTGTTAGCGAGCAAAGCCAGCGCGGAGAGCACCAGCACGGCGAGTGTGAATCGTTTCATGGCAGGCAGCATACCATGCCTGTCAAATCTACTGCGCCAGCAGTTTCCTAAACCGCTGCCACACTTCCAGCCTGCGCGCTTCCGCATGCTGCATCAGGGCGCGTTGGTCAGGCTTGAGGCTGGCTTTCCATTGCACATCCATGGCCGAGTTCACCGTCCAGTGGCGGAATAGGCTGCTCTTGAAATTGTCGCTCAGCTCACCGCGATTGTTCTTCAGCTTTAGCAGCCCCTTGATCTCGCCGCTGGCCTTCTCCCAGTCGAGGTCTTCCAGCGCGTAGCGGAGTTGTTGGAACTTGCTCACCGGATAGCTGCCGCGCTCGTCGGCACCGCTCGCCACGGCAAACTTGTGCGCCTCGCGTTGCAGTTCAGTGATGGGGCTATGCCGGCCGATCTGCAAGCCGAGTGATCCCAAGAACTGCTCCCACGCATTCACCGGGCGGTTCTTCTGGCCTGCCACTAGTTTGTCGATGCCTGGCACCATGCGGATGCTCATTGGGATGGCATTGGTCAGCACGTCTTGCAGTGCCTCGGCTCCGCCGACTTTCTCGCCGCGATAGTTCAGCCCGTAAAGTCCTTCCATGAAGCCCGTGCCGATCACAGGGGCCACACGTCCGGCCACGAACTGCTGTGGGCGATGGAATAGCCGGTAAATATCCTCCGGCACACTTCGCATCGTGTAGGTGCGGTTACCGATCACCACGCCAAAGGGTTCCTCCGGCTTCCAGTCACCGTCATTCATCGCCGCATTGATGACACGGGCAGCCACCCAGAATGTCACCGCCAGAGTCGCCATCGCCACGGCTTGCTCGCGTCCCACCTTGCCAGTGATGCCTTGAATCGCCTGCCCGGTAAACCGTGCTCTTGCTTCGAGGAAGTCGGGAGCCAGCAGCACCGCACGCAGTAGGTGTTGAATCGTCGGGTCGCGGCCCATGTCCTTGTAGTTTAGATGCCCGTAGGCACCGTTCGTCTGCTTTGCGCTCAGATATTTCACATCATCCAGCGTCACCGTGCCCGCTTTCATCTCCGCATCAAAGCGCACCGTGTTGCGTGCTAGAATGTGATCGTAGGTTTTCAGCTTCAGGCCGGGAATGTAATGGCTGAACGTGAAGTCACCGATGCGTTGGATCAGTTGGCCGATGCCGGGGATCTTCTCCATCCATGACCCGCGCCCTGTCAGCCCGTCCATGAATGCCTCCATGCCGTGGCTTTCGCTTGCCAGCATCAGGCCGTGATTCATTGCGTCCACATGCGCCGGGTCTGCCGGGTCCACCGTGGGGATATTGGAGAATGGGTTTACCTTATGCCCCACCGCATGCGTGCCTTCCTGCACGATGTGGAATGGCGACAGCGACATCATGCTCGCCTTGATCTGGGATTGCAGCACGTCCACCGTCTTGATCGCCTTCCGCAGCAGCGTGCCCGCGATGTTATCGCTCGCGCTGTCGTAAAATTCCCGCAGCTTGCTCCGGCCCAGTGCCGCCGTCATGATGCCCGCCGCCTCCGGGTGCAGTGCCAGCTCGCCCAGCACCATCACCGGGTTGCCCTCGGTATCATTCGCCGCCATCTTCCATTTGGCGAGGGCGGGATGATTCAGCCGCACAAAGTCGCCCGTGTCATGCTTGTTCCCTTGAAAAGTCACACTGCCCTTGGCCCCTGGCAGGATCAGCGTGATCTCTCCCGGCTGCCCGTCCTGCGTCGGCAGTGCCGCGCCCATCGGCATCGCCAGCGGGCGGCCATCCTGCGCGGCAGTCTGCGTCAGCTCAGCGATGAGTTGCCGCGTGCTCAGCGTCTTGTTCATCTCGGTCAGGTAAAGGCCCATCAGCTTGCTAATGTCCTTCGTCGCCGGAGTCAGCCCCTTTTGCTCCCCTTCAAAGAAGGATTCAATCTTGCGCTGCTGCCCAAACTTAAAGCTCCGCGTCAGGTTCCCCGTAAATTGGGCAAAGGCACGGTGCCCGCTCACTCCCGGTTTCTGCCACACTTGATTCACATAGTTCTCCAGCGCATTCACTTCCAGCCCATTTGCTTTAGCATGGGCCAGCGCACGCTCGTAGAAGGATGCCACCCGCTGCGCTTCCGTCAGTGCCACCGGGGAAAGATTGCGTGCTGCCGTGTAGCCTGCCCGTGTCTTGCCCATACTCTTGGCCTCGCGTGCCGCCAGCACCGTGTCATCACCCGCCGCTTGAATCCAGTTCGTGATGCCGATGCGCTGCGTCACATCTGGCACCCGCTTCTCCAGCTCGGTCATGAGGTGGTTCACCGCCAGCGTGCTCGTCTGGCTCCGCCCGATCCACCCATTCAGCGCACCCCGGAACGCCGTGAACTTCGGCACTGCCGAGAACATCTGCTTCAGCACATTCGTCTGCTTCACCGCAGGCTGCAAGGTAGGAGATACCTGCGCCGGATTCAGCACCGCGCCACTGTTGCTTAGCGTGACGGGTGCCGTGCCTTGGGCCATGCCCATGCGGACATTCTGCGCTGCGTTGGTTTGCGGGTTGGTGATCTGCTGCCAGATGCCCGCCAGAAATTCCTGAATGCCACGGCCAAAGCGGGTGAGCATGGCCTTGCTCCAGTTCGCAAAGTCCGTGATGCCTTGACGAATCAAGTCCGCCGCCTCGGCTAGAATCTCCGTGTTGGCAAAGCCTGCGGTGGTGCCGTTGACGTTGAGGTTTTTGAAGCCGCCGCCTTGCGTTTTGCCAGCGCTGACAGATCCTTGGCGAATCCCGCCATTTGTGTTTTGGTCAGCTGGGCCGCCAGTTCGTGCGGCTCTAACTCGGGCCGCTGCTGCTTCGGCTTCGATTCCAATCCCACGTTCTTGGGCAAGTTTGAGGAACTCATCTTCATAAGATTGTTTAAGGTTGGATTCTTCTTCGCCGCGCAGTTTGGCCCATAGATCTTTCTCAGGATACCACAGGACGGCCTGGATGTCAGCGTTGGAGACAGTAATGCCCTGCGCTTTTAGTTCAACCCGGATCTTATTTACAATGCGGCTGATCACGGCACGGTCTTGGTCAGAAGGCGCATCGATGGGCTTCAGCTGCGTTCTGATCACGTTGGCAGCCAGTGCCCACTGAGGTTTCAGTTTTGGCCCGACGTTCTTGACACCATTCACGGTGCCGCCCCATTGGTCCGTGGTCAGTTTGTAGCTGCGACCGCTTTTAGCACGCTGAGCCGCTTTCCATGTTTCCTTGGCACCTTTACCTTTAGGTTTGTTGGCCTTGGCTTCCCACTGGGTGTTCAGCGACTCCTCATTCCGGAGGGTCGTCGTTGCTACGGCATCCATAGACATCGTGCCGGTCAGCAATCCATCCATTTGCGCCTTTGTGATCCCTGACTGCACCGCGTTGTATTTGCGTCCCCAGGCCGTCACGATCTCCTTCGCGTAGTCGTTGAGCTGCTCCCGCAGATCCTCCTCGACTTCCACTCGGTCCATAAATTCTTCCGACATGGTGCGGAATGATTTACCCTTCTCCGTCTTACGCACCACCGGGCGCATCCGTGCCAGGCTGGTTGGCAAAGGCAGCCCGATATTGCGCGCTTCATCGATGAGACGCGCCAGCCTTTCCCCGGTTAGCCCGTCACCGAGCACGTCACCGGTCCACCTTCCCCAGGTGCGCCTCATCCACAGGTCGATGGTCACGGGCAGGTAGTTGCCCATCAAATTTTGCAGGAACCCTTGGCCGATCTTCGGCCCAAAGATGGCTGCGCCCTGCACTTGGTCACCTAGACGACCCGCAATTTTGACGTTTTTGCCAGTCCACTTCGACAAGATGCTGCTCAATTCGCGCACCGTGTAAGTGGTCTTAATAATCTGATGAAGATCCTGCCAGCCTAACTCTTTTAAGACGTTGTTCGCCAGATCCAAATTGGCGGAGATGGACTTGGCTTTTTCCCCGTAAAGTCGGCTTGTGTCAAATTTGCCTGTGGCCTTGAAGATTTGGAACTGCTCCTCGGCATAGGTGGTGTTCTGGTTGACGTTCAGATTCTGCGAAGTGATCGCCATCGCCAGATAAAGAGCCAACTGGGCATCTTCCTTGTTCCTGAAGATTGGCTGACCATTGACTTTGACGGCTTGTGCTGCCTGGTCACTTTTCAATTCTTCATGGATGACATTGGCCACTGCCATGGCGGATTCAATGTTGGTCGTATACCAATCGGCCGCCGTTTTGCCGCTGGCCCTGAACGCCGCCACAAATTCATCGGTGCCATTGGCCACGAGAATAGCCTCTTGTTCAGGTGTAATGTTGTCGGAGGTAATGATTTCTCCCCACTGCTCGACTGCGGCATCTTGCAGCGCCTTGGCCACTTCATCGTTGCTGACCTTGCTCTTCGGTTTTGCCAGCGTTGTCGAATCATTATGCAGAACCTCGACAGCAGAGGTGGTCATGCCACGCACCTTGCCGTTGAAAATATCTACCGCCCCGACCTCGCTGGTCCGCATCGCGGCCTGCCAGGCACCTTGCAAATACTGGCGCACAGCCTCGCCGAAGCGCTGGAGCATGCTTGTCGCCCATTGGGCAAAGGTTTGGCCGGCACGAACCGCTGCACTGGCGAGATTCACCAGCGCATCCGCTGCGGCACCGGGCAGCGTGGTGCTGCCTGCGTTGCCACGATTGCCACCCTTGAGGTTTTGCA
>Ga0304728_1002997_pt1 | contig 10376 bp, 7 predicted proteins | sample C_130625_MF_Meta_FD_190476 | JGI IMG/M metagenome (GOLD analysis project Ga0304728, IMG submission 190476) | Freshwater microbial communities from Lake Croche, Canada to study carbon cycling - C_130625_MF_MetaG (v2) (version 2) | ecosystem: Environmental > Aquatic > Freshwater > Lake | place... | reverse complement strand
TTTAAGTAGTAATAAAAAAAAAAAAAATCAAACAGATATAAAAAAAGATCTCCATAATGGAAAAATTGATCTTTTAATAGGAACGCATTCTTTATTTCAAGAATCTGTTTCATTTAATAAATTGGGACTAATCATTATTGATGAACAACATAAATTTGGTGTTAAACAAAGAATTAATCTTTCAGAAAAAGGAGGTTTGAATTGCGATGTTCTTTTAATGAGTGCAACGCCAATTCCTCGAACTTTAATTTTGTCAACTTATGGAGACATGGATGTTTCCACATTAAAAGAAAAACCATTTAAAAAAACGAAAATAATAACGAATATTATTCCAGAAAATAAAATACCAGATTTAATTAATTTAATTAAAAAAAAGATTGAAAATAAACAGCAAATTTATTGGGTTTGTCCTTTAATTGAAGAAAGTAAAAAAGTAAAATTAACCCCAGTTGTAGAAAGATTTGAATATTTAAAAAAATATTTTCCAGAAAACATTGGAATTATGCATGGAAATCTTAAAAACAATGAAAAAAATAAAGTTATGAAGGACTTCTTGGATGGTAAATTTTCAATATTAATCTCAACAACAGTAATTGAAGTTGGTGTGGACAATCAAAATGCAAATACTATCATAATTGAAAACTCAGAAAGATTTGGTCTTGCACAACTTCATCAATTAAGAGGTAGAGTTGGTAGAGGAACTGAAGATGGTGAATGCATTTTAATATATTCAAAATCAATGAGTGAAAATGGAAAAAAAAGATTAAAAATTCTTAAAGAGTCTAATGATGGATTTTATATATCTGAACAAGATCTTAAACTAAGGGGATTTGGAGATATTATTGGTTACAAGCAAAGCGGTGAAAAAGATTTTATTGTAGCAGATCCTATGTATCACTCGCATCTATTTGAACTCGCAAAACAAGAAAGTGATTTTTATACTAACGAGAATTTATCAATTGATAAATTTAATATTCTTCTTAAATTTTTTAAAAAAGATCAAATACTAAATATTATAGATACTGGTTAATTTTTTTTATAACCTATTGCAATCTCAAATTCATTTAATCTTCGATAAATTGATCTTAACTCAGTAATAGTTGTCCACTGATTAATAAATAAAGAAAAACTATTATGAACTCTTTGAAACGCATTTGATATTTGAACGATCACTCCTAGAGTTATTGCGCCAACAAACAAACTAGGAGCCATCACTAAATATGGAACAATTACCATAAACTGATCATACAAATTAACCCAAACGTCAAAATAACCATAATTAAAAAAAAGTCTGTGATAGTTAAATTTAATTCCTGAAAATAATTCAAAAACAGTATCTGGTTTTGCGTAATTCGTTCTATCGTCTTCACCATATACCAGTTCTTTTCTAAATGTAGCTTCTACTTTTTGATTATTATATTCAAGACCAGGTAATTTAATCCCAACAAACCAACTAACTATTAATCCACCTAAACTCACAAACAATGAAACCCAAACTAAAGAGCCGGGAAATTGTTTTAAAAATTCAATTTGAATTCCAGACGAAAGTCCCCAAAGTATCGGAATAAAAGCAATCAAAGTCATAATAGCTCGGATGACTTGCAGGCCTAAGCTTTCGACAATTTTTGCAAATCTACTTGTGTCTTCTTGAATTCTTTGTGATGCCCCTTCTATACTTTCGTTGCTATTTTTCCATAACGGAATGTAATCAAAGGTTATGGCCTCACGCCAACGCAAAGAGTAAACTCGTGTAAAAAATGCTGTAAAAGTTGCAAGAAGAACATAAGGAAATGCAAGGTAACAAAAAATATAAATTTTGTCCCAAAATTCTGAAATATTACTTTTGGTTGCGTTTTGCAACAAGTCATAAAAACCCTTGTACCATTCATTTATTTTAACAGTTATTGATACCTGAATTAATAATGAAAAAATTAATAATAATCCTCCGCCCCAAGACCATAGAGCCCATTTTTTATTAAAAAAAAAACTTTTAAACATTATTTTAAAAAATTATCTGCATAAGCTTTAATAATAAGCTTATTTTTATTAGGCGTTATTAAATTAAATTGTATATTATTTTCTTCAGCATATTTTATTGCCTGCTCCTGTGTTTCAAATTTTAATTTAATCTGGTCATTTGTGTTGGATGATGAAGTCCATCCCATAACAAAATCTTTGCTTGAGTTAGATTTATCAAATTCCAATACCCAAAATTTTGTTCTAGCCTTCCCGGACTGCATGGCAGTTTTTGAAGGTTGGTAAATTTTAGCTTTTTGGATCATTAACTATTTTCCTCCGAAGAATCTTCAATTCGCGCAGCGGAGACTACTTTTTCATTTTCTGAAAGATTGAAAATTCTAACTCCCTGAGTATTTCTGCCGGTTATTCTAATATCTTTAACATTGCATCTAATCATCTGGCCTTTGTCAGTAATCAACATAATTTGATCTTCGTGATTAATTGTAAATGTTGACGCTACATTACCATTGCGTTCAGAAGTAATAATATTAATAATTCCTTGTCCTCCTCTACCGCTTACTCTGTATTCATAAGCAGAAGAACGCTTTCCGTAGCCATTTTCAGTTATAGTTAAAATGTATTGTTCTTTATTTTTAAAATCATCAAATTGTTTTTTAGACAGTTTTACTATTTTAGTATTATCCGATTCATCATCTGGGGTTTCTTCAGCGTCTTTTTCCAGTCTAGATTCTTTTATGTAAGACTTAGCTTCTTCAGAACTTATTTTTATACTTTTTAAAATTGATAAAGAAATAATTTTATCATCTTTTTTTAAGGACATTCCTTTAATGCCTTTCGATGATCTTCCCTTAAAAATTCTTAATTTTTTGGATTGTACTCTTAAAGATTTTCCCTGCTCTGAGCTTAACAAAAAATCATCATCGTCATCTAGGATTTTTATTCCAGCAATTGAATCATTGTCTTCTAATTTTATTGCAATTTTTCCAGTAGATTGAATGCTTTCAAAATCTAAAAGACTGTTTTTTCTAATTTTTCCATTAGCTGTTGCAAATATGATTTTCATTTGAGCCCATAAAGATTCATCGCTTGGTAAAGGCATAATAGAAGTAATTGTATGCCCATCTTTTAAAGGAAGAATACTGTGAAGAGCTTTGCCTTTAGATTGATTGGATCCTTCGGGAATTTTCCAGGCTTTTAATTTGAAAACAATACCTTTTGATGAAAAGAAAAGAATTGGTGTATGTGTGTTTGCAGTAAATATTTGATTTACAAAATCTTCATCCCTTGTTGTTATTCCTGTTTTTCCTTTACCGCCTCTTTTTTGAACTTTGACAGAACTTAAAGGGCTTCTTTTAATATATCCTTTATTTGTGATCGTAATAATTACATCTTCTTTTTGAACTACGTCTTCAATATCAAAACTACCCACCTGGTTTATAATTTTAGTTTTTCTTGGAGTTGAAAATTTTGCTTTTATATCTTTAAGTTCATCTTTAATTTGCGTTAACAATGCTTTTCTATCGTTAAGAATTTTTTTATATTGAACTATAAGTTTGTAAAGATCGCTAATTTCTTGGTTTATTTCCTCATGTCCAATACCGGTAAGTTTTTGAAGTCTTAATTCTAAAATTGCTTTTACTTGGTAATCTGACAAATGGTACTGATCTTTATTAGATAAATCACTAACATCCAAAACATCTTTATTAATTTTTGATTTTTTAAAACTCCATTGCTTGTTTTGAAGTGTTGTTTTGGCTTCATTAGGATTTTTTGATTTACGAATAATCAATATAATTTCATCAATATTTTCTATTGCTATAAAAAGACCGATTAGAATATGAACTCGATCTTTAGCTTTTTTTAAATCAAATAAAGTTCTTTTAATTAAAACTTTTTCTCTAAAATCTACAAAAACTTTTATAAATTGTTTTAAGTTTAATAGTTCTGGTTTGCCATTCAGAATTGCTAAAGTATTAAATCCAAACGATGACTCTATAGGTGAATATTTATAAAGTTGATTAATAATAACTTCGCTAGATACTCCTCTCTTTAGTTCAATAACTATTCTAACTCCTTCTTTATTAGACTCGTCTCTTATGTCAGATATACCTTCAATTTTTTTTTCTCTAACAAGTAAAGCAATTTTTTCAATTAATAGGGATTTGTTTGTTTGAAATGGTACTGATTTAATTACGATTAATGTTTTATCTTTTTTTTCTTCCTCAGTACCAATCTCGCCCCGTATTTTTATAGAGCCCCTTCCTGTTTTGTATCCAGTCTTTATTGCATCTTTTCCGATTATTAATCCTCCTGTAGGAAAATCGGGTCCTGGAATTAATTTAATTAATTCATCAATAGAAATGTCATTTTTATCAATATACGCAAGAGTTCCATCAATAATTTCCCCAAGATTATGAGGTGGAATATTTGTTGCCATTCCAACTGCAATACCGCCAGCTCCATTTACCAATAAATTTGGAAACTGCGCTGGAAGTACCGTTGGTTCTAGTTCTGTATCGTCATAATTGTTTTGATAATCAATTGTATTTTTTTCAATGTCAGCGACTAAAAATTCTGAAATTTTTGCTAATCTTGTTTCGGTATAACGCATAGCGGCAGCTCTATCACCGTCCATCGAGCCAAAATTTCCTTGTCCATCTAATAATTTTACACTCATGGAAAAATCTTGGGCTAACCTTACTAAGGCATCATAAACAGCTTGATCGCCGTGAGGGTGATATTTACCAATCACATCTCCTACTACTCTTGCTGATTTTCTAAATTGCTTTGACCAGTCGTAGCCGCCCTTGTACATGGCGTAAATAATTCTTCTATGTACTGGTTTTAACCCATCCCTTGCGTCTGGAAGAGCTCTGCTTATTATAACGCTCATAGCGTACGACAAGTATGAAGTCTTCATCTCATCAACAATTTGAACAGAATTATATTTTTTACTTTTTGGAATTTCTTGATTTAAATCTTCACTCATGAAGCAAATTTAAAATGGTACTTTGTCGTCTGGATCTTGTGAAATATCAGGCATATCATCAGATGGTAATTGGCTTCCTTCTAATTTTCCACCTTCACCAGATGAAGAACTTTTCCCGCCTAACATAGTTAAAGTTGAATTGTAACCCTGCAGAACTATTTGTGTACTATATTTTTCTTGTCCGCTGCTGTCAGTGTATTTATTGGTATTTAATTGACCCTCTATGTAAACTTGGGCACCTTTTTTTAAATATTTTTGAACAACGCTCACTAATCCTTCATTAAATATAACAACTCTATGCCACTCCGTTTTTTCTTTTCGTTCACCCGTGCTCTTATCTTTCCAAGACTCGGAGGTTGCAACGCTTAATCTTGCAACACTTTTGCCATTCTGCATTTGCTTAATTTCTGGATCGTTTCCAATTCTGCCTATTAATAAAACTTTATTTAAACTACCTGCCATAATATAGATCTTTTTTTGAACTAAGAATTAGAGTTTATTATATCAGACTAATCAAATTAAAAGAATAAAATTTACTAAAAAAGATGAGTAATACCGTCACAAAAATCGTTATTAAAGGAGCTAGAGAGCATAATTTAAAAAATATTTCATTAGAGATTCCAAGGGATAAATTAATAACGATTACAGGTTTATCAGGATCCGGAAAATCATCTTTGGCTTTCGATACAATCTATGCTGAAGGTCAAAGAAGATATGTAGAAAGTTTATCAGCATACGCTCGGCAATTCTTAGATAGAATGAGAAAACCTGATGTTGATTTAATAGAAGGTTTATCTCCCGCTATATCAATTGAACAAAAAACTACTTCCAAAAATCCAAGGTCAATTGTTGCAACTGTAACTGAAATCTATGATTATATGCGTGTTCTTTACGCAAGAATTGGCATTCCTTATTCTCCATTCACTGGAAAGCCTATTAAATCTCAAACAGTTTCAGAAATGGTAGACCGAATATTAAGTCTACCTAAACAATCCAAAGTTCAAATTTATGCGCCCATAGTGAGAGGCAGAAAAGGAGAATATAAAAAAGAATTACTTGGATATAAAAAAAGAGGATTTCAAAAAGCGAGAATTGATGGAAAGACTTATGAAATTGATGAAGCTCCAATTTTAAATAAAAATTTAAAACATGACATCGATATATATGTCGACGGTTTTATTAATGATAAAAAAGAACAACAGCGAATTGCTGAAAGCATCGAAACTACATTATCTCTTTCTGACGGACTTGTTTATGTAGATTATACAAATGAAAATCTTCCAAAGGAATTTAAAAAAAATGAAAAAATTGTATTTTCTTCAAAATTTGCATGCCCGGAAAGTGGTTTTACAATAGAAGAAATAGAACCCAGGTTGTTTTCATTTAACAGTCCTTATGGCGCTTGCCCTGAATGCGAAGGAATTGGCGTTGATTTATATATAGATCCAAAATTAGTTATTCCAAATGACAAAAAAAACTTAATAGACGGAGCAATACTTCCTTGGGCCTCAACTTCTACACTTTATTATGCCCAAACTTTATCTTCATTAGCAAAACATTATGATTTTTCACTTGAAGAACCTTGGAGAAATTTGTCAAAAAAAATTCAAGATATTATCTTGTATGGCTCTGGAGAAGAAGAAATTAAATTTTCTTATGATGATGGATATGAAAAGTATTCAAACAAAAAATCATTTGAAGGTGTGGTTAATAATTTAGAAAGACGTTATTTAGAGACAGACAGCGATTGGAAAAGAGAAGAGATTTCTCAATTTCAAAATGAAACTGAATGCGAAAGATGTAAAGGAATGAGACTTAAAGAAGAGGCTCTTTCAGTAAAAATAAAAGAATTAAACATTAGTGAAGTTTCAAAAATGTCAATTCAGAACGCCTATGACTGGTTTGCTGATCTTCATAATCATTTAACAGAAAAAGAAAATAAAATTTCAATACATATTCTTAAGGAAATAAATGAAAGATTAACTTTTTTAATAAATGTAGGACTTGATTATTTAAATCTATCAAGATCATCCGGAACTTTATCTGGTGGTGAATCTCAAAGAATAAGATTAGCATCACAAATTGGATCAGGTTTAACTGGTGTATTATATGTCTTAGACGAACCTTCGATAGGGCTTCATCAAAAAGATAATATTAAATTACTAAATGCTCTCAAAAGACTAAGAGACCTAGGAAATACAGTTATAGTTGTTGAGCATGATGAAGAGGCAATGCTTAGTTCTGATCATATTATTGATCTTGGCCCTGGAGCTGGAACCGAAGGTGGAAAGATTATTGCATCAGGAACTCCAGAGCAAATTAAGGCAAACGAAAATAGTATAACTGGACAATATTTATCTGGTAAAAAATATATTGCACTTCCTCAATCGAGAAAAAAAGCTAAAGACGGAAGATATTTAACTTTAAGCGGCGCTACTGGAAATAATTTACAAAACGTTACAGCAAAAATTCCGTTAGGAACATTTACTGCTGTAACCGGTGTTTCTGGAAGCGGAAAATCAACATTTATTTTGCACACTCTCTATAGGGCTTTGAATTTAATGATAAACAAAACAATATCTAAGAATATGCCAAAACCTTTTAAAGGAATTCAAGGATATGAATATTTAGATAAAATAATTGATATTGATCAATCCCCAATAGGAAGAACACCAAGATCAAATCCAGCTACCTACTCTGGTGCTTTTACAGTTATCAGAGAGTGGTTTGTTAATTTACCGGATTCAAAAGCAAGAGGTTATAAGCCTGGAAGATTTTCTTTTAACGTTAAAGGAGGAAGATGCGAAGCATGTGAGGGTGATGGGGTTATTACTTATGAAATGCATTTTTTACCAGATGTTTATGTGCAGTGTGATGTCTGCAAAGGAAACCGTTATAATAGAGAAACTCTAGAAATTAGATTTAAAGATAAAAATATTGCGGATGTTTTAAACATGACCGTCGATGAAGGTGTTATATTTTTTGAAAATATATCATCTATAAAAGATAAGCTTTTAACTTTGCAAAAAGTTGGACTTGGCTACATTAAAATTGGCCAACAAGCGACTACTTTGTCTGGTGGCGAGGCTCAAAGAATAAAATTAGCAAAAGAACTTTCTAAAAGAGCAACGGGAAGAACTATTTATATTCTTGATGAACCAACAACTGGTCTTCATATCCACGATGTAAAAAAATTATTAGAAGTCCTTCATACTTTTGTAAATAAAGGAAATACAGTTATTGTAATTGAGCATAATTTAGATGTTATAAAAACTGCTGACTGGATAATTGATATGGGACCCGAAGGAGGAGTTAAGGGAGGAAAAATTGTTGCTGAAGGCACCCCGGAAGATGTTTCTCGCATAAAAGGTAGTTATACAGGTGAATTTTTAAAGAAAATCTTATCTAAAAATACTTCAAAAAAAATTGCTTAAAACAGTATTTTTTATGTTAGTATTGATTCATGGGAATCAGCAATATTTTACAATCTCTTCCTAAAACAATTCTAAGTTCAGTTATTGTCACTCTAATATTTTTTGGAATTTTATTTTACATAAATGACGGTTGGGCGAATGATAGATATTTCTGGAGCGCTATATTTAGATATTTGCATGTTTTGTCAGGTGTCATGTGGATAGGTTTACTCTGGTACTTTAATTTTGTTCAAATACCGAGCATGCCTAAAATTCCTGATGAACAAAAACCTGCTATTGGAAAAATAATAGCTCCAACTGCTTTATTTTGGTTTCGTTGGGCTGCTCTTTCTACAATCGTTACTGGTCTAATTACTGGATATCTTAACGGCTACATTCATGAAGCGTTGGCTTTTAAAGGTGCCCCAAAAAATATAACAATAGGAATTGGCATGTGGCTTGGAATAATTATGGCGTTTAATGTTTGGTTTATTATTTGGCCAAATCAAAAAAGAGCTTTAGGCATAGTTGAGTGCGACCCTGAAAGAAAAGCTAAATCAGCAAGAATTGCGATGCTTACATCTAGAACTAATGCCTTTTTGTCTATTCCTATGCTTCTAACTATGGTTATAGCTCAAAATCTTTATTAAGGCGTATTATCAATTTTAACTGACCAATCTCTCTTTATATTAAAATACATCACGATTGGTGATGCCACATATATTGATGAGTAAGTTCCAAAAATAATTCCGAATGTAATTGCAAATGCAAAACCTCTAAGAACTTCCCCTCCAAAAATTAAAACGGCAACAATCGAAAGTAAAGTTGCGCCAGAAGTTTTAAGTGTTCTAGAAAGAGTTTCGTTTAAGGACTTGTTTATCAAATCTGTTAAATTAGAAACGCTATCTTTTTTTAGATTCTCTCTTATTCTATCATAAATAATTACAGTATCATTTATTGAGTAACCAATAATTGTAAGCAAGGCAGCAATAATAGTAAGATCAAATTTTAAATTAAATAAGGAAAAAATACCGGCAGTGATTATAGTGTCGTGAAATAGAGCAACGATACCACCTAGACTAAATTGCCATTCAAATCTAAACCATAAATAAATAAAAATAGCTACAAATCCGAACAATAATGCGTATATTGCTGATTTAATTAATTCTCCACCAACTTTAGGACCTACAGTTTCAACTTTTCTAATAGAAATTTTTTGTTTTAAATCTTTTTCAAGGTTATTTTTAATATTATTAACAAATTCATTATTATTGATGCTACTTTCCATTGAAATTTCAAAATTATTTGGAGCGCCAAATTCTTTAACTGTATAATTATTAATATTTAACTTAGATATAGAACTTCTAATTTCCTCAACATGAATATTTTTTTCAGTACCAATTTCTATAACTGTACCCCCTTTAAAATCCACTCCGTAATTAAAACCTTTAATCAAAATAAGTAACAAACACCCTATTGTCATAACTGTAGAGAAATAAACAAAGAACTTTTTATATTTTAAAAAATTATAATTTGTCATATTAAATTTTTAATTTACTATCTTTATTTGCCAAAACATATTTTCCAACCATTAATCGACTGACAGTGAAGGCTGTAAAAAAAGAAGAAACCAATCCTATAATTAAAGTTAATGCAAAACCTCTAACTGGACCGCTACCTAAGTAAAATAATATTATTCCAGCTATTAATGTGGTAAGATGCGTATCTATTATTGTTAATAATGATCTTCTATAGGCAGAATCGGTTGCTATAATCATTGATTTTTCTATTTTAAATTCTTCTCTTAATCTTTCATAAATTATGACGTTAGTATCAACTGACATTCCTGTTGTTAAAACAATACCGGCTATTCCAGGCAGTGTTAACGTAGATCCAAATAGAGTTAATACTGCAGCTAAAATTACGACATTTAATAAGAGACATATGTCTGCAAAAACACCAAAAATTTTGTATTCGTAAATTATATAAAGCGC
>Ga0304728_1002991_pt1 | contig 10393 bp, 17 predicted proteins | sample C_130625_MF_Meta_FD_190476 | JGI IMG/M metagenome (GOLD analysis project Ga0304728, IMG submission 190476) | Freshwater microbial communities from Lake Croche, Canada to study carbon cycling - C_130625_MF_MetaG (v2) (version 2) | ecosystem: Environmental > Aquatic > Freshwater > Lake | place... | reverse complement strand
GATGGCTCCGTTAATGTTTCCCGACGCGCGGGCGAAATACGTCGCCATTGCTCACAGCCCTTTCGACCGGAGGAACTCGACCACGGCGGACTGCATGGCAGAAAACGCTGCTTGCTCTTGCGGGTCGGTGATTTCGCTTTCACGGCCACGCACGATCGAAATTGACGCGCTATCGAGACGTTGCTTTTGGCCTTGCTCATCAAAGCGGACGGGGACGCAGTTTAGAGAAAACGATACTGGCTCCGTACCGTCTTCGTTTAGCCTTTGGCTGACGGCAAGCGAAACGTCCCAGGAAGCGAACGTCCTGCCGTCTGATTCGATGATTGCGTTGGATTTCATTTCGCTCACGAATAGGTGGCAGAGGCAAAGGCGTCCCATGCGACATTTGTCGCCGTGAGTGTTGCGGTGACAGACCCAGACGCGGAAATCTGTGATCTCTTAATCGTCCACACCGAAGCCGAGGTCGCGGACCCGGTGACGGCGCGGCCGGAGTAGGAATATGGAGAGGCCCAGGCAAAACGGCGATCGTAGATCGTCGGCTTGCCCGACAGATCGGCATACGCGCCGCTGGTCGCAACGGTCGAAAGCTGCGTCTTGATGTACGGAACGTCGGCCTTAATTGAGTCGTCTTCAAGGACGATCCCCACGCCCACCGCCGATGTCACGATTAAGCCATCGGTGTCCGTGGTAAGAATCGACCCTGCCACCGTTCCAATCGCCCCAGCGCTGGTAATGTTGCCGTGCGCGTGGGAGGTCGGAATGAAGCTCGTCGGCTTGTCAGTCAGGTCGTTCCATGAGGAGACGCCTCCGCCACCGGATGGGGCCGGGAAAAAACTGGCGTCATACTCGTCCTGAGTAAGCTCCTTGGCCTTCTTCACTAGGGCCAGACCCGAGAACGCAGCTAGGAGCGATGCGTAGCCTGGCTGGTTGTCGGTGAGGGAAAGCAGCACTCTCCCCTTCTGGTCCTGCGGGGCCGTGGCGTAGGGGCTGATGCAGGTCAGGCTGCCGGAGTAGCCGATCTGGCTGTCCACGCTGGCCCGGATCGCTTCGTACTCTGAGTCGGTGCTGAGGTTGAGCCTGAGAAATCTCATGCGACCCCCCATTTCTCGGCCAACTCGGCGTAGATCGACGCTTCCTGGCTGGCGGTGAGGCTGGAGTACAGGCGGATTTCGTTGATGCTGCCGTCAAAGAACCGAATGGGAGCGTTGGAGTTGGCCGCCCCGATCATCGAGAGCGATCCTGTGACGGTGATCGGTGACGAGACCGCTGAGGTCGATGCAGCAAAGCTGTTCTGCTTCACCAGGCTTGGGCCAACGGTGAGGATTCTCCGTGACCCTGTCGCTAAGACCCCGCCTTTGACATGCGTGGAGCCGGACGAGACCAGGACTGGCCCCTGGGTGGCGTCGTTGTTGCTGGCCACCATGGCGGCCTGGGTGCTGGCGCCACTGAGAAGCTGGAAGAAGGTGCCGTAGGTCGAGCCACCAGCCCGGGAGCCCACGATGAAGGCCTTCCAGGTTGACCCGGGAGTGATCTGCGGCAGCGTCAGGTAGCTGTACTCGCCGTCGAACACGACCGCCGGGTACTGACCGAGGGTGGCTATGGGGCGGCTGAACTTGGACGGGGCACTGGAGACACCCCATGAATCCAAGGGGCCTTCCTTGGCAATGGACTCAGCGTCCAGCCACAGAAGCAACCCGGATACAGCCCGGGGGTTTCTCCTGATGGAAGCAGCGGTGGAGAGCATCAGGCCCTCCAGCGGCTAACAACAGAGGAGTTCGAGAGCCAGACCTGCCCGCCGTCTGGCTGGAGGACGATGTCCCCGCCGGTTTGCGAGCGAACCCGGTTGGCCGCCGTCGAGGATGCGGACTCGTGGGCCAGAGTGATCGTGCCGCCGCCGGTGGCGTTCTCGTTGACGATCAACACTGGCGCCGTAGCCACGATGCCAGTGATCGTGATGTTGCCAGAGCTGGTCACTCGGACAATGTCGTAGCCCGTGACATCCAGGTTGTTGCTGGAAGTGATGGTCGTGGCAAGGACACGAGGCAGGATCGGATCGCTGCCGTTGAGCTGGTGATTGGTGGCGTGCGAGGTTGGGGCCCGTGCGTTGGTCAGCCGCGAGTCGCCCGTGACGATGGCGTCGGTGATCCCGTATCCGGTCACGGTGGTCGGGGTGCCGGTGATCGTCCCCCAGGCCTGGTTGTGGGAGGCCGGGGTGAACGTGGAGGGGACGCCGGACAGGCTCCCGTAGGCCACCGCAGGACTGGTGCCAGCGGTGACGCGACCGTAGACATCTACCGTCACTGAGGTGTAGACGCCCGCCGTCACGCCGCTGGTTGGGAGCTGAGCCACCGGGAGGGTGCCGGTGGTGAGCTGCGAGGCGTTCGTCATCAGCGACAACAAGGCACTGACCGCGCAACTGAACGTCGCTGAGCCAGCGGCGTTGTCGAACACGATCACGGAGCCCGATGTGGGAGTTCCCGCTGTAAACGCTGAGATTGTAGAGTCTGCCATGGCTTACTTCTTGCCGATGATGTAGGTGCCGTCTTGGGCAATAAGCCTGTTCGCATTCTGCCCGGTGACGTTGAACGGGGATTTTGGTGTGGTCGGCACACCGGCAGGGGTCATGGTTCCCTTGCTCATGCCTTCACCACAGCCTGAGCAGTGCAGGTGCCAGCGTTGATGACGGCGCAGACCTGAACAGCCCCGTAGGCCGCGTCCGGGATTGCGTAGGCCTTGCCCGTAACGACAGGCGTTGTCAGAGCGTTCCCAGAAGCATCGCACAGGGGCACCGGGGTGCCTCCGTCGTCAGAGCAGACGTGCCAAGTGATCGTCGTCCCGGTGACCAGCGAATTGATGAACAGGAGCCCACCGGCAGACGCTCGGTACGGAATGCGGTAGGCCGTGGCCGCGGTCGTTCCTACAGTCCCGGCCGGAATCTGGGAGAACGATCGCAAAATCATGCATGCCATGGGTTGGCCTCTCGTGTGGTTCTTTCTCCCTATTTATGTCGCCATGACGCCAGATTGACGCACTACCTCTTCTTCTTCCAGGAAGGGGTGTGCTTTTCGACCACGAGGGCCCTGGCGTCGGATTTCTTCAAGTCCGGGTTCTTGGCCATCGCGTCTTTCGTGAGTCGCGCGATTGCCCGATTGCTGAGGGCTTTGGGCTCGGGCTTCGGTCGCTCGCTGCCCTCGTGATTGACTATGCCTTGCACCGTTAGGTTTCTGGCCTTAGCAACTTTCAATACGTCGCTCGTGTCGCTGACCCAGGCCATCGGGTCCATGTGACCCCGCTTGTCTGCTATTCCTGAGATGTACTGCTTGCCAGAGACGCTGATCCCGACAGCCTGGGCCTCGCGGACGATCTTGTTCGCTTGGTGGACCGGCATGTCGTTGAGCCAGCTTCCGTCCAGCCTCCCTTCCTGGAACGCGCGGTCCGTTCCCTTGGTGCCAGGGGGCTGCTGGAGAGCGCACATGATGGCAAACGCCTCCGTCTGGCCATCGAGGATCATGCGTCGATAGTGCAGCTTGACGTGCATCGGCGCGCGGGCAAGCTCGTGCGGGAATATCACGGGTTGAGCTCCGGTGGAATCTGAGGAGAAGGGGGGCCCCCGCCGCCGCCGTCACCGGGCGGAGGTGGACCGCTCGGGCCAGACGGAGGCAAGCCCGGGTCCCCGGGAGGCAGCGGCGGGGGAGGAGGTGGAGGTTCCGGCAAGAGGTAGGGCGTCGGGTCAATGTCGAGGCTCTTTGCCCAATCGGATATCAGGGCGTTCCACACCGTCACCATGCCGGTGGAGGCGAGCTGCTGTGCGATCGGGCCGATGGTCTGCATGGCCATCTGCATCTGCTCGACCTTCCCGGCCTTGTTGGGCTTGCGGGCGGAGCCTGCTTCGATGCGGTACTGGAACTCTCGGGCGATGGCGTTGATGCCGATCGGGATGATCCTCTTGTCCCAGGCCTCGGCGCCGAGAGGGCCAATGATTGGGGCCACGTCCTTGCCTTCGAGGAGCCAGCGTGCCGCCAGTGCCTCTCGCCTTGCCAACATGCTCATGGCGTCTTCTAAGACGTTTGCCATGTCGTCAGGACGGACGCTGATCTGCTCTGACTTGACCTGGGCTTCAGCAGCACTTCTAAACTGATTTCTGGTCATACCGTAAACTAATTCGGTAAGACCGACCCGTTTGTCAAACAACTCCATAAGAGCTGTGAGAATCTCCCAGATGTCGCGGTTCACCGACGGCATCGTCAGCACCGAGACAATCTCGTTGATGTTCCGCCCCATGGTCTCCGAGAGCTCCACCAGCGTGAAGCCGCCCTGCTCGTGCTTGAGAATCTGGTCCTTGAAATCCTGCTCGGCCGCCTTGTTGACGGCGATGACCGTCTTGCACGACACCATGATCCTGGAGATCAAGAACGAGATGATCCAGTTGATGCACTTCAGTTCTGGAATGCCTGGCTTGATGTGGCTGATTGGCCAGGAGTATCCGGTCTTGCGGTGGAACTGGAGCGCAACAAACGGCCACCCGTTGTTCTCGGTGTAGAAGGGGATCGGCCACCGGGTTCGACCGAACAGCGTTTCCGGCATTCCGGTCTCGGGATCGATCTGCTCAAGAGCCACTGCCTTTGGCGCATTCAACGGAAAATCCACGCCTTCCGCGACCACGATGTAGCAGTTGTCACCCAAGGAATCGAATCGATCTCGGAACTCCTTTGGGGACCCCTTGAGGGTGTGGCCGAAGCCGGTCTTGGACCAGATTTTCCAGTAAACCACCAGGTCATTCGTCTGGCCGTTCTTCTTCTTGTTTCGATAGCCACGACCACCGATTGCGACCTCGGATTCGTAGCTCTCGATGTGGCCCTTGAGGGCTTCGTCGTCGAGCTGATACTTCTTCTTCAGGTATCCAATTGGGTGAACGCACCGTCTTGCGCACCAGAGGATATCTTCTTGCTCGTCAGCGTCAGGGTCCCACTGGATGTTGTCACTGGAGTCGAAGAAGCTGCCGATCACGCTGTAAGGCTCACCCTCGTCGCCTTCGAGATCGATGGATTCCGTCCACCACAAGCCGAGTCCGGTGACGATCGCCTCATCGACACATTTCCTGGACTGCTCTTTGAGGTTGAGCTCGACGGGCGTGTAGTTCAGGTAGGCCTCCATCAGGCTTGCGACCGTTTTTCGGCTGTCCTCTTCCGCGGCTATGGCGTTGGACGCCGCGATGAACTTCTGCATCGGGTCTTCGACCGGCATCCCCGTGTTCGGGTCGATCTGCGGCATCCCCGTCATGGGGTCAACCGGCGGCGGCGCCGATGGGTCAATGCCGAGCGTGAGCGGGGAGACCACCGGGAACTTCCGGGGAGTCACCGTGCGAACTGGGTTGCGGTGGTAGATCACGCTCGCAAAGAGCTTGACTGCCTCAAACACCTTGTTCACCACGACCTTGAACGCTGGCGTGACGTTCTTGGCGATTGGCGATACGGCGAGCTTGTCCGAATCAGCCCAGAACCAGTCGCCCTGCCCGTCGAAGAAGTTGCGTGCTTCGTGGGCATCGTCGGTGAATATCTGCTTGTGCTCTTGCGACTTCTTGATCTTTCCAAGCCACGATGTGGTGATGGCCCGAAGGGCATCCTCCATGTCTTTCGCAGACGCCTCTCCCTCCATGCCTTCGGCAGGGTTGTCGCTTTGGAGTCGGAGGTCTTCTTCGAGGCTCATGTGTTCCCCTGCCGACCGGCGGCCGGTGTTTTCCTATGGATGCAATCACAAGTATCCACCGGCCGCCGGGAGCTTACGCCTTCTGCTTCGCCGCCCTGACCTTCAGCTCTGTCAGGAGCTGCCGCACGTCGTGCAGCGCCTTCTGGTTGGGGTGAAGCTCCCAAGCTCCCCACCTCATCCAGTTCCCTGCCAGCTCGCTTTCTCGCCAGAACGGGTCATCAACATGGCGAACGCTCGTCTTCTCGATGAACCCAAACGTCGGTGACCAGATCAGCACCGTCAGCGTGCTGGACCCTGGCGCCTGAGAAACCCATCCGTTTGCTGCTTGAAGCGGGTTCCTGTCAGCCGGGTTGACGTGGAACAGAATCTGGTCGCCCGGAATCACTTCGGGCATCTTAAAGGGCTGTGCTTCTTCGTTGGCCTGCGACTCTGACATTGGAGCCTCCTGTGTGAAATTGCCTCCGCGGGCAGACAAGACATCACAGAAACTGAGATCGTGCAACCGTCATTCACGCCACCCAGGACTTGGTATATGAATTAGGAGTAAGGTACACGGACTCGTTCACGTTCTTAGCTTCGTCTCTTTGCTTCTTCCATGCGTATCCCCACCATTCGTCTTTCTGGACGACCGGGACGTGGTATCGCGGTTCGTAAGCGCAGAGGTAGCGAAGACAGTCCACGAGGTGGAAGTCTCCTCGCTTGTTTGGCTCGTCCTTCACGACAGTTTGAGTGCCGACGTGCTCGACCTTTTTCTTGTACCTCTTCATCTCGTTTTCGAGATTTGGCATAGCGCCGCGCAGGACCCTGAGCCTGGGAGTCCCGTCTGGTCGAATGTGGAGAGCGGTGCGAACCGAATGCAGTCCGGCCTGAATGTTGTCCACGCCGGGGATGAAGCTGGAGCCCGTGGCCTGGGAGCGAACGCCAAGGCTGGCAAGCTGCTCGGTGTACTGGTCCTGCGGGCTTCGGCCAGACCCGATGTCCGTGAGCCGACCTCCGTGCGAATCGATGAGGAAGGCGTAGAACTGCGTGCCTTGGGTCTTCTTCAGCATTTCCTGAGCGAAGATCACCGCATCGCAATTGCGGATGTAGAGCTCGTCATAGAGCAGGATCATCGTTCCTTCAGGCGGCACTGCGGCGAACGTGACCGCGGTGACCGAGTGCCCCGGATCGATCGAGGCGTACCGGCACCACTCCGCCGGAACCTGGCCTCCCGGAAGGGAGGACTGATCGTAACCGTGGATCGACATGCTGAAGTTCGGGTAGACCTTGATCGAGTCGATGTTGAACTCGCCCTCGGATCGTTGACGGAGCACGTTCTCACCGGCTGCCGACCAACGCTCCAGCATCTTCCTCTTCTCGTCCTCGGAGATGTGCGGGTTGTCCATGAAGCGAAGGATGTATCGCTTGATGTCTTTGTTGCCCGTCTCCATCGCCTTCTCAGCCCGCTCGTTGAGGCTCATCAGCGCGTCATTCTTCGAGTGCGGCATGGCGGACCACGCGAAGTTCCCCGCGAGGTCAGGGAGGCGGGCCTGCATCTCAAGGACCCAGTCCTCGTTCTCGATGTCCTCATCGATGTGGACTCGATTCGCCTTGAAGCCCTGCTGCGGCTTGGCTTCGCTGGAGAAGAAGTGAATCGTCCAGCCGTTGACCAGCTCGCAGACGTTGAGATAGTTGGCGGACTTCAGGAGCCACGACATGCTCTTGATGAGTCGCGGCGGAATCAGGGGCGGGGCTGGCTTCGTTTCCTTCTCCCGACCGGCATCGGCCACGGGGTCAAACGCCCGCCAGTGTCCGGTCGCCTTGTCCCGGATCATCTTGAATGCGCCTGCCTTGAAGAGCATCGGGACGACTGTCAGGCCGATGTGCTTCCATCCGGCGCCGATGATGACGAGGACCCCGTTTTCCGTGGGGTACTTTCCAGGGACGGGGTGGGTTCCTGTTACAGCCCATGCGTCCTCGATAAACGTGCAGAGGGACTTGCCCGATCGATTGCCGCCGACCACGAGGATTTCACTCGCCGGGTCCTGGTGATACTCCCACTGCAACGCCGATGGACGGTACATCTTGAGGGCTTCCGCCCGCCGAGAGGAAAGCTCGCTCTGCAAGCTCCTGAGTTCGTCTATCTGAAAGGTTGATAGGGAACTGACCAAAGGGAGCGGCTGAGGACCCGGCTGGGGCTGGGGCTGGGATTTGGGAGACAACATCGTGGACCCTCTTGGCGTTGGTGAGGTGCAGGATGCTCTCGATTCGCTTGTCGATTTCCGACTGCAACTCCTCTTCGGAGTAGAGGTCGATCGGCTTGCGGGCACCCCCCTGTTCGGTGTTTTTGATGGTGACCCTGGAGATCATCTCCAGCACACCAGACCTGATCCGTGACCCTGGCTTGGCGTCCCAGAACTGCTTCATGAGGAGCGCGGAGAACCCGTTCACTCCCCCGAAGTTGTTCATGATCGCTTCGGTGAGCTCAGCGGTGTGCGGGATGTTCGTGCCGCCAGAAATCTGCCTGCTCACGAACGACTCGACCGCATTGCTCTCGATCTTCTCCAGGTCCGACTGCCGCTTCCTTTTCTTCTGGCACTTCCGGCACACGCGACGGAACTTGTGCGTGCAACCCGGCGCACGGGCGAAGTGCTTTTTGGTCAGCGGGTACGGGAGCTCGCACGCCTCGCATTGCTGCATCAAGATGTCATCGCTATCGTCTTCGCTCACGGATTCACCTGTCGAGCTGCATGACCGAAGCGATCATGGGCCGCATGAGCTGGCCCTCGTCGCCTTGATTCAGCGCTCTTTGAAGGGTTCGCTCTCGCCAGTTTCCGTACTGGTCGAGAATCTGGCTGGCCATGGAAGGCCCGAGCAGGGAATGGTTGAGAGATTCCAGCATGTCCTGATCCAGCGGGATCGGGGACGTGGAAGTTCCCTGAGCAAGCTCGTTGAAATCGTCTGTCATGGACGCATCGGCAGCCGCCAGGTCAATGGGGCGTCCGCCCTGCCGCTCTCGGAGCAAGGCTCGAATGGTGTTGCTCATGGTGCCACCAGAATGGTTTTCGGGACCTCGCACTCATCCCCCTCGCACTCCCCGGACATCTTGGCCTCGTCGGCCGGGGTCGGTTCGCCCGGGGTCATCGAAGCGGCAGCCACTGCCACGGCGGCAGCAGCGCGGGGGCGAGCGGCTTCGATTGCGTCCGGCTCAGCAGCCATGGAGGCCAAGGCAGCCAGGAGGTAGTTCCAGATGGTCATTTGTCATCCTCTTTGCTGGCCCTCAGGTCATCTTTCCACAGCTCGAAACCCTGCTCGCACAGGGGAGGCGGGCCGCCTTCCTCGCTGGGGATATCGCCGCGGCACTGCGGGCAATCTTTCCTGTGACGGTCAAACAGCGGAGTCAGGATTGGCCTGGGGCGATCGGGGCGATGGGCGGGCGATGGCTTGGGTGCTGGCTTGGGGGCGGGCGGCGGGCGGAGCTGGCACCCAATAAGTGCAAGCCCAGAGAAGGCGGCGGCGAGGATGCAGTTTCGCATGCTCATCGATCGGCTATCCGAAAGACGGACACCGCGATAGCAGTGCCGACCACAGAGCCAAGGAGGGCACCAACGAAAGCCAGCCCGCCGACAAGCAAGAACATCTCGAACATCACCAACCTCCCTCGTGATTGAGAATGCGGTTGCCCTGCTCGTCATACTTCACGATCGAGCCGATGGCATCCTGGGACGGATCGTGCTCTTCACTGAGCGGCGCCTTCTCGGCTGCCAGCGCAAACCACAGCCCGAACTTTGCAATCCTCGACAAAAACTTGAGGACCGGCCGGGGCTTGTCGTGAGGAATGAACGGCGAATGATCCGAGTGCGTGGCCCACCAGCCGAACGTGGCAGCGAGGATGGCGGCAGCGACAAAGATGCGAGTGGTCTTGTCCATGTCTTCCTCAGAACGCAAGCGACAGTGACGCGGGATCGGCCTGCATCATCCAGTCGAAGTGATTCAGGTCTCGGTACTTAAACCCATCGACTCCGCCTATGGCGAAGCTGTCGCCCTGGCTGATGATGGCGATGGCATCTTCTTTGCTGATCCAGAAAGAACCGTCTGGTTGGTCAGATGGCCACTTAGGACCTGTTACCCAGGTGCTCCCCCAAGAGTTCATAATGAGTATGCCGTCCCTCTTGCCGTCGTTCTTGGCATACCTCACAGAAATAGCGACCATACAATGAGACCAGTTTCCTCCCCTAGGAAGGAATCCGTCTTGATCTCTTACCTTGGTCTTGGCAAATCCAATGTTGGAGCACACGGGCACTGGGTACCCGGACTCCAGCGCGGCACACAGGCCCTCCCACGTCTCGATCAAGGCCACCTTCTGTGCCTTGTGGAGGTTGGCCTCTTTGGCAAGCTCCGCCGGAACCCCGTTGCGGCCCCAGTCCCTGGAGAGCGGGATAGAGTAGGTGGTGAGGTCAACTTTGCCGTACTTCTGGCGATAGAGGATGCCCCCTTGCCCGTTCTTCAGGCCTGACACCCACCTTGCAGCCGCTGCGCCGTAGCTCCCGTCGCCTCCCGAGTTCACGGATATTGGAGGAAGCCTGGCGGCTGTTCTTGATCCACCGTAAATTGGCTCAGTTGCCACCATAGGAGGCGGTCGTGCCAATCGTCCTTGTGTCCAGTCTACGCACTGACCCACATAAGACCCCATGGCCCAGCCCATACT
>Ga0304728_1002989_pt1 | contig 10394 bp, 7 predicted proteins | sample C_130625_MF_Meta_FD_190476 | JGI IMG/M metagenome (GOLD analysis project Ga0304728, IMG submission 190476) | Freshwater microbial communities from Lake Croche, Canada to study carbon cycling - C_130625_MF_MetaG (v2) (version 2) | ecosystem: Environmental > Aquatic > Freshwater > Lake | place... | reverse complement strand
GGTTTAGATGATAAATTATATAAACCCAATATTGTACATAATCGCATCTCGAGTGCAAAGAATGCCTTAGTAGGTCCCGCTGAATATTCCATGGATACTTTTTTAAAGGGGGAAGATGCCCGGTCTAATCGTCCCGCCATTGCTGAAATTTATGCAAGTTATGCAGCACGCTGTTTTAAAAACGGCGCCATGGATTTTGATGATTTACTTTTTAAAATGCATGAGCTCTTACAAAACTTTCCAGAAGTATTGCATAAATACCAACATAAGTTTAAATATATTTTAATTGATGAGTACCAGGATACCAATCCAGTACAATACCAGATTGCAAAATTACTAGCTGCTGTACATGAAAATTTATGCGTGGTGGGTGATGATGCGCAAAGTATTTATAGTTTCCGTGGTGCTACCATTGAAAATATTTTACAGTTTCAGAAAGATTATGATGATGTGAAGCTAGTGAAGCTGGAACAAAATTATAGAAGCAGTCAATCCATCATTGGCGTAGCCAATCATGTTATCAAAAATAATGTTGGACAAATTCCTAAAGAGTTGTGGACAGAAAATGAAGCAGGCGATAAAATAAAGTTGGTACGCACCATGACCGACAATGACGAAGGAAAATATATAGCCGATGCCATTCAAGAAAATAAATTAAGAAATCATTTTTACAATAAAGACTTTGCTATTTTATATAGAACGAATGCACAAAGTAGATCCTTCGAGGAAAGTTTAAGAAGAACAGGCATCGCTTATAAGATCTATGGTGGGCTTAGCTTTTATCAAAGAAAAGAAATTAAAGATTATATCGCTTATCTACGTATCATTGTCAACACCAAGGACGAAGAAGGTTTAAAAAGAATTATCAACTATCCTGCAAGAGGCATTGGAAAAACCACCATGGAAAAATGTTTGGTGATAGCAGGCGAACAAAATATTACTTTTTTTGAAGTATTAGAAAAAGCAAAAAGCTTTGGTTTTAAAGCTGGAACGCTTACCGCCATTGAAGAGTTTGTGACCATGATCAAATATTTTCAAAATCAACTCACCAAACACAATGCATACGATGTAGCCGTACAAGTGGGTAAGCACACCAATATCGTTAAAGAATTGTTTACAGACAAATCCACAGAAGGATTGGCACGTTATGAAAACATTCAAGAATTATTGAACTCTATTAAGGAATGGACCGAAAGCCCAAGCAATGAAGATGGAGAATTGGGGGACATCAGCCTAGGTGCCTACTTACAACAAATTACCCTCATCACGGATGCAGACAATGATAATGGCAACGAAGACACCGTAAAATTGATGACAGTCCACGCAGCCAAAGGTTTGGAATTTGCTTGTGTATTTTTAGTAGGCTTGGAAGAATCTTTATTTCCAAGTGGTATGAGTGTGAACACGCGTGAAGAATTAGAAGAAGAAAGAAGATTATTTTATGTAGCCGTAACAAGAGCTAAAAAACATTTGTGGTTGACCTATGCCAACACGCGCTATCGATACGGACAATTGGTTCAAAACGATCCTAGCCGTTTTATTGATGAAATGCCTGAAGAACAAATTGATAAAACAAGTTCAGGTGGGGGGGCAAGAAACCAAAGCAGTGGATGGGGATCGGCTTATGATAGAATGCATGGTGGAAATAATAAAAGTTGGAACGACCCAGATAAAGCAAGTTCAAAGAAAACCGAGGGCAGCAAACCCAGTTATTTACCCGTGGTTGCCCCACATACCCTTAATAAAAACCATATCCCATCGGATAATTTTACCCCCTGTGATCCTACGGTCTTAGAGGCCGGCTTTAAAATAGAGCATCAAAAATTCGGTTTTGGGGTAATCAAAGAAATTGAAGGGTCAGCGCATAACCCCATTGCGATTATCCTTTTTGATAAAAATGGCGAGAAAAAGATCATGCTCAACTACGCCAAGCTTAGTATTCTACCCTAAAGTCTTTCGATATCGGAAAAATAAAGGGTCAATTCACCATAAGAACATCTCCTGCTGCCCTTTTTGATTATTTTTGTAGGGTAACTGCACTAAAATTTGAAACTATGATTACCACAGGCAATACCATCGTAAGTATCTATACCGAAATGACTCCCAATCCAGAAACCATGAAGTTTGTGGCCAACAAGCTTTTGTACCCTGGAAAGAGCATCGATATTGCGGATGAAAGTTTAGCCATTGCTTCGCCTTTGGCCAAAGAATTATTTAGTTTCCCTTTTATCAAAAGTGTTTTTATAGCGAGTAATTTTATTACCCTTACCAAGACCGCTGAAAATGAAGACTGGCAGGATGTGATTCCTACCATCAAAACATTTTTGAAAGAATTTTTAGAAGCAGGTGGTATTGTAGTGAACGAAGAAGAAATTGCAAAAATTAAACAAGAGGCCAGCAATATCGTGCACGCAGATGATGATGATGTAGTGAAGCGTGTAAAAGAATTATTAGAGAATTATGTAAAGCCCGCAGTAGAAATGGATGGCGGTGCCATACAATTTAAAAGTTACAACGACGGCATCGTAAATTTAATGTTGCAAGGTTCTTGCAGCGGATGTCCTTCTAGCATGGTTACATTAAAAGCAGGCATCGAGGGGATGATGAAAAGAATGATTCCTGAAGTAAAAGAAGTAGTCGCAGAAGCAGAGTAGTTGGCTATTCTGCTGCGCTTTTAAAAAGATAGCGCACCAGAATTCACCCTCTAATGATTTTGTTCAAAAAATTAAAAATTTTTCGAACTGTTATATTTTTTCTTTTTTTAATTAAACTATTTAAAATAATTTTTTACTAGTTTGTCATAAAACAAAACATCATCCTGTGGTATATACATTATAAAAAGATTTTCTTTATCTATTGCAGGATAATTATATATTAAGCTATAGTTAGCTGGTAATGTGCCAGTTATTTTTTTCACAAAACATAATGCTGTTATAAAAGTACCGTGCCAAGATGGGTGGGATTCGTCACTCATATACAATTCTACATTCGGTTTTTGTATTTTAGCTTCCGCCCACACGGATCCAACAGGAACCAATACCGATTGTGTTTGAAGGGCTAATGATTCATATACCTTATTAATAGTTGACTGAGTTTGCGGCGTCGCCTTCCTTGACCATGTATTGTATATATAAGGGGTTGAATTTTTAGATTTTATTAAATCACAGAATAATTTTCCATACATTAAAACACTATCTGCATGTTCCAATGGCCACATGCTATTATCTTGAATAACAACTATATCAAATTTTTCTTGTTCTAAAATTGCTCTAGTTCTTATGCCATTCCTGCTAGCCCAATGATCACCTAGAGTAGCACCTCCCAATACAGATTGCTTACAAATAAGTTTAGTATTCATGCTATCTGATATCAACGATACCACCTGAGGTAAGTTATTAAAAAAGATGTAACTATTTCCTACAAACAAAACACGTAAAGTGTCTTTATTCGTATTTGCATTTACGTTTGTTAATACAAACACAAATAATAGCATTAAGACTGTTTTTTTAAAAGAATATAAAAGTCGTTTTTTCATAAAGTTTGTTTGTATTCTATTAAGTCAAAATAATATATACTTCTATAGTTTATTATAAAGTTCTCTTAATTTTTCTCGAGTCATAATGCTTTCCCAATTAGGGCCTAAGGCGTTTTCCCATAAAGGCTTCATTCCAAGAGATACATTGATCATTGCATCAAATTGTTCCTCTGATAAATTCGCACAAATCCCAACAGGAATATCGATATTGTTTTTAGCCACCATGTGCTTAAACTCTTTTACACCGGCTGGATAATATTCTGCTAAATGATTCATCACAATGCAATTACCAATACCATGCTTCGTACCTAATAAATAACTAAGGCCATAACTAACTGCATGCGCCACACCCACTTGACTATAAGCAATGCTCATACCACCTGCAAAAGAAGCCATCATTAATTGATCATCGCATTCTTCATCCCATTTATCCTTCTGCACAAATATTTTTTGACAAAGGTCCAATGCCTTTTCTCCATAGCTTTTACTAAACTCATTTAAAAAAGTGCCTTCTAAACTTTCAATGCAATGTATATAACAATCCATGCCTGTATAAAAGCGTTGGTTCGCTGGAACATTCTTTGTTAATTCAGGATCCAATACGATTTGATTGAAGGGAGTGAAATCGGAGTTCATGCCTAGCTTGCGTGTAGGTCCTGTTAATACAGTGGTGCGGCTTACTTCAGCGCCTGTTCCACTTAAAGTAGGAATACCTACTTTATATACACCAGGTAATTTTACCAAGTCCCAGCCTTGGTAATCTGCAGAAGAACCCGGATTGGTCATCATTAAAGCAACCGCCTTGGCTAAATCTAAAGTGGAGCCACCGCCAATACCAATGATACCACTCACTTCTCCAAACTCTGCTTTTAATTCAGCAGCTAATGCGTCAACCTGTTTTGTTTTAGGTTCATGCGAAACATCTACATATACTATCTTGTCTTTTCCTCTTAAGGGAATTCTACCAGCTAGTGGTTTGCCAATAAAAAAATGATCTAAGAAAAATATCATTGGATAATTGCCCTTTCGATGAGGTGCAATAATTTCATCTAACTGATTGAAGGAACCGCGACCATACACTACATAGTCGACCATTTTAAAATTACGAAATTGCATATACTTTCAATTAATGATAAAACTTAAATGATAACCCTACAAAGTTAGTTATTACCAAATAGATTGTAATGGATAAATCTGTAAATTTTTAACTGATCCAGGGTTGGTTGGATTTAAAATTTTTATATTTTTATCGGTATGCACAGGAAAGGCTTGCACAGTAAATACCGAGGCTCCGTCATTAACAAAGACTTCCACAATACTATTGTCTACAAACACCCTAAATTTAATTTTATCAGAACTTGTATTAAGCGGGGCAGTAAAATAACGGATATCAGAAAAAGAGGGATCAAAAGAAGCATTGGTTTTAGTTCTATTGATAAATATTTTTTTCAATTGTGGTTCATAACCAATTTCAACACCTCTAAAATCATCATTTAAAACACTGATGCCCGTTTTTTCTGTACTTGTACTACTTATTTCAAAATCACATTCATAGACATCCGAGAGAATGCCAATAGTTGAAAGCGCGATGGTTTCATCTTTTAATTCAACAGCTGCTTTTTGCAGGGCTATTTTTTTTCTCAAAGAATTTAAATTAGTGATGGGTTTTTGTATTAGCTGCCAATTTCCATTGCTATTTTCAGCCCACATATTTCTAGGTAAAGACATGGCACCATTCCAAGGACTAGTTGGAATTTTTCTTGCATAGCTCCAATTGTTGGCCCAGGCAATCGTGACAGGTAAATGATTGGCAGGTAATTGGCCATAACTAATGCCAGCATAGTAATCAGGGCCTGCATTGGGCCTTAAGATAGTCTTTTGATGAGCGTCAAGAACAAATTTTTCTCCATCAAATTCCCCCATAAAATATTGCATTTTTTCACTCATTGAAACCTGCAATAGCCATTTTTTTTCTTTTGAATTCAATACTGGAATTTGCACTAAATCTGGGCATTCCCATACCCCAGTGGTATCGCCCAATGGACCAAAATCACTTAAAAATTTCCATTCCAATAAATTTTTACTTGAATAAAATTGTACTTGATGTTCTACTGGAAGATTCACACACATGACCCAATATTTTTTAGGTGCAAACCAAAATACTTTTGGATCTCTAAAATCTTTTTTGCCCAAATCTAGAATTGGATTCTTTTTGTACTTGGTCCATGTTTTTCCATCGTTTATACTATAGGCAAGATGTTGAGATTGATTTAAGTCTTTAACATGGCCAGTATAAATAGCCACCATGGGTGGCTTTTGTTTGGTACCTAAACCGCTGCTGTTGTTTTGGTCATAGACACAGGTGCCTGAAAAAATCATGGTGTCTTTTAATTCAGGAATAGCAATGGGCTCATGCTTCCAATGCATTAAATCCTTGCTGGTGGCATGGCCCCAAGTCATATGACCCCAGGTATTTTCAAAAGGATTGAATTGATAAAATAAATGGTAGACCCCTTTGACATAGACCAATCCATTAGGATCGTTGGTCCAGTTAATTTTAGGACTAAAGTGATATTGAGGGCGAAATTTTTCTTGATATAATTTTTCCTGCGCCTTTGCTTGGCTAAGGTTTAAATAAATAGAAATGAATAAGAATAAAATGGAGATGGTTTTTTTATACATTATTTTAGTTTGATAAAGTTATTGAACCAATTTCTTTTGTAGCTCTTCTAAAGATACCCCTTTTGTTTCTGGCACTTTTAATAATATCCATACCAATTGCAAAGCCATCATGACACAGAAAAAAGCAAAAATGGGCCATGGATTGTCTTTAAAAATGCCATGCTCACTGTCTAAAAAAACAGGGGTGACCAAGGTAATCAAAGCGGCAAAAATCCAATGGATGCTGGCACCAAAAGCCTGTCCCTTGGCTCTAATTTGTGTAGGAAAGATTTCCGAAATCAATACCCAGATGACTGCTCCTTGCCCTATAGCGTGTGCCGCTATAAATAACAATAAGAAGCTCAACATAAATTCGGGGGCACTGTGGTGAATAAAACCATAGGCCACCATTGACAAGCTTATAATATAACCAAAGGATCCAATAATTAACAAAGTTTTTCGACCAATACGGTCAATCAACCAAAGCCCTACAAAAGTAAATACCAAATTCATCAAGCCTAAGGAGATAGAACTTAATAAAGAATTATTTTTTGCAAAACCTGCTTCTTCTAAAATTCTTGGTGCATAATACAAAAGAAAATTAATCCCAGAAGCCTGATTAAAAAAAGCAACGAAAAAGGCAATGGATATAATTTTAGAATGATGCTTTGTAAATAATTTTAGGCCACCCTGTATACGTTCTTCTTCATTGGCCGTTTTTATTTCCTGAATGGTTTGGTCAATATTTTCAACGCCCACTATGGCCAAGGTTTGTCTTGCACCGGCCTCATCATTTTTTACAGAGAACAACCATCTTGGACTTTCAGGTAAGCCCAGGGTCATGACGGTATAAATACCAGAAGGAATCAATAATACTGCCAACATCCAACGCCAATCATTGGCTCCACCAAAACCAGCTAAAAAATAATTAGATAAATAAGCCACCAAAATTCCAAAGACAATATTAAACTGATACATGCCTACTAGTTTTCCTCTATTATTTTTATTAGAGATTTCAGATATATACGTTGGGGCGGCTACCGATGAAATACCAATGGCAATGCCTCCAATCAATCTAAAAAATGAAAAAGTGTAAGGATCTTGTGCCAAAGCAGAGCCTATGGCTGATGCAATAAACATAATGCCTAACCAGATTAATATTTTTTTACGACCGTATTTTTCAGTAGGGGCACCTGCAAACACAGAACCTATCACTGTTCCCCACAAGGCCATCGACATAATAAAAAATCCATGAAATAAAGGAGTGGTATGCCATAGTTCTTGAATAGGCTTATCTGCACCTGAAATCACCACCATATCAAAACCAAAAATAAAGCCAGCCAGTGCAGCTACCACTGTAGATTGAAATAATTTTCCTTTGTTCATGATAGAATATTAATGTAAAGTATGGGAATTGTTTTTAAAAGTATAGCTTATAAAAGCTTTGCAGCCTTGATTAAATCTTCGGGGGTATCTATCTCTACGCCCATATAATTGGTTACTGCCATTTTTATGGAAATGCCATTTTCTAAATAACGAAGGCATTCAATTTTTTCTGCGGTTTCTAATGGGGACATTGGCCAGTTCGTAAAATTAAGTAGGGCTTGTTTTTTAAATGCATAGACACCAATATGTTCATAATAAACAATTGGAATTTCTGTATTTCTTGGGTAGGGAATGATGCTGCGCGAAAAAAACAAAGCATTGGAATTTTTATCCACAGCTACTTTTACATAGTTAGGATCTGCAATTAAATCTGGGTTTCTTAACTCCTGCATGAGCGATGCTACATTTACTTTTTCATCTTGAAAAAGGGCAATCAGTTTTTCTAGGGGTTCTTTTTTCACAAAGGGTTCATCCCCTTGCACATTCACGACAATATCAATGGGCAATGCAGCTACTGCTTCGGCAATGCGATCACTACCGCTTTCATGTTCTTGTAGACTCATGATGGCTTTCCCACCATTAGAAATTATTTCATTAAAAATAATAGCACTGTCTGTAACCACATACACTTCGTCAAATAAATTTGTGGCTAAGGTATTGTCATAAGTATGTCTGATTACCGTTTTATCTCCCAATAACTGCATCAGCTTACCCGGAAAACGAGTGGCAGCGTAGCGTGCAGGAATAAAGGCTCCAATTTTGGTCATTTTGTTTTTAGCTTATTTATCTTTTAAAAACTGGATTAATAATCTGATTTGATCGATTTATTAAAAGGCGCCTTTAGTTGATAAGCCAAAGATTGATCTTTTGAATTGTCCATTACATTTAATCCATAAGTAATTTCATTCATAGGTGTGTAATTATAGGTACCTAATAAACGGTCCCAGAATGAAAATATATTTCCATAATTACTATCTGTTTGAGGACGTTTAATATGGTGATGTATTCTATGCATATTAGGAGAAACTATGATGTAGCCAAAACTTTGATCAAACCATTTTGGAATTTTGATATTGGCATGATTGAATTGAGTAAGTACTACACTCAAGCTTTGATAGACCATTACTATCCATATGGGTGTGCCTAAAACAAATACTGCAAGAATAGCAAAAACTGCTCTTACTACCGACTCACCTGGATGATGTCTATTGCCAGTGGTCGTGTCCACATGTGTATCGGCATGATGCACCATATGAAATTTCCATAAAAATTTAACCTTATGTTCAATCATATGTACTAAATAAGCACCTATAAAATCTAATAACAATAAACCTGTAATGGCTTCTAACCAAGGGCTTAATTGAAAGATATGAAGTAATCCAAACTGCTGACCTATTGTCCAGTCACTTACTTTGACCATGACTAATGCAAATAAAAAATTAATAACAATGGTAGTGAATGTAAAAATTAAATTCAGTCCAGCATGCTTGAACTTATTATACTTAAAATTAAATAAGGGCTGGGCTATTTCCACCAACCAGAAAAAACTAATACCCCCGGCCAATAATAAGGCTCTGTGGGCACTTGGTATATGTTCAAAATAGTTTTTTATCAATTCAAGCATGTAATTGTTTTTGTACCATAAATATAAATAAAAAACCCGATGTTCCATTGATTGGGGCATCGGGTTTTATTGAAAATAAAGCGGATTTTACTTCGCCTCTATAGGGTAGGTTAACTATTTAACATTAAAGGCATGACCAACATGAGTAAGTCTTCGCCTGGTGCTTGCTCAGAGGGTTTAATCAAGCCGGCCTTGCTTGGTGTGGAGAGTTCTAAAAATACATCATCGGTATCGGCGGCAGATAACATTTCAATTAAAAATTTTGCATTGAACGCGATTTGAATGTCTTCCCCTTTGTATTCGCAACTCATGCGCTCATTTCCTTCAAAACTAAAATCAATGTCTTGCGCAGCCATTTGTAGTTCGTTGCCTGTAATATTTAAGGCCACTTGATTGGTACTTTTATTGCTAAATACATTTACTCGGCGCAGTGCATTTTGAAAATCATGTTTGTTCACTGTCAAGCGATAAGGATTATCAGCAGGAATGACTACTTTATAATCTGGGAACCTAGCATCAATCAAACGGCAAATTAATTGCGTAGATCCGTGGTCCACAAACAAATGATTGCTGTTAAAGCTGATGGTTATTGGATCTTCATTGTCTGGCAAAGCATTTTTTAATAAGTTCAAGGGTTTTTTAGGCACAATGAAAGAAGCATTTTGTTTGGCCTTGGTATCAGTTCTTTTATAACGTACCAAACGATGTGCATCTGTTGCAACAAATTGAACTGAATCTTTAGTTAATTCAAAAAACACACCAGTCATCGCAGGACGTAAATCATCTCCACTTACTGCAAATAAAGTTTTATTGATGGCAGTTAACAAACCACCACTAGTCATGTTAAATCCAGTGGTATCGTCAGCGGTAGGTTCTTTTGGAAAATTATCTGGATTCTCTCCCATCACTTTATATTTACCATTGTCGCTGGTAATTTCTACCGCATAATTTTTATCAATATTAAAAGTGAGTGGTTGGTCTGCAATGTTTTTTAAAGAATCAATCAAAATTTTTGCAGGTATACAAACACGGCCATTGACCTTGCTTTCTACATCCATTTGAACACGCATTACCGTTTCCAAATCGGTAGCCACAATATTTAATTTTTTATCTTCTATCTCGAATAAAAAATCTTCTAAAATAGGCAATACCGTATTGGTATTGATAACACCAGAAATTTGTTGAAGG
>Ga0304728_1002982_pt1 | contig 10403 bp, 13 predicted proteins | sample C_130625_MF_Meta_FD_190476 | JGI IMG/M metagenome (GOLD analysis project Ga0304728, IMG submission 190476) | Freshwater microbial communities from Lake Croche, Canada to study carbon cycling - C_130625_MF_MetaG (v2) (version 2) | ecosystem: Environmental > Aquatic > Freshwater > Lake | place... | reverse complement strand
CAGATAGATGCCGATGGTATTTTATATACCAATACTTCTTATGGAGATTATCCGCATTTTATACCGCATGCTGGTGCCAATCATGATGCATCACAGTTTACAGGATGGATGTTACTCAATTACAATAAGCCAGTCCAAGTATCTTCTACCCTCAGTGCATTTACCGCCAACAATGCGGTGGATGAAAATATGAAAACTTATTGGTCGGCGACTACGGGCAATGCAGGCGAATGGATTCAATCAGATTTAGGGAATAAATCTACCATCCAAGCTATCCAAATTAATTATGCAGATGAGGGTGCTGAACTCATGGGCAAGCAATTGGCTATTTATCATCAATACAAAATTTATGCATCCTTAGATGGGAAAGCCTGGAGCTTGATCATCGATAAATCAAAAAATAAAACTGATGTACCGCATGATTATGTAGTGTTGCCAAAACCAACTGAAGCCAGATATCTTAAAATGGAAAATATCCATATGCCCACTGGTAAGTTTGCTTTAAGTGGTTTACGTGTGTTTGGAAAAGCTGCAGGCGCTAATCCAGGCGAGGTCATCAATTTTATTGTTTTGAGAGGAGATAGTGAAAGAAGAAATGCTTGGTTGAAATGGGCGGTGAATCCCAATGCAACGGGGTATCATATTTATTTTGGCAGCGATCCAAGTAAATTATACAACAGTGTGTTATTGTATGGGGTGAGTGAATACTACTGCACTGCACTAGAAAAAAATCTGCCCTATTATTTTCAAATTGAAGCCTTCAATGAAAATGGCCTAGGGCAGAAATCAGCAGTCATTAAAGTAGAATAAAACTCAGTTATAGTTAGTCACTTTTTTTTATATAATTAATGTAAAGTACTGTCGACATTAAAAGGACAGTTACAATTGCATAAATGATTAAGGTATTAGTAGTAGCAATAATTTTATTAAAAAATATACAGGTTAAAACCGTATAAGTTAAAGCTATTTGATTGAGTATTTTTTTCATAATATATTTTATGGATTGCAAAAAGAACTCATACATTGCACACCTGCCGATACTTGAATTGTACCACACAATAATAAACAAACTGGCGCACCAAAGCCTGCCGTAGCTCCAACACAGCCAGCATGACATAAAACAGCGGCTGCAGATATACCAGCTACGCATAAGCTATAGCTCCATCCACATTTTCTAAGAAAGTTAGTATTAAATCCATTGGAATTTTTTTTCCGTCACTTTTTATATTGAGTATGGATTGCTGTTCAAAATATTTATTACAAGCTTCATTAATTTCATTAGATGGGATGCTTCTATAAGTACTCATTAATTTCATCCATTTTTTATTATAATCAGCTCTAAATTCTTTTAGGTATTCAAATAAAAATGGCTCACCTAAATCATTCAAGCTTGCTTTTATAATTTTTTCATCTAAATTTCCGTTATTTAGTTTTGATAATTTAACAATCAAACTATCTGCTTTTATATTTTGCTTTATTAATATATTTTGAATCAGATTAGATAATTCGACTTCTTTATTTAAAATGTTTGTAAAATTAGAATCAACGCTAAGTTTTGTACTAATAGATTTAATAATTTCTGATTGCATATTTGTATCAGATTTTTTACAAGCAATGGCAAACATGACTACGAATAATAGTGGAATGATTTTATTTTTCATATAATTTTTTATTTACACTAAAATATCTTTTCATCAAAAGCAAAAACATCGTATTTATCTATCGCTAAAAGGGTTTAATTAAATGGATGGGCATAAAAAAGAGTCCCCCATTGGGAGACTCTACAAAACCTATCTATGAACGAATTATTTTTTTATAATTAATTTATCAGCACTGCGTCTTACTTTTATTGCACTGGATAAATAATCATTTGCTGCATCTCTATAACCTAAAGTTAAAGCCACTGTTGCATGTAAACCATGCGCAGCCAAACCTAATTCAGCATCTACTGCATCAGGATTAAAGCCTTCCATTGGGGTACCATCTACCTGCTCAGTAGCAGCAGCTACCAAGGCAAAACCTAAAGCAATATAGGTTTGCTTTGTAGCCCAAGCTTGCAATTGTTCTTGAGATTGATTTGCAATTGCACCTTTCACATAACCAGAAAAATCTTTCAATCCTTCTACAGGCATATTTCTTTGATCAGCAATTTCTTGCATGTAAACATCTACATCTTTTTCTGTAATGCTAGTATGGGCAGCAAAAATCACTAAAGCAGATGATTCGCCCACTTGTGGTTGGTTGTAAAAATGTGGTTGTAATTTTAATTTAGTGGCTTCGTCTTCAACAACAATAATGTTGTAAGGCGTTAAACCAAAAGAGCTAGGTGCTAAACGGGTAGCTTCTAGAATTGTTTCTAAAGTTTCAGCAGGTATCTTAGTACCATTCATTCTTTTAACAGCATAACGCCATTGTAGTGCATCCAATAATTTCATAGTTTGTATTGTTTAATTTCAGTGTTTGAACATTAAAAATAGATGATTTTGCTCATTATTCAATGTTAATTTTATAAGTTCATGTTAATCAATCCATTAGGACAACAGTTTTTTAGCTAAAAGGTTCAAAATCAAGTAGATAATCTTAGGTATAATTATATTGGTGTAACTTTAGAGTCATTTACAAAGATGTTCTACCACAAAACCATACGCTCATTCATTGCAGTACTCCTACTACTGGTATTTACCTTTAGTATAAGTTCTCAAAAGGCGCTGCATGATTTAGTAGCCCAACATAGCGATCAGGTAAAATGTGAGGTACATAAATCAGTGCCCATTGATCAAGTTGAAAAATCAACGATACATTGTACACAGGATAATTTAGTAGTTGCCTCTTCTTTTGCAGATTTTTCTTTTACTATTCATTTAACGCAACCAGTGCTTGCACCAATGCGTAATACAGTATTGCTTAATTTTTATTTTTCTTCCCAATCATTTTCAAAAGAATCTAGAGGGCCCCCTAATGCATAATGAATTTATTTTTTTGACTTCATTATTCATTTTTAGCATCCTCTTATGTTCAAGTATTTTTTTACCACTACGTTTTTATTATTTTGTTTTGCCCTTGCATCAGAAGCAAATCCATTAGCAGATAAGGTTTTACTCCAAGGCAGGGTCACCGATCAATTGACTGGACAAATCTTACAAGGCGCTTCTATCTACTTTCCTGAATTAAAAAAAGGAGTGTCCACCAATGATAAAGGGGAGTATCAAATTAGCCTCAGCCCAGGCAATTACCTTATTGAAGTAAGTTTTATTGGCTATACGATTCAAACTATTAATTTAAATATTCAAAGTGCAATCAATAAGGACTTTAATTTGAATCACAATGTGGTAGAAAACAACAATGTAACCGTAACTAGCTTTTTACGCGCTACATCAAGTAAAAGAACTCCAACGCCCATTAGTATTTTAAGAAAGGAAGATTTATTTAAAGGAGCTGCTACTAATTTTATTGATGCACTTTCTAAAACACCAGGGGTGACTCAATTAACTACTGGACCAGCTATATCTAAACCCATCATACGAGGCCTAGGCTACAATAGGGTGGTGGTTTTGAACGATGGGGTCAAACAGGAGGGACAACAATGGGGCGATGAACATGGGATTGAAATAGATGAATACAATGTAACCAGAACAGAGGTATTAAAAGTACCAGCCTCCATTATTTATGGCAGTGAGGCCTTGTCGGGGGTAATCAATATCGTATCCAATTTACCTGTTGCAGATGGAGTGATTAAAGGAAATGTATTTAGCAATTATCAATCAAATAATAATTTACAAGGGTATCATTTCGATATTGCAGGAAATAAAAATGGATGGGTATGGGGATTCAATGCATCTAGTAAAAAAGCAGCCGATTATAAAAACAAATACGATGGCTATGTTTACAATTCCAAGTTTAGTGAATTAAATGGAGGAGGTTTTATTGGCCTAGAAAAAGACTGGGGCTATGCACATTTGATTGTAAGTGAGTTCACCCAAAAATTAGGTATGATCGAAGGAGCAAGAAATAGTTTAGGACAGTTTATAAAACAAATACCAATCGTTCTTGGGAATAATATTGGTACAGTGGATGTTCCTGCCACTGATGCAGATTTTACAGCCAATGATCCAAACATACCTTATCAATACATTCAGCATACAAAATTCATACTCGATAATAGTATTAATTGGGGCACAGGGAAATTAAAAGTCAATCTAGCGTATCAAAGAAATCAAAGACAAGAATTTGGCAATGTATTAAATCCGGCAGAAAAAAATTTGTATTTTGATTTAGGCACATTGAATTACTCCTTTCAATATTTATTGCCCGAAACCAATAATTGGAAACATACCATTGGGGTGAGTGGCATGAATCAAGACAATAAAAACAAAGGTGTTGAAACCTTGATCCCCGAGTACAGTGCAGTGGAATTGGGCTTGTTCTTCTTTACCCAAAAACACATCAATCAATTGTATTTGAGTGGAGGATTAAGAATAGATAAAAAAGGCATTGAGTTCAATGGCTTACAAAAAGATTATGGAGATATTGCAGGCTCCTTTGGCGCCACTTATGAAGCAGAAAATAATATCGTGTATAAATTCAATGTAGCTAGGGGTTATAGAGCACCCAATTTATCTGAACTCGGAAGCAATGGGGCACATGAAGGCACCAATCGATATGAATATGGGAATCCTAATTTAAAATCAGAAAAAAGTTTACAATTTGATTTAGGCAGCGAATGGAGTAACGAACATGTATCTGTTGCCGCCAATGTATTTTACAATATGGTCACGGATTATATTTTTTATCAAAAATTATTGGGTGCCAAGGGTGGTGATTCGATCCTAGTAAAAGACAGTAAAAATTATTATGCTTTTGCTTACCACCAACAAGATGCGCATTTGTTTGGAGTCGAAGGAAATATTGATATTCATCCACATCCATTTGATGGATTACATATTGAAAACACCTTATCTTATGTTAGGGGCGTATTTAATCATGCCTTAGATGGCAGTATTAATTTACCCAATATTCCTACTTTCAGATGGATCGCCGAATTGAGGTACGAATTGGACAAGCAATCAGTGAATTATAAGAGCAGTTATATTTCTCTTCAGATGGATAATGTAGCGGCACAAAACAATCCATTCATAGGTTATCATACTGAAACTAAAACACCCGCTTATTGTTTAATTAATTTAGGCATGGGCACACAGCTAATGAAGAAAGGAAAACATTTGTTTAGTATTTCCTTATTTGCACAAAACATTGCAGATATTGCCTATCAAAATAGTTTAAGCCGATTAAAATATACTGATGAAAATTTAGTGACAGGAAGAATGGGCGTATTTAATATGGGCCGAAATTTTAGTTTAAAAATTAATATCCCTTTACAGTATGATTAAGAAATTTATTATTCCCTTAACAGCTATTTTTTTATCTTTATCTGAATTCTTCCAATCCAGTTCTTTATGAGTAAAATTTACCTACATAGTACTATTCTGATTTTATTCATCCTAGGATTGGGATCATGTCAACACGATAACATTACGGTACATGCAGGCATTTCCTTGGATACTGTTTTGGTCGTCAAGCCACCCAATACCAATCCAACAGGAGGCGCGCCTGCTTCGGTTTCAGATACTGTTTGTTTTAATTCAGATATATTGCCTTTGTATGTAAGTTATTGTGGTTCGGCTGGTTGTCATGATGCGAATAGCCATAAAGAAGGGGTGATCACTACCGATTATGGACATATTATGAATGGCATCAAATCAAAAAATTCTAATAATAGTAAGTACTATACCATCATCAATAACGGAATGCCTCCAAGAGGAAGTGCAGCCATGAGCACTGCTCAAATTGCACTCATCAAAAAATGGATTGATCAAGGCGCCTTAAATACACAATGTATCAATGTATGTGATACTACAAGTTTCACTTATGCAGCTGCCATACAAACTATACTTAGCAACAATTGTGGAGGCTGTCATGGAACCATGCCAGGTTCGGTCAATGTTTATTTAGGCGACTATGCCAGTACCAAGGCCTATATCAGCGCCAATAAGGCTTTGTTTATCAATGCCATCAATCATTCTTCCACACTAACTGCAGTCCAAAAAATGCCTCCATCTAATAAAATGTTAGATTGTAAAATTATTCAAATTCAAAAATGGGTACAAAATGGGTATCCTCAATAAAATGAAAATTATAAAACAAGTTTTATTCTTAGGCATACTCATGGTTTTGTTTAATGCCTGTTACTATGATAAAAAAGACCAGGTCTATCCACAGGTATTGGTAGCCACTTGTGATACTGCCAAAATTACATATAGCGTAAGCGTTGCTACTATCTTAAATGCCAATTGCAATAGTTGTCATGGAACTAGTGCCAATACTTTAGGGGCAGGTATATTTTTAAATTCTTATGCCTCTGTAAAGCCCTATATCAGTAGTGGAAGATTGGTGAATTCAATCTTACAAAATGGGTCTGCCTCTCCCATGCCAAAAAATATGGCCAAGCTGGATATTTGCAGTATCAACAAAATAATCATTTGGGTCAATAAGGGATCCATCAACAATTAATATAAATTTACATGAATCAAATCAATAAAATGAAAAAGCTAATTAACCTACTAGTTTTGACGCTAGCCCTACAAATAGCCGCCGTTCAAACTTTAAGTGCACAAAAAGTATATGCTACTAAAACTGGACAAATATTTTTTAATGCCACTGGAGGAGCTGTGCCCATTGCCGCGGTTAATAACCAAGTAGATTCTAAATTTGTAGAAACTACTGGACAAATTATTTTTGGTGTACTCATCAAGGGTTTTAAATTTGAGAACCAATTGATGGAAGATCATTTCAATGAAAACTATATGGAATCTACACAGTTTCCGAAAGCCGATTTCAAGGGCTATATTAAAAATAGTAAAGAAGTCAATTTTACCAAGGACGGTACTTATCCAATAACGATTGAAGGCAGTTTGACCATCCATGGCAGGTCTCAAAATGTAGCTACAACTGGAACAATTCAAGTAAAAGAAGGTAAGCCAGCCATTGTAGGAGAGTTTAGTATTAAGATCAAAGATTATGACATCAAGGGATTGTATATTGGAGAAAAAATTGCCAATGAGACAAAAATAAAAGTGAATTGTAAATATCAAAACTAAAAGTATGCGCTTACGTTCAGTTTGCATCGGGTCTTTAATTTTTTTGCTGGCCAATATCCATGCAAAAGCGCAAACCGTGGACTTATTTGCAGATACCAATAATACAGCTGCAAATACTACGGATATCACCACGGGTACTTTTAAATCCACCCGAATTGTGAATGGACATTCCATTGAAAATGTGGGTGCAGGCGTATTGGATTTTAAAATTTTACACCGATTTGGGGCAATAAACCAAGGAGGCTATAATTTTTTCGGATTGGATCAGGCCACCATGCGCTTGGGTTTAGATTATGGAATCAATAGTAAATTAATGATAGGCATAGGCAGAAGCACTTTTGAAAAGCAGTACGATGCTTTTTTTAAATACCGAATCATTAGGCAACAAACGGGCAAGCGCCATATACCATTTAGTTTGAGTTATGCTAGCTCCCTTATTTATAAATCATTGCGTGATGCGGTAACGACTTATATTCCTTATCTATCTGATAAATTTTCTTATTCGCATCAGTTCTTGTTGGCAAGTAAATTAAATGATTATTTTTCATTGCAACTAAGCCCTACATTAATTCATTACAATATGGTGGATACTAAAACTACGCCTAATGATTTTTATTCTTTGGGTCTTGGCTTTAGACAACGCATAAGTAAAAGAGTCAACATTACTACCGAATACTATCATCGGTTCAATAGTTTAAATGGTTATTATGATCCATTGTCAGTGGGCGTAGATATTGAAACAGGAGGCCATGTATTTCAGTTGCATGTATCCAATTCAACAGGGATGACAGATCGAACCTTTATCAATGAAACCGCGGGCAGTTGGGCCAAGGGCGATTTACGTTTTGGATTTAATATCTCCAGGGTATTTACTTTGCGTAAACCCAAAGAGTTAAGAAATATAAAATGGTAGCATAAGTTCAAATCAAATAGTAGAATAAACTTAGATAGAATATACTAAAATAAATTTATGCGAAAAATGACAAAACTAATTTACGCCATTGCAGTAGTGGCCATAACAGCCCTTGGAGGATACTATTATGTTTTTGTTTATTCCAAAACACATCACCGCAATGTGCAATCAGAGAAAGGCTTGAGCATCCAAGCCGATTCTTTAGCTGTAGCCTTTCAGGCCAATGAAAAAAATGCGAATGCTTTGTATTTGAATAAAGCGGTAACTGTTTCTGGCACCATCGTAAGTATCGATAAAAACCAGGAAGGAAAAATAACGCTCCTTCTAGGCAGGGCCGATTCTTTTTCCAATGTATCGATTACTTTAATAAGTACTACTCCAATTAGTCAAAAAATAGGCAAAACCATTACCGTCAAAGGTGTTTGCACCGGCGCCTTAAGCGATGTGATTGTTACGGAAGGGGTGGTGCAGTAATAGGATTGTAAGTCATTTTCAGGACTATCACCGTCTGCTATTGCTTTTTTAAATTGAGCTTCCCAAGTACTAGGTTTAAGATTCAATTTATTTTTAACAATTTTACTTTTGGCATAACGCTTCCCTCTAACCAATTCAACTTCTTTAGTAATTTCTTTTAATGAAGGTCCAGTTTTTGCATTTGAATGAATATTTTTTAATACAGATTGTAAAGTACTTTTTGATGGCTTTTGAATAGTTATCCAATTTTTCTTTCCCAAATCTTTTAAGATAACGTTAGCCTTAGTGTTCAATATTGCTACTTCAATAGTTTTCATAATTCAAATTTAAAGATATTCAGTCAATTTTTTATTTTTTACTCTTCTGCTAATCCAAGCGCTTCATTTTCTAATTCTTTAGATATATAAAAATTAGTTTCTTTAATTTTTTCTAAAATTGGTTTAATACTTGGTATTAATTTTTTATTCTTTGCTGAAATAATGATGCCCATTGTTCCAGTAACTTTTATGCCAAGCTCTTTAGCTAAAGCCCTTCCTTTAAAATCGTCAATAATTATGGTACTATTCGTTTTTTCTAATGCTAATATTATTGCACTTGCTTCGCCTTTATCTATTCTTTTTTCAAATAAAAACTCCTTTTCATTAAATTTTATGGGACAAATAATTATCCAATTTGGGAGTGGTTCATCAAACTCTTTAGCAATAGTGTCTGTAATTAATACCTCTCCATACAAAAGCTTTAGTAAATAAAGCTCCTTAATTTTTGAAAGAATAATAAGACAACTGGTGTCAACAATAATTTTACGCATTCCTCACATCTGATTCTAAATCAGATGCAGGGTAGTTGAAAAGGGGGATGTTATACTTTCCCAATAACTCAATAAATGAATTTTTAGAACAGCCTATCATTTCTGAGGCTTGGCCTAAAGAGAGTTTCCCTATTTCGTATAATCTTGTAGCTACGATAACTGTTAGTTCGTTGCTGTTGATTTCTACATTGTCGGGGATGTTTAAATTCATACTCTTCATTATTCGAATTTAGAATAAATATTGCCATTTTTCGTACCCTGCAAATAATTTAATGTTAATCAGCGAATTAAGTACTTAAATCAAATCAATTTTCAAGTATTTACCGCAAGCTTTTGGGGTATAAATGAATTGAACTAAATTGAGTGATTCTAAATAAGCGCTATGAAAAAAATACTCATCATCAGCCTGGCTATCATTAGCCTTGGTATCGGATCAAATCAAAGTTTAAAAGCTCAAACTACTAAAGCACCAGCTACTTTAAGCAAGGAGGAACAAAAAATTATCGCCTATATCGACGCCAATATGCCAAGGGCCATCGCGCTATTAAAAGAATCGGTGGATATCAATAGTGGCACTTTAAATATTGAAGGTGTAAAAAAAGTAGGTGCCATTTTTGCGCGTGAATTTGAAAAAGCAAATTTCAAAACCAAGTGGATCAGCTTACCCGATTCTTTGCGCAGAGGTGGGCATTTGGTGGCAAGTATTGGCTTTAATACTGATCAAAACGTAGCCGCAAATACTTCTGCCGCAACTGAAAAGAAAAGTTCCTCTAAGAATAAAATCGAAATAGCTAAAACTAAAAAAGGAAAAAAACTTTTTTTGATCGGGCATTTAGATACGGTGTTTGAGCCTGATATGCCGGCCAATCCATTTACCATGTTGAATGATTCTACTGCCACAGGGCAGGGCGTGACGGATATGAAGGGGGGAGATGTAATTATGATTGTTGCGCTGCAAGCCTTGCAGGCAGAGGGTTTACTCAAAGAGGCCAATATCATTGCTTATTTAACTGGAGATGAAGAACATGCAGGTACACCCATTGATATAAGTAGG
>Ga0304728_1002980_pt1 | contig 10405 bp, 14 predicted proteins | sample C_130625_MF_Meta_FD_190476 | JGI IMG/M metagenome (GOLD analysis project Ga0304728, IMG submission 190476) | Freshwater microbial communities from Lake Croche, Canada to study carbon cycling - C_130625_MF_MetaG (v2) (version 2) | ecosystem: Environmental > Aquatic > Freshwater > Lake | place... | reverse complement strand
ATAATAGCATACTGATTACCTGCCTGTAAAGATTTTTTCATTCCTAAATTCCAAGCTGGAGAAACTCCACGATTACCCCGCCAATTATCAATAACAATTGGTAAGACGGGGTAATCGACTGAAGCCATTAATTCTGCAAATAAATCAAATCTTTTTAACACTGGCACAATTAACGATAAAGACATTTTACAGATTTAACCATTCTGGATGAGCCAACGTCCACTCAACAGTTCTTTGAATAGACTCTTCTAATGGTATTGGCAAAGACCATCCTGTATCCGCCATCTTATTGCCATTCAAAGCATAACGCAAGTCATGTCCTGGTCTAGCAGAATGAAAGTCTACAATTTCATAATTCAAAGGTTTTCCAACAGCATCGGCAATTAGTTGTGCCATTTCAATGTTGCTAACTTCACGCTCGCCAACGATATTAAATCTTTCTGGCTTTAATGTTTCTCCATACAATGGAAAATGCTGCTTGAGCACATGTAACAATCCATCTGCTTGGTTTCTGGCATGTAGATAAAATCTACTTCCAACCTTGCCATCCAAAGTACCATGAATAGTCATTGGTTCTTCAGAAAGAACTCGCTTAATTACCATAGGCATAAACTTTTCTGGGTCTTGCGTTTCACCAATAATGTTCATTGTGTTTGTAATAGCAATAGGCAATCCGTATGTTCTCCAATAAGCAAATGCAATATCTTCTTGTGCAGCCTTAGATGCTGCATAGGGATTACTTGGTAGATGCTGATCTACCCATTCTTGATGACCATAATCTCCATAAGCTGGACCATATACTTCATCTGTAGAAATTTGAACAATCTTTTCGATAGAATCGTGACTCCTAGCCCAATCTAGCAAATGGCAAATTAAAGATACATTGTTAATGATAAATGGAGCAGGGTGAGAAATGCTTCTTTCAACATGACTTTCACTGGCAACATTTAAAACATAGTTGATCTTTCCAAATTCGTGTGCTGTCACGGCAGAAATTGGTGCAGTAAAATCGCATCTAATAACTTTTACACGCTTATATCCATCTGGGATATCATCTACTGCTACCCTGATCCTATCTGTAAGACCTTTGTGAGTAAATGTTGTTGGACAAACAACTTCCCAATCTGTATTAACTAGAATATGTCTAAGCACATGACTTCCGACAAATCCACTTGCTCCTGTAAGTAAAACTCTTTTAGTCATTATAGACCTTTCCTTCTTTTTATTTCATTGCTTGTAAAAGACCATTGTGGTGGGATTTGAGATAAATAATATTCATATTCATCTTTTGTTAATGGAGGATTGTTATACCATCCATAATGTTGTGCAGTAAAATTTCCACCAATCCTCACACACAAATCTTTAATTTGCATAGGCTCTTCATAATCCCTGAAAAACTTTTTATTTACCAGGCAAAATGTGGTATCAATTGCTGCTGAATATACGGGATCATACTCTTCCGTTTCAAATAACTTACTACTCCAAAATTGTTGTTCCCACTGGTACATACTTAAACTTGGGTTAAACATAATATTTTTAATATTTGTATCTCCATTTAGATGATCCATTTCTATATCTAAAGCAAATCCAACTTTATAAAGCTTATACTTTTCTGATATGCTAATCATAGTATTAATAAAATCTTTTGGCAAGTTTTTATTAAAACCAATATCTGGATCCGTAAGAATAAATTTTTCGGGTAGCCAGTCAAATAATTCCTTGTTCTTATAATATTCTCTAGGACCATCATTGGTAAATTTTTTTACCACTATGCAGCCAAATTGATGTGCAAAATCTAATACGTCCTTCATTTTAGAATACTTTGAGAAATTATCTAAAATAATAATATCTGAATAATTAAAACCATACTCAATTAACTTTTTAATCATTGTAACGGTATAAGTTGGATTATTATAAGCTGGTATTATTACAGGAAAATTTGGTGAATCTAATTTAATTAAATCTTTAACACTATGTAAAATCATTTTTTCTTAATTAATCCAAACTTTTCTAATGCTCGTTGAATTGTCATATGACTACAACCAGCTTCTTTTGCTATTTCAACAATATTCATTCTTTTTACAATGTATCTATTGTATAACCAATCTTTTGAATTGTAAAGTTTTGACATTAAATTAATTCCTTTACCGCATACCAAGCAATTCCTGCTGCATCTGCTACATTGTCGTTGGTCGTATTGATACCCATACTTTTTACAAACGTAATGGTTCTTTGCTTTCTTTTTTCCCGAATTTTTCCCTTGTACCAGTTGTCTGACTTTCCTGGAAATTCTTCTCTTACTGCTTTTTTTTCTGCAGTTGTAAAGTTTTTATTACCAATAAAAGACTGCCAAGTAATAGGATGCACCTCTTTAACATCCACCCCATCCTTAACAAGTTCTCCTAATATTGCTCCAAAAACATAAGCCATTTTTAAACCAGTCTGTGCTGATCTAACCATTACGGCTGCCTCAAGTGCAATAAAATCATAATCTAATTCAGAGACAAATGCACGAACTTTTCTTTTTGCATCTAAAATTTTATCATAAATATCACTACCCGAAAAAGAAATCTCACCCCATTGTATTGGAGTTTCACCTTCCATTAGACAGAATGCAATGGTATTTGTACTAGCATCAATGCCCAAAACTTTATGATGTTGTTTTTTTAATTTAGCTAGTGACATTTATAATCGCATTCAAAATTGATTTTCTTTCATCCGACTTTTCTCTAGACTCGCATGTTCCGCATATACTATCTGAGTTATATCTGCTAAGAATAGTGTCACAAGATTTGGTAGAACAAACTCTTTTTTTTCCAGCAAGACGCTCTTTTTTTTCATAATACTTTTGTTTGATCTTTGCATTAGTTGCCTCACGACAACATGTATCTGAGCAGTATTTCATGTTATGGGTTTTTGCTTCAAATTCTTTATTACAACCCTCATTTGAGCATATCACTTTGGTGGCACCATTGATTCAATAGTTACTTCTCCTGTTAGGGCATCTTTAGCCCAGCATGCCTTTTTAATTGGGCAATACTTACAGGCTGATTGTGATTTAGTAAATCCACGAGTAGGAATTGTTTCATCCTTATAAGCTTCATAAACTTCACGCAACCAATCGTATGTATCATCGACAAGTTTACGATTTGCATCTGTCATGTTGATTGGAATAACCAGGAAGTCATTATCATTCTTATTTTCATAAAAAAAGAATCCTTGATCTGCTCCCGCAATATCCATATAAATTAAAAGTTGAAGTTGATGATTTCCAGAACCTTGCATCTTTGCTTGCCTAATTGAATAAACTTCATCTTTGGCAGACTTGATTTCACCAATGACTTCCTTGCCATCCCAATTAACAATAAGGTCAGAGTATCCACGAATTGGTGGGTCAGACTTAACCATTTCTCGTTCAATTTCTTTAATACGATCATTGGGGATCTTTTGCATAATTTTTTGAAGCCTATCATGAACATAAGTTCCATTAAGCATATTAGCTTTGCCTTTGGCATCTGTATTATCTTCAAACTCTGTGCCCTCAAAAGCCATATACCAATAGCGAGCACAATTACCGTGACCATAACCAATGGTAGATGGAGCAAATGTTTTCTTTTGTGTAAATCCCGCCCTATTATCTGAGAGGTATGCTGCTTCTACTTCGGCAGCAAATACCATAGGATCAAATCCACCCTCTTGAATCTTTTTAAACTTTAAGTTTCCAACTATATTTCTACCCATTATAATCCATATCTCGCTAGGTACTTTACACTATCTACTAGTTTATCAATAGAGTCTGAAACAGTGTAATAAACATTTTTCTTTTTGGCAGAGTCCCCGCCTTTTTCAAATGTCGTGTAGTATCTAGACAACATAGAAAACTTAGCACTAAGTGCCTGAAGCTTTACAATAAGTTCTGGAGATTTTCCAGCAGGTACATCTGGCTTCATAATTAATTTAATAATTAAATCTAAGGCTTCATCTAGTTCTGGGTCATTCATGAACTCTTTCATTTCATTAAATTCTGTAACCTGGCTTACTGCCTCAAGAATATTATCAGCCATTTCTATCCTCCAAATACTTCTTTACATTGACGTAACAGTTGATCCATACGCCAATCATTATTACAATCTCAATCATGGTGCTCTTCCCAACATTCTTCTAATTCTTCTAGTCTATCCCATTCAATAACCGCTAAACGGATCTTTCCTGAGTCACCCAAAACTAATTTAAGTAATGGGTGCATATCTCTACTTACCTTAAAGGTATCTGTGCAAATCTTTGCCCACATATCTCTATTAATAGAGATTGATTTTGTATACTCTTTGTAGTCAACAACGTAATTACGCCATTTGGCATCACCTTTTTGAATCTTTCCTCGCCCAGAGTTTTTTTGTAATCTTGCACCATCACGCTTTGCTTCTCCACGTTCAGACATTAGCCTACCACTACTGTAGATTTATGTTTTTCTAAGCAATACCAAGAGATCTCGCCCGTCTTTTCATTGAAGTAAGCAGTTTCTGTATACAAACTGCATACCTGACAACCATAGTTACCACTAAGTGTTTCCAAATCTTTTGCTTCTTTTGGAACAGTATTCAAAAAATCATCAAACTTTGTCATAAATCTTTTCCTTTAGTGCATCTAAAACATCTGGAAAGCCACGAAGATATTCTACAGACTTTGCACGACCTTGAAAACGCTCTCCTTCAATCGTGTACCATGAACCACCACGCTGAACTATTCCCATCATTTCGGCAACGTCCAGCACTTCCCCAACGGAATCCACTCCGACTGCATCTCCTTGATAATAAAAGTCGTATTGACCACTAAGGTTCGGTGGTCCAAGCTTGTTATAGTCAATAATCCAGTTGACGGGTCTGCCAACTTTTTGGTCAATGATCTTATCACCAACCTGGATTCCAGATTTAATAGCATTTGCTTCAGCTTCCGATGCCCAGAGTTTAATGATCGTAGATGAAAAGAACTTAACCGCCATTCCTCCTGTTGGAATATGAGATGCATGCATAGATCCAAATTGATTTCTCTGCTGGGAAATAAGAACCAGTAAGGTGTTCTTATTTGCATAGTTAAGCATTTTAACTGCATGTGTCATATCCTTTGCTTCTGCACCAATCTGTTTGGTGTCTTGTAGGTTTTTAAGATCATCCCCGTCTTTTTCAAAGTAAATAGCGGGAAGTAGTGCGGAAATTGAATCAACAACAATGATATCTACTTCTGCTTTCATTAACTGAACTGCCACATCAACCATATCGTTGATAGATTTTGCGGAAGAATAGATTAATTTACTAGAATCAACCCCTAGCAATTCTGCCCACTCTGCGGAATAGGATGCCTCAGAATCAATCCAGGCGCATATCTTTCCATTTTTTTGTGCATCAGCAATCATTTGTAAACAAAATGATGACTTACCTGCTGACTTATTTCCCCAGACTAATACTTGTCTACCAAATCCAAGCCCGCCCCTAAGAGCGAGATTTAGACCTATGCTGGGAGTTTGCTGTTTTTGAACGTCTACGGTTGTCGCCATTTGAACCCTTTGTCTTGTTTTTGGGTCCAGTTTTGCCAGAATATCTTCTGCTACCTGTGTCATTTAAGCTCTCTTCTAATAGTAATGCCAGTTCTTTCATCCATTTTGAGCGACTGGTGCTCAACCTATCTATTAACGCTAAGATAGAATCTTGATCTTGACTCTTTATAACTAAAAGGTACTCATCTTCAATACCCTCTAGAATGTAGGCATCGTTCATATGATTCTATTATAGCGTATTTTTATTTCTTTGTCTTTAAATTATGCTAAATTTCCATGCATAGGTGGTCGTTCTTTATTAATGCCAATTTTTTTCTCTAAGATATCATCAAATGATGATGTTACCCATCCAGTAGCTTTTGCTCCAGCATAGAAGTCCATTAGTCGAATAAAGATATCAACAAGTTCTTCTACAATCTTTTCTTCACCCTGTTGCTTACGCATAGCCTCAAGGACTTCACTTACCTCGGAATGCACTAGTGCAAGCTTGGCAAGCATAAAATCAATATCTTGAACTGAGTGCTGAGTATAAGATCCTTCTGGATATACCTTTTTCCAAAAACCCTTTTTCTTTGCAATTGTATGCAAATCGTTTGCCAAATTATTCAGATAGCTCATCTACGACTCCTGCATCAACTAGGGAGAATTGTAATTCATCATCTCCAATTGGATCTACTGCCACAGCAAAATTTGAATAATCTGTAACAAGATCTTCTTTAGTCATTACAACTGTACCAACCTTATTTAGTACCGCTGCCAAAATTTGTTCAACTGAAAGTTGAACTTGCTGTAAATCTAATTCTTCAGCCATTTAATTTATCTCCTTTACGAATGTAGTATCATCATCTGATGATTTAATTTCTAATGAACACACAGTTCCTACCCTCATTTTACCAAGAGCTTTTGAATACATTGTTGGAAAAACCAACACACGACTTAGAGTCTTTGTATTATCTGAAAGAATGATATGTGCCATCATCTTATTTGTTTTTGTTTTGTAATGTGTAAAATCTACAACCAAATGCTTTTCATCTGGAATATCGATTGTATCACGATAAAGCCAATTAATAAAGGGATCTTCCTTTTTATTAATTACATCTTCAATTTCAACATAGCGGTGAATGCGATTATCTCCTACAAGGAAGAAATACATATTGCCAGTTTCAATCTGCGTATTCTCGCTGTGGAAAATACCAATAGCACCTGTATCATCTACGAGTTCTACACGACTCCAGCCCTTACCCTTTTTGATAGAGCGAACCATAGCCATAAGAACAAAGCAACCCTCTTCAAGGAATTCCTCAAGTGGTTGAACCTGTGCTTTAATCTTAGGTGCAAGACCCTGAATATCAAACTTGGGAATTGTTAGGTACTCATATAGATTGTCATTCTCATTGCCGTGACGAGGATTATCTTTGAAAGAAGCCCCGCCAATTGCATTTAATGATTCAATTGCTCTAGCATTAATTCCACTGCCCTTAGTTCTAGAAACTTCTAGCAAATGCTCGTAGTTTCTATATGGTCTATTAGCAATCAGCTTGGAAGCAATATTATCAGAGATGTATTTGATATCCCCAAGCCCAAAACGAATTGCTGAACCCTGAATAATAAATCCAGATTCTGATTCATTAACGTGAGGTAACAATACCTTAATACCTAGTCGTTTTGCTTCCAGTAGGTATTCTGTTCGTGCATCTTTGTCTTTTTCATTTTTGAGAATAGAATAGATAAACTCCAGCGGATAGTAATGCTTAAGCCAAGCAGTCCAGTAAGACAACATAGAGTAAGCAACGGCATGACTACGATTAAAGGAATAGCCAGCATGAGCCTCAAAGTCATGCCACAAATGTTCAGCATCTTCTTTAGCAATATTTTTACTTGCACCCTCAACGAACTTATCCCTGAATATATCAAACTCTCTAGCATCCTTTTTCTTACCAATGATCTTGCGAACCTTGTCGGCTTCTGCCCAAGTCATTCCGCCAAGATGTACACAGGCTTGCATAACTTGCTCCTGATAAATGATAACACCATATGTATTCTTTGTAAAGTCTTGCATGATTGGATGAACATACTGAACCATTTCTGTTCCACGCTTGCGATTAACATATGCCCCACCTACCGTATTCATAGCACCTGGTCGAACAAGGGCATTTGATGCAACAAGATCTTCAAAGTTATCCACACCCATCTTAATCAACAAGTTGGTGTATGGTGTTGCCTCAGCTTGAAATACGCCCCGTGTATAGCCATTAGATAAATCTTTAAAGATCTTTGGATCATTTAGTTGCAAGGAGTGCAAATCAATTTCTTTGCCATCTCTTGATTTAATAATATCTAATGTATCTTTAATTACAGATAAAGACTTTAGACCAAGTGCATCTAGTTTAATCAAACCGATGTTTGCAGCATGCTCCATATCGTATCCAACTACTGGAATACGACCAGACACAGAATCATCTGGGTCTTTACGAGTTTCAATTGGTACATACTTAGAAATTGGTTCTTTTGAAACCACTACACCTGCAGCATGCATACCAACAGCACGAATTTTTCCACGAAGCATAGAAGCATACTTCATTACCTCTGGATACTTTTCTCTAAACCAGTCTGCATTTGGATTGTTTTCCAAATCTTCAAAGGTTTCAATACCCTTAAGAGCCTTATTAATTTCCCCAAGCGGTACGCCAAAAGCTCTGCCCACATCTCGTACCACACCTTTATCTTTAAAGTATTGAAATGTAGAAATAGATGCAACGTGCTTAAACTTTGTACGCAAGTAATCTTTAACCTCACCACGCCGTCTATCCATAAAGTCGGTATCAATATCTGGGAAGTCATTACGTTCTGGATTAATAAATCGGAAAAACAATAAGTCGTATTGAATTGGGTCTACATCTGTAATGCCAAGCAAATAACATACAAGACTTCCTGCAGCACTACCACGACCTGGACCAACCATAATATCTTGATCTTTAGCCCAACCAACCATGTCTGCTACAACCAAGAAGTATGAAGCAAAGTCTTTATTCTTGATTACCTCAAGTTCTTCTTCAAGTCGTTCAACATAGTCTGAACCATATGCTGTGTCAATTACTGCTAACTTTTCTAACGCCTCTTCGCATAGTTTACGCAATTCATCATTAGCATTATTCTTAGGCTTAGGCAATAACTCAAGACCTTCGTAGAATTCATATTCACCAATCTTACTTAATACATCTAGTGTATTGTCATATAGGTCTTCACGGTCAATGCCCTGCTTAAGCATAGACTTTTTAATTTCATCCCGCCCTTGAATGTAAACATCAATTTCTTCAAAAGAGATAGGGCGTTCTGGGTAAAGATGATTTAATCTTTGGAATACATCCTTAAACTTCTTGCCAGACTCATATGTTGCATCTGCATCCATCTTAGGCTTAGTAGAAATAATAAGAAGAATTTCTTCCAAAGCACGTTGGTCTGGTGTATCAAAGTGGGCATCGGAAGTTACTACTGGCTTTACATTAAATTCGTCAGCAATTTCTAATAGTTTGTAGTTAAGGTCAGCAGGATTGTGTGCCTGAATCTCCATATAGAAATCATCCTCAAATCGGTTCTTGAACCAACGAGTATATTCCTTAGCTTTTTCCATGTCCCCACGATCAATTGCTTTGGCAATCAGACCATTCATACATCCAGAAACAACAATAATTCCGTCACCATGATCGTTCAGCAACTCCATATCAATACGAGGCTTATGGTAATATCCTTCTGTCCAAGCAATCTCAGACATAGCCTGAAGATTTTTTAGACCTGTCTGATCCTTAGCCAACAAAATAATGTGATTGTATACGGATGTATTGTCGTCACGCTTCTTAACGTCACGCTTATCAAATCTATCTGTTGCAGAGATGTATGCCTCAAGACCTAAGATTGACTTCATGCCTAATTCTTTTGCAGCGATTTGCATATCACGATGGGAAGATAATGTGCCATGATCTGTAATAGCCATAGCGGTATGACCTAATGCCTGACCTGCTACCAAAAGCTCATGCGGAGTGCATAGACCATCCATTAGGCTATAGTGGGAATGGACATGCAGGTGTACAAAATCAGTCATTAAAAGTTTCCATAATCTACTTGTAAGCAAGTTAGTCCAAGTTCACGCCACATATCTACAACTTGTTGACGATCATCAAATACTGCAGTAACATTGTAATTATCCCTAATATGTAAGTCATAGATTTCACGCTTCACAACATCATCTTTTCTAAAGTCTTTATTCCTACGCATGTAAAGCTTTACAAATGGTGGACAATTAACCCTTAGCCATTCATAAGTTTTATCTACACATTCCTCGCTACGACCTGTAACAAAAATAATATCATATCCATCTTGCCACATGCACTTGATAATATCAATGATATTATTCTTAGGCAAATCAGTGTCTACTTTATCCCATTCAAATGGACCACGATCTACACCTGTGGCAACTGTGCCATCAATATCTACAATAATAGCTTTTTTCATTAAAATTCCTCGTTATTAATTAGTTTATGTGTAAACCAGTAGTAGTTGCAGGTATCACAACACACATTGTTGCGGATCTTTTTTGACTCCCGCTCAAACTCAAAGTAATATTCTGAGTCTTTGTTATATAGATTGCCACGATGAGTAATCTCAATCTTGGTAGCAATTGCTTCATCTGTCATCCAGCCTGGAACTGTAAGTCCATCACCACGATGATAATTGGATTCATGCATTTCTTCAATAGCAGCCCAATTCTTTTCAGTTGCAATACTGCGCCGTTTGCACTCACGCATAATAGCATACAAATACTTATAAAGCATGTTTTCATGATTGCGCCACATACGA
>Ga0304728_1002979_pt1 | contig 10407 bp, 13 predicted proteins | sample C_130625_MF_Meta_FD_190476 | JGI IMG/M metagenome (GOLD analysis project Ga0304728, IMG submission 190476) | Freshwater microbial communities from Lake Croche, Canada to study carbon cycling - C_130625_MF_MetaG (v2) (version 2) | ecosystem: Environmental > Aquatic > Freshwater > Lake | place... | reverse complement strand
TCCTATTATATCAAAAAGTTGTTCTATAGTATTTATTTCTTGGTAACCACCAAACTCAAACTCAATCAAGTAAAAATCTGGTAATTTGCTAATATGTATAGAATTACATTCACGTTCTTTTGTATAAGTTTTTAAAAAAGGTTAAAATTTGTACCAACTAGATATATAATGTTATCAATGTTCCAAAAACAATGTTTTAAATGTGCAAACTATATAGTTGTTGAAGAAAAAGTCGGGTATTGTAAACTATTTGATAATTTTAAAAATGCTCGAGAAAACAAAAAACTATGCGGACCTGAAGCAAAGTGGTTCAAGCCAATCGTAAAAAAGAAGGAGGAGGAGAATTAAAAGGTGAACACTTGGGAAACTTGGAAACTTTTTTTATAGAACGAAATGTACACTTACACTGATCACAGATTAGTTCTCTTTTAGAACTAACTTCATCATCCTCTTTGCAAAAGTTTTCAGAAATTTGACCAAGTGTACTCATTTATTTTTTCTCTTTTCTTGTCTCTGCAAGTTTTCCAATTCGATACGGACGTGTCTCTTGGATGCGTAAATGAAACCCTTATCACGTTTCTTCTCGTTTGACTCGTGCTTTTTACGAAACTGTGGTTCCTTCTCCATTCTTACTTGTACCTTATTTTTGTCCTAGGTATTTTTAAAACATGTTTTTTGTAGAACCATGTTTTAAAAAACTAAGTGGTCACGAGTTGGAGGCTCTGCCTCCGATCAGTTTTTTTTTAAAAACTAGTTGAAAATGGAATTCAGAACGGCAAGACTTTTTGGTGAAACTGGCTCGTCGTGTACGAGTTTCACCAAAATGGCAGACTGAGCAGGAGTGAGTGCATTCATTCTGCGAAGCATTTTGTTCTTTTTACTATTACTTTCTTTTTAACGTGCGTACCATTAAGACATTTATTTATATTCCCATCCAGCTGAAATGTACATGGCATATGGGAATCCTTCATCTTTAATAGTATATGAATCACCTGGATTTAATTGTATACTATCAGGTCCAACCCAATGTGTAAACTTATATTGTTGTGATGTTAATCCATCCGATGAAGGTAGTATAATACTAGAATTAGCTGCTACATCAAAAGTTAGTAGTTGCGGAATAGTTCCAGAAAAGACACTTAAATCATATGTAATGGTTACTTTCAAATAGTAAACAGCATGAAAAACTACATCAAATACACCCACTGTATATGTCGACCCCAGTGGATAAAAAATTTCTCCAACTTTCCAACCTTGTAACGCTAGTTCAGGATTTGGGTGTGTTATTCCATCCGCTGATGCTACTATAAATGTTGAGCCAGTTTCTAAAGAACTTTGTGTTGGAATAGTGCCAGAACCATAAACTAAATCATAAGTAACACTCCATAGTTTACTCCATTGTGCTGTTAAAGTTATATTAGTTGTACTAACTGTGTATTGATTTCCTGGCTGGTAAATATTATTTGACTGATCTTTCCAACCAGTAAATGACTTTCCATTTGGTGCTTTTAACGAAGACGGACTTTTAAGTATAAATTTAGAACCAATTGTTAAATTTATTTGAGTTGGAACAGTTCCAGTTCCAGCGCCTTTGTTATACGTAATAGTATACTTTATTGCAGTCCATTGAGCTGTTAAAGTTACATTAACTTTGCCAACCTTATAATTTGCACCTTTATCATAAACTTTTTCTAATTGATCTTTCCATTTTGAAAATGTATATCCTGCGCGTATTGGGATTGTGGTAGGAAGTTTGAATAGTACATTTTTTGATTTTGTCAAAGTAGGAAAAGTTCCAGTTCCCCCGTTAAGATTGAAAGTAATTGTCACCTGTGCCATTTTTAATTTTATAAAATATTTTATTTTGTAAGAACCCTTACAAATCGAAAAGCCTCTAAAATACGCATGTGTTCTCTTGCACAATTTGGATCAGGAAAGTGTCCCCACATTGACTTGTAAGCGATGCACTCTTTGATAATCTCAAGGGCAATTTCGGGCTTCATCTGAGTGCTTGCACTTGTCTACCTAAAAGTTTTTTCTTTACTTATACTAAAATGGAAAATTATGCAATTCTTGGACCGGGTAACGCCCTCAACAACAGTTATCGCAGACCGGCGCGTAAACTTGTAAAACAAACTGTTCGAAAATCATACTTTAAACACATGTGGAACACCCGAAATCAAAGTCAGAATTACTCCATCGTAAATGAGAATGGACAATTTGCTGGTTTTGCGATTATTAAAAAGAATGGTGATCGACTCACAATTCCTTTAATTGGAGCAAGACAAGGAAAGGGTATTGGTTCTCGTTTAATGCAAAAAATTATAAACAATGCTGAAAACCGCGGAGTAAACCGAATCAATTTAAATTCTGTTCCAAACGCTGTAAAGTTTTACAAAAAGTTTGGATTTGATATTATAAGTGCAAACAATGAGCACATTTGGATGAAACTCAACTTGACAAGGTCACCCAGTTCTTCGCCAAACCGCAAGTCTCCGTCACCACCGGTTCCCAAACGCAAGTCTACGTCGCCACCTGTTCCCAAACGCAAATCACCAAGTCCTATTGTTAAACTACTAAGACGTTCAACTCGTATTGCATCTCGTAAACAACCTTCATATCGTTAATTACACGCATTCAGTTCTAACTATTCTACCTCCCATTTCCATATTATTTATAAGCGAGTGACAAACTACACACGACGACGGCTCTGCAAACTTGACATAGACGTTCCCTCGAATAATCTGCATGTTGGTGAATTTTCCAAATTGTCCCAGTGTATCACGCATGTGTGGATACCCAATAGTCTCGACGACTCCCGTTTCCCGAACAGGTGCTGTATCAGGTATACCCTTGAGTATAAAATTGAAGTTTGTTTTTGCAAAAGTTCTTTCCAACTTTTCCAAAAGTTTATTCAATTTCTCGCGAGCATCAACAGGTTTCACCTTGGCAAGAGCTGCAATCAAATTGATTATATCAGCCACGTCAGGTGTTTCTGAACCAGTAGTATTCATGAGATCGGTGATGCGATCACAGCCACGAGGGTTGAGGTACCTGACAGTCTTGAACATTTGCACTCGTCTTTACCTATTATTCGTTTTCAACTTGAATACTATTGGGACATTTATTTATTACTATCTTTATCATTCCACATGATCCTAAAATCTGTTGAAATTCATGTATGGAATTATCCTCGAGAAACTGAATAACAGCTTGAGTCGTCTCTGACTCGCGAGAATAACAATCATGTACAAGTATAACTGAATTTTTCTTCATTTTTGGATACACCATCTTAAGGTCTGTGTAACATCCTTTGTATGAATGATCACCGTCAACAAATGCAAGATCAATTGTTTCATCGTCGTGGATGGCAATTGTGTAGTGAGAACTTCCTCGTATTGGAATAATCCGGGAACAAAGATTATTGTTTTTAACCATTTCATAAAATCGTAAAAAATAATCATCAACTTTTGGCGGTGGTCCACCTTTTAAAAGAGTCCAATCAGTCTCCCATATATCATGTGCATACACCATAGCGTTTGAATAAGATGCTGCAATGAGTGCGGAAAGACCTAAATATGATCCAGTTTCTACGTATTTGGTACAGTTTTTACATTCTTCTATAATAGTTTGTACATCAACTCGGTTCATAGTTCCGCGAACTCCTTTGAAAATAGTAATAGCACATCCATTTTCGTCAACTATATGATCCATTAATAATAATTAGAAATATATCTTTAATAACTTAAAATTAAGAGAGTATTTTTAATAAATGAAAGTTTGTGTACTTGGATCAAATGGTTTCATAGGAGGAAATCTTTTAACAAGTAATCCAGATTGGATAGGTGTTACACGGCAACAACTTGATTTGACTATTCAAAAAGATGTTGATACATTTTTTGAAAAAAACAAGTTTGATATCGTCATACACTGTGCAGCTGTTGGAGGAAGTCGTCTACACCAAGACTCTGTAGAAGTCTGTTACAAGAATATCCTCATGTTTGAAAATGTTGTGAGACATTTGCCAAAGTTTAGTAAACTCATTTACTTTTCGAGTGGAGCTGCTAAAGAAGGAAATCCACCAACAAATCCCTATGGATTTTCAAAGTGGTTGATTGATAAGAGAATTTCATCACTTGGAGACAATGTATACTCATTCTGTATATGGGGATGTTATGGTCCGGGACAACTTGATACTCGTTTTTCAGCCATATGCGAAAATCACGGACACGTCACCATTCAAAAAGATCGTTACTTTGACTTTGTTGACGTTGCCAAAGTTGTCAAATTTGTTGAAAAGTACTGCATCAAAGGCGGACAAAAGTTTTCAAATTTGGTTGACAACGAAATTGAAAAGATGAAATTATCTGATTGGGCAACCAGGTTTGGAGCAACTTACACAATTATCGAAGAAGGTCTCGGTGAACAATACACTAGTTAAAAGATACTTGACCCTATTACACAATGAAAGTATCAGAGTACATTATAAACTTGTTGATTCAACATGACATGACTACACTTTTTGCAGTCACTGGAGGTGCTATAGCGCCTTTAATTGATGCAGCTTCAAAAAAAGTAAAAATTGTATTCTTCCAACACGAACAGTCGGCAGCTATGGCGTGCGAAGGATTTTTTAGAGAGACTGGAAAAATTGGGGTTGTCCTTGTAACATCTGGTCCCGGTATACAAAATGCGTACAATGGTATATGCGGATGCTGGTATGACAGCATTCCTGCATTGTTCATTTCGGGACAAGTAAACATGTCAGAATCTCTCGATGTTATACAAGCAAAACCTCGTCAGAGAGGATTTCAAGAAATGCCCGTGATAGAATCGATCGGTCCATTTACAAAATTTTCAAAAAAGGTGACAGATACAACTCTGAGTCACATTACAAAAGTTTTTTCAGATGCACTTATCAAGGTGACTGACGGTAGGTATGGTCCAGCGCTGATAGACCTGCCTGTAAACATTCAGATGTCACCTATTCACAATATTCCCGAAATAGTAAAAACAATTTCAGAAGCAAAGAAACCTCTGGTTGTTTATGGAATGGGAATGCGGTACGCTCAAAGTGAGAGACTTCCTTTACCATTTGTAACAAGCTGGGCAGCCAAGGATTTGTATCCCGATGACCCACTTAACATTGGATGTATTGGTATATATGGTTCGAGAGCCGCCAACTTTGCTGTACAAAATTGTGACTGTCTCATAATTTTAGGATCGAGACTGGATACTCGTCAAACTGGAAATGTAAAAAAGTTTTCAAACCAATCAACAAAAATTATGGTTGACATTGATGAGAATGAAATTGAAAAACTCAATGAAGCTGGTATACATATAGATTTGTCAATAGTTTCAGATTTGAAAACATTTATGAGTATTCTTCCGAAAATACAATGGTCCAATCAAGAGTGGATAGATACTTTGAACAACTGGAAAGTAAAGTATGAACATCCAAAACAAGGTGTCTACACATTTTTGAGTTCTATAGAATTTCCTGATAATACAACTATAATTCCCGATACAGGTGGAAATGTGGCGTGGGCTATGCAATCTATTGACATACGAAAGGGTCAAAGAATATACACAAACCTTGGAAACTCATCAATGGGATTTTCATTGCCGTGTAGCATTGGAGCCGCCTTTTCAGATCCGACCCGTACCATTGTCTGTATAATAGGAGATGGAGGTCTCCAAATGAATATACAAGAATTGAAAACTGTTGTTGATTACAACTTGAATATTAAAATTCTTGTGATTAACAACAATGGGTACGGCATCATAAAACAGTTTCAAGATGCCTATTTTCAATCAAATTATGTTGGAACCGAGTTTTCAAATATTGATTTTTGTTCTGTAGCGAAAGCCTACAACATGAAAACAACACAAATAACAGTTTTAGATTTATTAGATTCTAGTATTTTTAGAGAACCTGGACCAATACTTATTGATATTATAATAGACCCCAATCAACAGATTTATCCAAAACTTGAATTTGGAAATTCATTGGAGCACATGTACCCATTTGTACAACTTGATTTTGTTCCAAAGTATGAGAAACTTGAACGAAACGGATGGGTAATGCATTAAAGAATGTAATATCAAGATACACATGAAGTTTTCATATGCTATAACAGTTTGCAATGAATCTAAAGATTTATATTCTTTGATTTCGTTTTTGAAAAAGGTCAAGGACCCTGAAGATGAAATAAATGTTTTGGTTGATACGGCTCATGTTTCACCACAAGTCTTAAAAGTTGTTGAACATTTTAAATCTGATATAGTTGTTAACGAGAGAGACTTTGATGGTAAATTTTCAGATCACAGAAATTATCATATTTCGAAATGCAATGGTGATTACATCTTTATAATTGATGCCGATGAAATGCCCCAAGAAAAATTGATAAAAAATATTAAATATGTTATTGAACAAAATAAAGCCGAATTAGTTTATGTCCCTCGTATAAATGTAGTACTTGGTTCTACACAAGAATGGCTTGACAAGTGTAAATTTCAAGTAAATGAAGCCGGGTGGATAAATTGGCCAGATATGCAATCAAGAATTTTTAAAACCAATATTGGTATTGAATACACAAATGATATACACGAAACCCTTGTATACAAGGGAAAAAACGTAGGTGGATTACCTGCTGATCCAACAATTGCATTGTGGCACATAAAATCTATGGAAAAACAACTAAATAGGTGGGATCAGGAAACATTCGAGTATGTTTCACCAAAGGGGGACAATTTATATGATTCATTAATGTAATTAATTTACACGGGTACTACAGGTTTACGCTTTTTACTATCCGAAACCATTTCTAGCTTTTCTACATCTATAAACTCCATCACGCAGTTGTCGTAGAGCACCTTGGTTTTCCGCAGTGACTCGTTCGTGTACACCACCAGGTTCTTCGCCATGTCTATGAATTCACGAGTACCAACAGTCTCACTCGTAAGCTGAGAATACAGATCCTTGGAAACATTCACAAACATATCGTGAATGTTTCGAATGTCCCGTTTCTTTTCCCGATGCTTCTCATTCTTCTGAATTCGAAACTTGAACTGGTACTCGGAAATCTTACCCCGCATGAAGCTCTTCCGGTTCTCCAGATTGGAGTCCTCCTCAACCCGGTTCCGGTGAAGAAACGCATCCATCTCTATACCGAGCCGAAGAAACTTATCAACATACTCAAGATATGTTAATCCGTATTCACCTCGGTAAACTGCCATTCGAACTTCGTATGCACTCGGAAACCGGTTTACGCCACCACATGGTACATCGCCCGGGTTTCTCTGAAGAGTCCCATTCATACGCTGGTACTCGTAGTAATGCGGGTTGTGTATATTCCCAGTCTCAATCTGCATAGTGTTCCAATCAAACGTGCAGTGACACGCGGTACACCACATTTGGGAACACCCGGATGCTTTGAAGATGAGTTCTCCGCACTTGGGACACGGTTTGGTATCCTTGGCAAGGAGTTTGACCGTCTCCACATTCCCGGGATCACACTCATGATCCTCGAGCTTTTCTTCATTACAATCCTTGCAGATGTGTTTGGAACACAAACCGCACTTCCACTGAGTGGATAGAAACCCCTGACACCCATCACCGGGACACTTCCGAACAAACTGCTTCCGAACCGGTTTCGCTTGAGACCCGCGGTCAATGAGACCCAGGGTTTCCATCACCTGGTTGTACTCGGCAAACACCGGATTGTACCTACCAGGCTTGTGACCATGTTCAAGTATAAACTTTTTAATAATCTCATCCTTAATCTTTGCAAGTTTCCTTGCTCGGTTCTCACGAACTATTAAGGACTGGGTCTGTGGAAACAGACTCTTCTCCCGCTCAAATAGGAGATTCTCCCTGTGCCATTTGTGCTTCCCATTCGCAAACTGTTTCCCCATTACATCCAAAAGCACTTCACGGTTCCACAGTTTGGAACAGTTCATGCAGTGCGAATCGCGTGAGAGCCCCAACAAAAAGGTACTCACGCATCCGGAACACGCCCCAAAACTGCAGTACGGGCACTTGGTGCACTTGGTGGTTTCGCAACACACCGAGCAGTCCTCCATCTTTCCTTTTTATAAGAAGTTTGTTTTTATCTTGGGTACAATTCAGACATCTATTTGAACTCTGTTGTTCCTGTTGTATTAATTTTGGTACTGGTGGCTTTATTCTGGGAAACACTCTTTGTGGAAGTGTCCTGTGTTTTACCACCGTTTACAAGCTTGGTAACACTTGAAAACATTTATCTACATGTACAAAATAATTTTTAAGCCGAGCAACACGTGTATTGGACTCCTGCAACTGGGCTTCCAACACACCCACCAGTCTCATAGGCACAAACTGGAGTTGTGAAATAATAATTGTCGGTACCAAGTGTGTTTACACAGTAATTACACATCCAAGCGCAGCCAGTTCCGGGACCAAGTGTAAACGAGACACAGTTGTTTTGGGACAAGGTGACACATGTTGGCTGGGAAAAAACCCCAACAATGGCAAAAAGTGAAACAAGAAACTTGAACATTTATATACACGGTACTACTAGCTCTAACTACTTTGCTTCCTTGTGAAACGCTATTATGTATCTAGGAAAGGATCCATCTGCGTGAACAGTGGTCAGTATATTCGGTCCTCTGTGATTATCCACCTTGTCTGTTCCAATCAGAACATCCGCCAAAAACATATAAGTTGGTTCTCCTTTTTTAGCTGAAATCATATAATCTTTTGAATAGTTTGCAAACTCTGCAAAGTAAACTCCGGGACCATATACAGCTCGAACATTCAACTTGGGATCAAACCCATTCACAATAATTGGGTTTATATTCTTCTCATTTGTACCATGAAACATCTGGACTTCGGTTGCTTTTATGATGTCCTTTCGTGCAAGGTACCTTTGATACAACGAATCGTTAATAACCTCATCTATATAGAGTATACATGCATTCGGGTAACTCTGTTGTATACGGTTCTCAATCTGAGAGTACCGCTTGTCGCTGGTCCAAACCGGTTTGGTCGACATTTCACTCGATTCTTTACTAAAGTTCAAATTAAACTTGGATACATCTCAGACAACTTTTTTGAAAAAGTTTGTTTTTAAAAAGCTAAAAAACCTCAATGTTTAGCACGAAAACAAATGAGGTGTCACCTTTGGGTGGTACTCGGGCGTTACACCTTTTGGTAACATCACCATTGTAATTCGAAACAAAGAGGTTTCTTTCGTGAGGGAAGACATCATCCTCAATTATGTATCTCGATTCATATGAGACATTGTAAAACATTATATTATTCACATACCAATCAAAGCTAACACCAAGTTCCATCGCCTTTTGGTAACTCTTTTGGAGTTCTTCAATTTCACCCAGCATAAAATCACTATAGTACTTGTCTTCATCATACGAATCCAACATTTCAAATATAGGGCGACAAACCGGTGCAGGCTCCTCATCAGTTGGAGGGACTGGATCAGTCTCAGTTTCATTGTCAGTTTCCCACTCAGATTCCGATTCCGAGTCACTTTCCTGTTCTTGTTCATCCCAGTCTGATTCTTCCTCTTCGAAGATGTAGTCAAACTCTTCGTTGAACGCCTCTTGGTTCATCTTTTCGATACGTTCTTGCTCCCAAATCTTTTCGAGCTTGTACATACCTTTGAAGTACAACTTGTGACGGCACATGGGACAAGAAGGTTCCTCACACTTTTCATACCAAGACTTGACACACGACTTGCAAAAAGAATGGTTGCACACGAGCTTGCAGGTGGCTTGGTTGCAGTAGCAGACGGCGCACTCCATTTTTTTAGACTTTGTTTACTCATAGTTTCTTTTTAACATGGGTATATCTCGGACACATATTTTTTAATTATTTCATATTTATTTCAACACTATTAAAGAAAAAAATCTAAGTAATAGTAGGAAGCAATTCCTCAACTCCTCTTAGCTCAGTTGGTAGAGCGGAAGGCTGTAGTCCTTTAGGTCACCTGTTCAAATCAGGTAGGGGAGAAGGTGTTGGAGGTTATCATCAGCCGGTTGAATCCGGAGAAAAACCTTCACGGTAGCGGTGTGACGCAGTGGAAGCGTGTGGGGCTCATAAATCGCCGAACATTCTGTTCGCAGTAAAGGTTACCCCAAAGTCACATGATCGAAACATGTCACCGCTAGAAGTTGTTGATCTTCTAAAAATCAACACATGTGCTCCTATAACTCAGTTGGTAGAGTGTGCGGCTGTTAATTTGTACTCAAACATGTGACCGCAAAGTCATAGGTTCGAACCCTATTGGGAGCGTCCAGCATTTATAGCTCAGTGGTAGAGCGCGACACTTGTAATGTCGAGGTCACAGGTTCGATCCCTGTTTGATGCAATCTTATTTTTTATTTATACGTAAATATAAATAAATG
>Ga0304728_1002975_pt1 | contig 10425 bp, 11 predicted proteins | sample C_130625_MF_Meta_FD_190476 | JGI IMG/M metagenome (GOLD analysis project Ga0304728, IMG submission 190476) | Freshwater microbial communities from Lake Croche, Canada to study carbon cycling - C_130625_MF_MetaG (v2) (version 2) | ecosystem: Environmental > Aquatic > Freshwater > Lake | place... | reverse complement strand
ATTCATTACCCCCAAGCTTCCGAAGCCCATTAATACAATCGACCCCCACAGCGCATAGTTGATTTGGTATTTAGTGAGAAATGCAAAGCCCAAGAATAATTCCAGAAACGGGTAAATCAGTCCGTACGACGACCATTTTTGAGCGAGTAAATCGTAGGTTGAAAATGCTGATTTAAATCCGGCTAAGTCGAAAAGCTTGAACGAACCGAAGACGATGAAAAATCCAGCCATGAAATTTAACATGCAAGCTTCGCGATCTGGCCAACTTTGTGCCGAGACTAAGGTAATCATTAAAACGATTACGAGGAGAGGTTGGTAGGTCTTGAACCACGATTTAACTTCACCGTTCGGTGCGTCTTTTAATTCGGATTCTTCAATGAAACTATATTTTCCGATTTTCTTTAATTCTTTATTTAGGCTATCAAGGCTCAGTGCTGACTCCGTCGTTATCACGGCCCGCGGCGGATTCAGCGTTACATGGATATCTTTAACGTGTGGCTGAATTTGTACCTCGATTTTTTTAACGCAACTTTCGCAATGCATGCCTGTAACGGAATACGTTATTTTCATATTAAAATATTACCTGCGAACCCCTAATAATCAACGCTTCGTCACGACTAGTATCCAAGGCTTCGGTTGATGGACGGCATAACCAATCTTTTCGACTATATTGCCAGCATTTTCAGCCGATTCGGCAAAGGTTTGTACGACGTCGGACTCTTCTTTTCCGCCCGGATGACCCGTGTAGGCGACGCAGATGAGGCGTCCACCGCTTTTTAATTCTGCTAACGCAGATTGTAGAGCGATAGCGGTACTTGCTGGTTGCGTGATAATTTTCTGATCACTGCCAGGAAGGTAACCTAGATTAAAAATGGCGACGGTGATTTTTCCACGATGTGACTCCGGAAGTGATTCAGTAAGTTCAGCATGCGAACGCTCGTGAAGAGTCACACGATTGATCAGACCAGAAACCTCGAGCAGATTTCGTGTCGAGTTGATGGCGTCGGGTTGAATGTCGAAAGAATGGACCCAACCTGTTGGACCCATTGTTTGTGCTAAGAAAGCAGTGTCGCGACCTTTTCCAGCAGTGGCATCGATGGCAATATCACCACTATTTAAAACTTCACTGGCCAGTGCTTGCGCGCGTTCAGTGACGCGAATGGGGATTACGGTAGCCAAGGGAATTGTCCAAAGTTAGGCGGACGTTTTTCGTTCCACGCTTTTCTGCCTTCGTCGCCTTCTTCAGATAAATAGTAAAGTAGGGTGGCGTTTCCTGAGAGTTCTTGAATGCCGGCTTGGCCGTCGAGCTCGGCATTAAAGGCTGATTTCAGGCAGCGAATCGCGAGCGGACTCTTGGTCATGATCTCTTGTGCCCACTTGATACCTTCGTTATCTAATTGTTCGTAAGGAACGACGGTGTTGATGAGACCCATCTCGAGAGCTTGGGTCGCATTATACTGTCGGCAGAGAAACCAAATCTCACGCGCTTTCTTTTGTCCAACATGACGTGCGAGGTATGAGGCACCGAAGCCGCCATCGAAACTTCCTACAGTGGGTCCGGTTTGTCCGAAGACCGCGTTGTCGGCTGCGATGGTTAAATCGCAAATGACATGGAGTACATGTCCACCACCGATGGCATAACCCGCAACGAGTGCGATGACCACTTTCGGCATGGAGCGAATCAGACGCTGTAAATCTAAAATGTTGAGACGAGGTACGCCGTCTTTGCCGACGTAGCCGCCAGCTTGGCTGCCGCGAATTTTTTGATCTCCGCCAGCGCAGAAAGCAAATTTTCCATCGGTCTGAGGGTTGGCTCCGCGAAGCAGCACAACGCCGATGGTTTCATCATCACGGGCATCGTTAAATGCTTTGATCATTTCCGCGACGGTGTCGGGTGTGAACGCGTTACGTCGATCGGTCCGATTAATCGTGACGCGAGCGATGCCTTCGGCTTTCTCGTAAATAATATCGGTATAGTTACCGTGTTTTATCCACTTTAGTGTGGGTTGCATAGGTCCACAGTGAGGGGTTAATGAATAATTTCCAATGAATAAGAGAGGGGACGCTTGAAAATTTGCTCTAACCCATCCAATTTTAGGTATGCGTGAATTAACGAAGGAACAAATTTCGAAGGTTTCTCAATGGGTTGCCGAGGGAGCGTCACTTTCTGTCATCCAAGGAAAAATTTCAACCGAGCTGGGTATTTCGATGACGTTCTTAGACGTTCGCTTCTTGGTCGATGACTTAAACCTCACTCTCCAAGAAAAAGAAGAGCCGAAGAAGCCTGAGGAAGTTGTAGCGGCGACTGATGAAGCTTTGCCGACCGAAGCAGCTCCCGCTGGTGCTGCCGCAGGCGTGAGGGTAGAAGTAGATACCATTTGCCGACCTGGCACGATGGTCAGCGGTAACGTCACTTTTTCCGACAATCAAAAAGCCGATTGGTATTTAGACATGGAAGGCAGACCGGGACTCGTACCACGCACCCAAGGATATCGTCCGACTCAAAACGATATCATGGACTTCCAGCAAAAGTTGGACGCGGCTTTACGTCAGTCAGGATTTTAAGCGCGCGATTTTAATATCGCTTCCGCAATCGTAAAATCACTCGGGCGAGTGAGCTTAATATTTACATCTATATTTTCTACTAAAGATATTTCCTGACCGAGTGTAGCGACGGCAGAACTATCATCGGTTACCTTGGCTCCCGTTTCATTTACTTTACGATAGGCTTTGAGAATGATGGAGGTCCGAAACACTTGGGGTGTTTCTGCGGTCCAGACGAGTGAGCGATCGGGTGACATCTCGACCGCGTTACCAGTCTTTTGGGCAATCTTTATGGTATCAGCGGCTCTCCCTGCAAGAATAGCGGCACCAGACTTAAGTGCTTGGGCTCGTACTAAATTAATCGAAGCAGGTGTGATGAGTGGGCGGGCTCCATCATGAATGTGCACCAAGCCAGGATGGTCCGCGCAGGTTTCTAACGCAGCGAGTACAGATGCTTGGCGACTCTCACCACCGAGAACATATTCAACTTTCCAATTTGGAAAATTGAACGTCGCATACGCTGTTTGGATTTTCTGTAATTGTTCAGCGTCGCGATAGGTGATAACCACTTTCTCAATTTTTCCGGTAGCGTAAAAGGCGTTTAAGGAATAAAAAAAGACTGGTTTATCGAGGAGCGTTGTGGTGATTTTATCGTCCACGACTTTCTGCATCCGTCGGGCAAAACCTGCGGCGAGCAATACAAGTATGTCACCAGGTTTACTCATGGGGTCTCTCCGATTTCTCGGCAAATTTTGATCGTTTCAGTAATTGGATCCGTTGCTTTTAAGATCGGACGGCCGACAACGATGAAGCTCGCACCCGCTTCAGCTGCTTGTGTAGGAGTCATCACGCGATTTTGATCGTCGGCTTTACCGTCAGGGTAACGAATGCCAGGCGTTACTAAAACGGGCTTCGGTCCTAATTCTTTTCGAAGCAGAGGTAATTCCAAGGGGGAACAGACGCATCCATGAACACCTGACTCAATGGCCATTTTAGCGAGTAGCTTAACTTGTTCTTCGGGACTCGACTTTACGCCTACCGCCGTGAGTTGGGCTTGATCCATCGAGGTCAGCACTGTGACGGCGAGCAATTGGCAGTCTGGAATGTTCTGTTTCGCAGCTTCGACGGCACGAGCGAGCATTTCGGGTCCGCCACTGGCATGAAGAGTCAGTAAAGAGCAGGGGCGACCTTTGAGACTTTTAATGGCCGAACTGACGGTGTTAGGAATGTCGTGTAATTTTAAATCGAGAAAGACTTTAAATCCTAAGGCGTGAAATTCATCGACGATGGTCGGTCCGTATTTAACAAAAAGCTGAAGACCTAATTTCACCCAAGAAACTTTTCCGATTAACGGACGAACCAACGACAGTGCCTCTTCTTTGCTCTCAACATCTAGAGCGATAATTAGACGGCAGGGATTTCCCATAACTCAGATTTAGGTCTTAAAAGCCTAATCTGCGAGAGTTAAATTATACCTTTAATTTAAATTTGATGACTACCTTAAGAACTTCGCAGGATTTTGAAATTTGCACGCCGGGTTGATGGGCATCCGATGGATAGAAAATAGTAAACTGCGAAGGGTAGAGATGGAGGAGCGTGGAGGCCGTGGTCGGGGCCACAAACTTTGCGACGTCTTTTTCTACCGAATAAGGTTCAAGGGTTTGAAGTAAGGCGACGTCGTGATGTCCGCAGTATTCTTCGCCTGCAAAAATCACTTGAATATCGCCAAACACTTGGTGTGCCTCCCACTTCTTTTCTGCCGTGGGTTTGGTCTGATAACGCTGTACACCCGCTACACAATCCTGCCCGACAATTTCATATTTTCCATCGGGTGTGTTTGGGTTAAAAGATTTAAGCCACTGAAAAGCCTGCGGAAAATAGGGATGTAGTTTTTCAATTCCTTCAGAGTGAATGAGCAGGTCTTGAATCATATTAGGAAACCTCGTCTTCGCTTTGAGTAACATCATCCATCGGCATTTCAACGGATTGTTGTGCGCCGAGTAGCGTGAGCAGGACAGCGATTCGTTTTTGCGGAGTGGCGAGTTTTAAAACTTCACCTTCGGATCCGGCGAAGATTCCGCGAATCACTTTAATTTTAGCTCCTACTTTTAATTCCTCGTCTAACATCGATAAAATACCCTCTGGGCCCAGTGCTTTTAATTCTTCAATTACTTTATTTTCAACATCGACTGCTTTACCGCCCTTACTCACTAAATGAAGCACGCCACGAGTACTTTTGACGGTACCTTGTGAGTCTTCGGGATTAAATTTAACAAAAATATATCCAGGGAAAAGTGGCTCGACCACTTCTTTATTTTTTTCATGTCCACGTCGGGTCCGACGAATGCGTGGAAAGAAAATTTCGATTTCGCCGACCGCTCTTAAATTACGTACTGCTACGGCCTCTTGTCTGGGCTTAGACTTTAAGCAGAACCAGAAATTTTCAGCGGTTTCACTCATGTGGACTGAACCTCATCGCGTGCTGGAAGCCAGCCGATAGCGATGATGATGAGTTGAGAAATGGCAAAGGCAGAGAGCCAGAAGAATCCTGATTCGGTGAATCCGTAGCTATGTAATCCAACACCTAGTAGATTGGTACCAAACCACGACCAGCTGGTAACGATATTTCCGAAGACGAGCATTTGCATGAGACCCTCGCGTTTAACCAATCCGCCCCAGCGAGCGTGTAAGCAAATAGCACACCAAAGAACGATGAGTACGGCGCCATTTTCTTTAGGATCCCAGCCCCAGAATCTACCCCAACTTTGATCGGCCCATATTCCACCGAGCATCGTTCCGACGAAGCTAGCGAGAGTTGCGAAAGCGAGAATACCATAGGCAGCCCGGGCGATAGAATCTCCATCGCGATAATCCTTCTTAAATGCACGAAGCCATAGGTGAATAGCGGCGACTAGACCGGCGACATAGGTGGCAGCGTATCCAATGGTCACCGTAGTAACATGCGTTGAGAGCCAGAAGTTGGAATCTAGCACGGCACGTACGCTCTCTAAATTATCTTCACCGGATAGTCCAAGATTATGGGCTACAATGAGTGACATGAATCCGCTGATACTTGCAGCGATAGATCCAACTCCATTACGCCAAATTTTTTCTAGAATGATACCCAGTAAGACTGCACCCCAGGCGATGAAAATACCTGAAGAATAAAGATTGGTGACGGGTGGACGTTCGTGCAGCCACATGCGAAAACCTAGGGCAACGGTATGACAAACGAAAAGTGTGACCAGTATTGCAAAAGCCCAATTGAAATAGCTTTGATTTTTTTCTGCGACCCAAGCCCAGAGTACGAATAAAATTAATATAAAATACGCGATGAGCATCCAATAGAATGCCTGTAATCGGCTAAAAATCGTTTCGGCGTTCGTCCGTGTAGTCCACGACCCAGTTTGGGCAGCGTAGAGCGCACGGATTTGTAATGCGCAATCATCATCGCGACCTTCGCGCCACGCGGTACAGAAATTGGCATATCGGCTTAGCGTGCCATCTGCAGCAAGGGCAGGGCGATGTAAATCGCGTTCGGCGATTACGGAGAGTAGGGCGGTTCCTAAGTTATCCCAATCTTGATTCACGTTACTCGGAAGTGGCGGCACGATACGAATGCTACCTTCGCGACTGAAGTTTTGATAACGTTCGACGAGGAATTTTAAATTATCCTGAAGCTCTTTATCTAATTTGGGTGCGCCTCCGTTACTAGTTTTATTTTCTGCAATTTGTGCAGCAGCACGATTAAGGGATTCGAGCCAAGTTTGATATTCTTGTTGAGGAGTAATCTCGGCTGGTAAATCACCAGGAATAAATGCCATCGAGAGGTTGGCGTATTGACGGGCAGCACCTTCTAATTGAATCAGTGCGCGGTCTTCTGCTTCGCGATTGGCTTGCGCTAGCGAGCGTGATTTCTCGGCTGCTTTCGTTAAGTTTTCACCATTTTTAATGACATCATTCCAGCTGATAAATTTAGTTTTTTCAGGATCTCGTCCCATCATCTTAAGCACGATGGGATGATCGACCCGAAAAGTGGGCAGGAATTTTGCAACGTGTCCGCGGAAGGAAACTTCGATGAACCAGTCTAAGGCGCTGATTGATTTTCCTTTGAGATTTACGCTACGCGTCTCGAGTGCTGTTTTTGCGATCGTATCTAAGTCAGGTAATTCTTTGGCAATTAAAGCGGATTCTTCAGTGGTCCAGGTGGAGGGTTTTTTTCCAAAAGCGATGGCTTCGACATCGGTGAGAGCAATTTCGCGACGAGCCCGCATTTGTAGCAGTGAAGAGCTGGCTAATGTTTCAATCGGAATGACACGACCACCGGTTTGTACGGGTATATTGCCAAACTCTCTGGTATCCCAATTTTTTTCTGCGGATTCAGCAGTTAATGGAAAAATACTTAGCGCGAGAATGCTTAAAGCGGTGGAGGTGGTCCGACGATTCAAGAACTGTCCGAGCGATAGACAGAAATGCCACAGTAGTCCTAGTGACATTAGACCAACCGATAGATAAGGAATCAACCAGCCGGGGTTACGAACCACTTGGAGGACGGAAATATTTTTACCTTCCGAGGTCGCACCAAAACTCGACTGATAAAAAGTCATTCCTCCGTGACGCATCGGCTGGTTCATAGAAATGGTGTAGGGAAATTTTCCTGTTTCACTCGCGACAACCACATCACTGACGAAACGCTTAGGAATATCTGTTCCTGGATATTTCTCGTGAGTAAATTGGTTGAGGGTAATCGAGAAGGGGAGGTATTGGCGTAGTTTTCGAAGATTTACTTCATAAGTTTTTCCTTCGTGCACAAACGTTTGGGCCGGGAAGGATTCACCGAACTGAGGATTGAGAATCCAAGAGCCGAGACTGACTTTTCCTGAATTAATTTCGATGATTGCTAAAGGATTGTTCGGATTATTGTCATCAAAACTTTCAGGAATCGGTTTATACGCTAACGGTGTACGAGCACCAATGCCTTGAGTGACTTGTGCAACTTCGCCCTGGGGGAATTGAGACTGGGCTCTTAAAATAGAATTGGGGAAATATTTTAAAACCTTAGCCGTGAAAGAAGTATTAGGTAAGCTTAGCGTAGTTTTTTGCAGGAGCTCCTCGGGTACTGAGACTACCTTGTCTGTTCCGTTGGCGGCATGTTCGATCACCACTAATTCATAACTACGAAAAGCTTCTGTGTAGTTACGTTGTTCTTTTTCGGGTATGACCATGGCGGATTCATCCTGGTATACGGCAGTCACAAATCCTCCGACTAAGAGGAGTAGAAGACCGACGTGAATCATCTTAATACCCCAATGTTTGTATCCCTTTTTGTCTTTAAACTTTTGGAAGTGAGCGCAGATTAAGTTAATCACCAATATTAATCCCAAAAGATAACCTCCGGGCAGGGGAAGGTGTAATGGGGCCGAAGTATTAAGTGGGTATAGGCAGAACCAGCTACTAAAATATTCCTTTTGAATATGCCAAACGCCCCAGTGAACTTGTTCAAGGGTCCCCAATAAAATCAGGATCATCGACAATCCTAGTAGCGCTACGGTCAGTTTGAGTGACGCTGCGAATTGGTAAATTCGACTAAGCACGGTTGGGTTGGTTGAACTCATGGTAGTTGAGTTAGGCTTACCATTCTTAAGAAGGATTCCTTTTCAGAATTCACCAGAAGGGTGTCACCTGTGAGTTTGAAAAACCAGGTCGCATTATTTTTTGGAAGAATAACTGCGGTGGTAAATTTTTTTCCATCGGCAGATGCTAACTGATAAACTCGTCCGGTTAGATTGCCAATGCTGAGAGGACTTTGATCAGCTTTAATTTTTTCATCACTGGCTTTTTCAAGTCCGAGTTGGCCGCGCCAGCGATTCACGTTGGCGGTGTCACCACCTACATCTCCTGGGAAAACAGTTACGGCAATTTCAGCTTTCGAGCCATCGGTTTGCGTGATGCTCCAGCTTCCTTTGCGCATGGGGTTAGGTGTGGTAGCAATCCAAGTTTTAGGAATGGGTCCCCACTTAGGTTCAGCAAATGAGGCGACTTCAGCCTGCATGGTAGCGTTACCTTTCATCGCATTATTGGTCTTGGATGAATCTTCGCTGACTTTGGCGGTTGCAGGTGCGTTTTCCGACTTTACCTCGTAGGTCGAAATTTTGCGCTCAGGCTTACAGGCACAGAGGATTAATGGTATAGCGATTAGCCAATGTCTCATTGTAATTCAGACAATAACTAGCCCTCTTCTTGGCAACCAAAAGGCAGTAATATCAACTAAACTAATAGGGACTATTCCTAAATAGACCCTTGGGCTGTGCCTTTAGTTAGCAAAACGGAAGACGGTGACGTCTCCGTCCTTAAATAGGTACTCTTTGCCTTCGAGGCGGTATTTTCCAGCGTCGCGGGCAGCCGCAACCGAGCCAAGCTTTACCAAGTCAGCATAGGCTACAATTTCAGCTTTAATAAAACCTTTTTCAAAATCGGTATGGATTACTCCCGCACATTGTGGAGCGGTCATGCCATGGCGAAAGGTCCACGCCCGTACTTCTTTTTCTCCTGCGGTAAAGTAGGTTGCCAGTCCGAGTAACTTATAGGCGCCACGAATCAATCCAGAGACACCTGAGTCGGTTACGCCGAGAGCACTGAGATAGTCTTTGGCTTCGTTCGGAGGTAGGTCGCAGAGTTCAGCTTCTACTTGAGCGCAGATGACCACAGCCTCGCAGCCTGATTGTTCAGCAATATGTTTTCGTACGGCTTCGACGTAAGGATTCTTGGAGGGATCTGCTAAATGTTCTTCAGCAACATTGCATGCATAGAGAACTGATTTTGATGATAAGAGGGCGTAACTCTTAATTCGGGTTCTCTCTTCATCATTCACGGATAAACTAGAGGCAGGTTTACCATCATTTAAATGTTTAATTAGACGGGTGAGTAGTTCGACGTTTGCAATCGCGTCTTTGTCCTGACTCTTAATTTTCTTTTGATTCTTATCGAGTTGCTGTTCGGCCGATTGAATGTCGGCTAAAATCAGTTCGGTTTCGATCACACCGATATCGCGGATGGGGTCGACCTTACCCATATTGTGTACGATGTCATCATTGTCGAAACAACGGACGACGTGGACAACGGCATCGACTTCACGAATGTTAGCTAAAAATTTATTTCCTAAACCTTCACCTTTGGATGCGCCGGCAACTAATCCTGCGATATCTACGAATTCGATGGCAGCGGGAATAACGACTTTGGTGCCAGCGATTTTTTGAAGTTCGAAGAGACGTTCATCGGGAACTTCAACGACGCCGACATTCGGCTCGATGGTGCAGAACGGGTAGTTCGCTGCCTCAGCTTTGCGTGAGCGTGTGAGAGCGTTGAAGAGAGTAGACTTACCGACGTTGGGTAGTCCGACGATGCCTGCCTGTAACATAGAGTTTGCAACCTGTGCTTCCTGACCCCGAAGGTCAAGAGCCGGAAATGAACAATGGCAAAGTCTCTGCTTCTTCGCGGGTTTTGCTGTTGGGAAGAACGACCTCTTGGTCGGGCAATACACGCCCTTTTTGGAGTTTGGCTAAGCAGACCCGACCCTTAATTGACTGCACAATCAATAACGCAGCCGGTTTCAGGTCGTTGTCGCGTGCCACAATGAAATCATTCTCTCTTAAATTAAATTCCGGAACTTCTCTTACTAAATGAACGGCAACCAGACCGGCGGATTCAGGGGCACGCCCGATAAACCCAACTCGATAGTTCGTGGAACTACCGATGGGTTTACTGAACGGCGAAGGCACTTCAATAACTTCACTCTCTGTTGGCGTCGTCGCACAACCCGTAACGAGTAATACAAGAACGACGCAACAGAGACGTGAAATCACTTAGAGCTGTTGATTTTGT
>Ga0304728_1002974_pt1 | contig 10426 bp, 19 predicted proteins | sample C_130625_MF_Meta_FD_190476 | JGI IMG/M metagenome (GOLD analysis project Ga0304728, IMG submission 190476) | Freshwater microbial communities from Lake Croche, Canada to study carbon cycling - C_130625_MF_MetaG (v2) (version 2) | ecosystem: Environmental > Aquatic > Freshwater > Lake | place... | reverse complement strand
CGGTAATTATTGCCGCAGAAGTAGGGGTTTTGTTATCCCTTCACGCCATGTCGTTTAAAACGACAGTCTAGGAGTAGAGTCAGGCATCCTAAGGCCCTGGTTCGATTCCGCCCCGGGCCACCAAGAATTCTCCGAACACCGGAAGTGGCTCATAGAATCTCTAGTGTAGGCCGCGATCTGGCACCATTTCCCCAAGTCTTCCAACTTCCCCCTCGACTAGAAGCGTTCTTTAAAAAGACGCTTTATCTATTGGGGATTTGTCATCCCTACGTTCGTCAAGTGTCGATTTAAGCGACGCTGATCTAGGCTCTGCGCTTGGCGTGTCGTTTAAAACGACAAAACTTACAACATAGATAGTTGACCAGTAATTTTGGCGCCTCTTTCAATATCAATATCTTTATAAAAGATATTGCCAGAAATGGTCGAGCTTGCTCTAACAACGAGTAATTCATGAACGCGAAGATCATCCTTTACATGACCGGCAATATCCGCTATCTGGCAATCGATCTTGCCCTCAATTTTGCCTGTGCTTCCGACAATTAATGATCGAACTTTTAAATCTCCATTAATGACTCCTGAGACCAAAGCCATATTCGGAACTTCCAGGGTGCCGTTTAGCACCACGCCTTCTCCAACGGCTAAGTCATTGCTGTTAAAGGAGGCTTGATTTTGAGTGATTGGTGATGTAGCCATAGGGATGTTTTGTAACAGCTTATTTTCTGTTTCTGTTGGTTGAATGGGGGAGGAGTCTTTAAAAAACACTAAATTTGTTCCTAGGTAATAAATGATTCACAAAAAGAACATAGCATAAGTAAATTACAGCCTTAGTAATAAATAATGCGAAAGAAAAAACTGAATATAGATCAACGCATCTTAGGAGGGGTATTAAGAACTGCCCGTGAGGAGCGGGGCTTAAGCTATGAAGAACTTGCAGAGGTTGTCTGTCTCAGAAAGTGGCATATCAAAGAGTTAGAAGAGTCAGACACCTTTTTTACCTTCTACACAATGGTAATTAAGATACACGCGGCCAAAAGAGTTGGGAAGTATTTAAATTTAGAAGAGTCTGACTATCTAGAAACAAAGACCTTACCAAGCTAAGTGTTCGCTTACTTTACTATTTTCTGCACCAAAACAAGCCCCCAATATCTAAATAGTCTTCAATCTGGCATATAGTTGCATTTAGATTGTGATCGTAAGCAGGAGACAAAGATGTTTGAATCTTATAAATCAACCAATCATCACCTTACCTTTACCAATGAGATCGGTGCGGGCTCTACTGTCCATGGCAGTCTTGAGGGTAATGGTAACGTTTGTTTAGCTGGGCACCTTATTGGAGATATTGCTGAAGCAGTTGATAGTCATGCTACGCTTTATATCGATAAGCTTGGAGTATTAACAGGTGATCTGAACTACACCAATTTAATTGTTGCTGGAACAGTAAAAGGATCAATCACTGTTACCGAAAAAATGACGGTTTATCCCACAGCGATCATTGAGGGAAATATTCGCTATAAAACTTTAGATATTCATCCGGATGCTAGGGTTAATGGATTGTTGTCTTGTGAGGGTTTAGATGAGGCTCAAATCAACAGTTCGGATGTAATCGACTTTGGGCTTACTAAAAAGTTGGCTAGATAATCACTTCCAATGAATTAAATATTTCAAGAACTGTCCTTTAAAAGGACGGAACAATTAAACATCTTTGTGCTGGTCCTGCGTCCATTTAAGCGACGCTTACCTAGGGTCAGTGCTTGGCGTGTCGTTTAAAACGACCAATTTAAATGTTTATATAGCTTAATTCACAGTAGAGTAAAAACTCAGGAGGATCCTATGAAATTTCTGATATTTATGACCTTTATATTGGGCGCAACATGGTCTATGGCTGATGACAGGATCTCAGATAGAGAAATCAAAACGACCTTGATCCAACAGTCGATCCAAGATTATGGAAAGTCCTGCCCATGCCCCTACAGTAAATCGCCCAGCGGTGGTCAGTGTGGCCTTAATAGTGCCTATTCAAAAACCGGCAGGCTCGCTCTTCTTTGCTATCCCTCTAATGTCACCAACAAAATGGTCAAAGACTATCGGGATAAAAATGGCCTGTAACAGTGGCGAGTTTTAGGATTCAAAATGGCACAGATTATGCATAGTAATAAATGAGTCAATCCTTTAGAGGGGCGCTTATGTCAAATACCGATTGTTTATGGCTATTTTTAATACTGTGCTGTTTTGCTCTAGCGATACAGGCAAATTAGACTGGTAATTTTTGCCGCTTAAGTAGGATTTTTAGCCGCATTAATCTGTATGCGGTCGGCTATTAACTTTTTCGTCAATGGCGATTCGACCTAGGCTATCTAAGTCTGACTCATCGACTTCTATACCTTGATCTTTAATAGCGTTAGCACCTATTAAATGCTCGATATATTCTAAAGTTGCATAGTAAGGGGGCATATGAGCGTGGTTAGCCGCTTGATCACTCCCATACCGATAACGATAGACCAATAGCTTCATATCAAACGATTTAATCATCACCCCAGTCTGCATAGTCTTCATCTGGAATATGGTTCATTTCATTAATTTTTCGCTTGGTTAAGTGTTGCCAGATTAATCGCTCTTGCACCAATTCATTGCTTTGGAGTTCAAAAAACTTCTCTGGAAGACTGTCTTCTTCGATCTCTAGTTGCCTTGTATTCATTGCGCTCTCCAATTAAAACTTAATTTGGTTGCCAATAAATTGCTTAGGTCACGCTGTATCGAAACAGGACCTAGGAGTGCCCAAACAACTCATCAGCAGAAATTTAGTCTGCTCCAAAATGAAGGAGCTGTCTAATAAATTTTTAAGTTTTTTATCTGGTGAAAATCTATTGCATTGCATCCAAAGAATTCAATGTAATGAGTAATTGCTCACTTTTTAAATGAATTTATTGTTAACAATTGCTAATAGGGGCGATAGAGATTAAATTAAATCTAGGTGAGTTAAATGCCGGAGGGATTGCTATGGAAATAAAAACTGCCAAGAACGAGCCATATCCTGTAGAAGTTATCAAAGACCAGACTTATTATTGGTGCACCTGTGGCTTAAGTGAAAGCCAACCGTTTTGTGATGGCTCGCATCAAAGAACCGAAATGATGCCTTTGGAATTTGTTGCCACAGAAAATATGACGGTGTATTTTTGTGGTTGCAAGCAATCAGCTAATGCGCCGCTATGTGATGGCACCCACTTCTCCCTCTAGGTATTGACAATATAAATCTATCGGAGGTCAGGATGAGTTTTAAGCATGCCAAAGCAGTGACCGTAAAGACCACTAACGGACAAGTGGAAATAAAGGACCATAGCTTGATTCATTTGTTAAATCGTTACCATTGTGATATCAATATCAAAGACTTCGTGATTGCTTGGAATCAGCTTTGCCTAGACAAATATGGCTATGTTTTAGAGATTATCGATATTGACTATGAGTGGTCACATGAGTAGGGTCTCTAAAGGCAAATCAGATGATTGTTATTCTTGCGTTGGTTAACCGTCTATTTAAGTGACGCTAATCCATGGTCGGTGTTGGTGATGTCGTTTTAAACGACATTTAACAACTTGTAATCAAGTTGTCATATCTCAGGATAAGTATTAAGGTTCAAACTCTTGGTTAAGGGATGGGTATGCTATACCTTTTGCAAAACACGATTGCTTCAAGTATTCGACCAATGCGTCAATCCCTTAGGATTGTTCGAGCTACATTAAATAGTCCTATAAATCCATTTCTTAATACTGAACTGCATAAATCCAATTTGGCTTGGCTAGATGTCATAGAACAGTTGTCGGGAGCCCATCTAAAACCTGAGTGGGATATTCATGAGACTCAAGTAAATGGAGAGGCAGTAGAGGTTGAAGATCAAATAGTTCTGAAACGAACTTATTGTCAATTAGTGCATTTCAAAAAAGTAGTGACAAAGTTACATCAACCAAAGTTATTAATTGTTGCTCCTTATTCAGGGCACTTTGCCACCCTTTTACGAGGGACTGTTGAAGCGATGCTACCCGAGCACGATGTTTACATTACCGATTGGTTAGATTGTAAGAATATCCCCACCAACCAAGATCGTTTTAATTTAAATGATTTCATAGACTATTTAATTGATTTCTTACATTTTTTAGGCCCTAAGACGCATGTTTTAGCTGTGTGCCAGCCTACCGTAGCGGCCCTAGCAACAACAGCCATCATGTCTGATTGGGGTGACCGCTGTCAGCCATGCTCAATTACGCTAATTGCTGGACCTATTGATACCAGAGTAAATCCAACCAAGGTGAATGAGTTTGCTAAATCACATGACCTAGAGTGGTTCGAGAAAAATTTGATTCAACCTGTGCCACCACCCTTTTTAGGTATGGGCAGAAGGGTCTATCCAGGGTTTTTACAGCTTAATAGTTTTATGGCCATGAATTCAGATCGTCATGCCATGTCAATTGATGCGATGCATGAGGCATTGGTAAAGGGAAACCAAGAAGAGGCCCATCGACGCAAAGCTTTCTATGATGAATATCTCTCCGTGATGGATTTAACAGAAGAGTTTTACCTGCAAACGATTAAAGAAGTCTTTCAAGACCACTCCTTGCCACAAGGAAAGATGATGAGCCGTTGGCATCCGGTGGATACAAAACACATTCGTAAAAGCTATTTGATGGTCGTAGAAGGTGAAGAGGACGATATTTGTGGTGTAGGTCAAACGAAGGCGGCATTTGATCTCACGCCAAATCTACCCGAAAGACATAAGCGTTACGAGTTGATTAAAGGGGTAGGGCATTACGGAACCTTTAATGGCGGAGTATTTCGCCGCACTATCGCGCCAATGATTACCCAATTTATTCAAGATGCAGACCAGCACCATGAGGTGACGGTGACATCTTCACAAGTAACCACATCAGGAGACTAATCATGACCTTAAACCACTTTGGCAGACCTGAACAATCAACAGGTCAAACGAATCCTATGAAAACAATAGAAGGATTTTATAGTTTGATGATGCCTGTTTGGGCTGTAACAAGTAATTCCTTTGAAAATCATAAAAAATTGCATGAGCAATTAATTGAGTTAATGCAAGATGCTAATGAGCGGGTTACTGATAAGGTCGTTGATGCAATCGATCATACTAAACCCAAAGAATTAATGGGTGCAGTGGTTATTGCCAGTCAAGCATTTGGCCAAACGAATCTCATGATCTATAACGCTGTGGTTGAGCAACATCATCAATTTATGGATAGCTACTTTCAGCTCATAGATAAAAGCCATCAGAACATTTATAAAGATGCCAGTCAGATATAAAAACTTGAAGGATAGCCGCGACTCTTTGGTTATTGATTACAGCCTAGTCTTGACTCGAAATGTCGATTTAAGGGACTGTCATCCATGGTCGGTGCTCCCAATGACGTTTTAAACGACGCTGACTAAGCTATTTTTAAAGGATCCTGGATTTAGGTTTCCCGTAACCAAATATTAGTGTTATCCCCTAGTTGCATAAGTGATTGAATTCCATATAAGATTTACATCCATTCTTCATTTTGGTGCATCGTGTACCCAGTCGATATTCGCTCAGCCAAGCAAATAGGTAAGCTATTGAGAATCTCTCGTGAGGCTCAGCGAGCTAATCTTCAAAATATATCTAAGCAATGCGGCTTAAGCGTTGCCCAATTAGTTCACATTGAGAATGGCAATCTTTTTGCTTTTGAGAGTAACTTAGAAAAAATCATGGGTTATTCCAATGTCTACGCTCAGGCATTAAATATTGACATCAATACTCTTAGCGAAGCTCAATCAATGGCGCCAACAAGAGATGTCGAAGCACCAGTAGATCGTCATATACCCAGCTTTTTAATCAAGCGTTCCTAGTTGTTTAAATTTATTGTGGCTCAGACTAGCTTTAAAAAAGATTAATTTGTGATGTATTGGAAGATCCGTTTTAAGGTTAATAAATCAGCCGATAGCCCGATTTCAACAATTCGCATAGACGCTGACAGATTAAGAGAGGCCTGCTTGGATGTTCTCAGCATCTATCGCAATGCAACCATCCTAAGTTATCAAGAAGATGGTGGTGAAGTTAAAGCTTTTGATTTGTCAGATATTGGGTTTCAAACCTATCCAGTAGACCCCAGCATGTTCTCAGTTGCTAAGGAATAAGGAATATATGAGTATTCCGAATATTCTTGGCGAGAATTTTAAAAAAGCTAGAGAGGCACAAGGCCTATCTGTTGCTGAATTAGCAAGTAAGGCTACTCTTTCACAAAATCAAATTGAACAAATTGAAAATGGTAAAAATAGGAGTTTTTATACAGCAGCAATCAAATTTCAAAGTGCCAAAAAAGTTGCCAAGATATTAGAGCTTTCGGATGAAGAGGCCTTTGAAAAGAAAAAAACTAATGACAGCCAACAAATTCCATTTCAATTTGCAGAGACACCAATACCAGAAGTAGTTGAAAATATCAAAACTGAGATAGAGGAAAAGTCACAGGAAGAAGCCAAAATCGTTTCTTTTTCTGACGCCGAGCCTGAGAAATCCTCAAAAATTAAAAAACAAATGAGTGCAGAGTTAGAGAAAGTGAGCTCTATTGATTCTCATTTAGAAGAGGTCATTGCTACAGTTCAAACTGGGGATGATAAGGTTCGGCAAAAGACAATCTCATATTCCAAATTTCTTATATATCTTGGGAGTGCCGTTGCTTTGGTTTTTGCAGTCGCTCACTATAACCAACAATCTAAAGAGGCGAATAACAATCGCATCATAGCCCCAGCACCACCGATACAAACTCAAGAGCCAAACCAAGCTGATGTTATTAAAGATAATGCGCCAGGAGAAATGGCTAAGACAACACCTTCAGAAATAATTGCTCCAAAAGAAGTCCCAAAGCCAACAGCTAAAGTGATCACCACGATTGCAGAGTGCTCGGGATTGTTTTCTAACCCTGAAAAATATACCCCTCTTACAGCCAGCAAGATTGGCAATCAAGTCTATGTGCAAAGTAAATCTGAAGCCTCAATATGTTTTGAGGACGCAGACGGTAATCAGCAAAAAAGAGATTTAGCTCAAAACGCAGGCGCCAGTTTTTATGGCAAAGCCCCATTTAAGTTGGCATCAAATAACCTTGACCAATTTGATATTTTTTACCAAGGATATAAGGTCAAAGCAGATTTATCTAAAAAGGCGATAACACTTGTGGAGCGAAGCGTCGATTAAATCGACGCTTATAGAAGTGTCCTTTAAAAGGACAGTTCATGCGTGGGGCACCCCAACCAAAACAAGGACATCACATCCTCACGTCAGTCAAATCCCCACTATGCCACCAAACTTGCCCGTTCTCCTTGCGTGGGTCAAAATAACTCAACCAATTCAACCTCTTACAAGACCCCATATAAATTTTGTGCACAAAGTTAGACTCGGGTGGGGTGAACCTTTTGAGATCTAGCGGGAGTTTAGTCTGGGGGACAGAGTTGAAAATCCTTGTGTCGGTGGTTCGATTCCGCCCCGGGCCACCAAGAATCACAATAGCCCACTTGTTGGGCTATTTTCTTTTGTGCGGCTTGGCAGGGTTAGTCACTAATGGTCTCAGATATCCCCATCAAGAACTGTCCCATAAAAGGACAAATCAATTATAGATTCCTGCGTCAGTCGATATTGTTTAAAACAATAAATTAACTCTTCCTCAGCGTCTCCAAATATTCAACTGATTTGACATCAGGCAATTGTTTTAAAACCCATTCCATCTCCTTTGTAACTGGATGTGACCCATCCCAATGGTTTAGTAAAAATCCCATTAGAAAAACCAATATCGCAAGGCCCAATAGGAAAGTTTTGTAATTACTCATAATCTTTTTTGTTTTCATAAATTATTTTTCAATGACAACAAGTTCTTTAGCCTCAATAAGCTGAGCAAATTTCTCAGTAGATAAAAAAGCTTTTTCGCTATTTGATTTAGTAATTTCAATAAAGCCAGACTCCAAGATTTGGGCAAAGTACTCTTTCGCAACCAGTGGTGTAAATTCCACTTCAGTTGCGTCATTTGGTTGCTTCTTGGCTATGATTCCGTGATGAATGCGTATCCACATGATGGCAATGTCAACATGATTGGCTAGCCTGGTATTAACCTGGCTAGCCATGTCCGATTAGGCAGCTTCTTTGACTTCCTCAATCACTAACTTAGAGTTGCCGCCAATCAAAATCTTACGCGGCAGTTTTTCTTCTGGAATGACATTCTCTAGCTTGATAATGAGTAAGCCATGCTCAACATCAGCAGAGCGCACAATGACCGTTTCAGCCAAAGTAAAGTCGTGGCTAAAATCTCGGTTGGCAATGCCTTTATGAAGATATTCGCCTTCCTGCTCCGTTTTGACCTTCCCGGTAACGGTCAGTTTGTTACCTTCAGCGGTAATATCAATTTCATCATTTTTAAAGCCGGCTACAGCAATTTCAATTGCATAGTCACGCTCATTGTTTTTAATGATGTTGTAGGGAGGATAGCTTTGAGCCTTATTTAAGCTCTCGCCAGAACTCATTTCCTCCATGGCGTTAATCAGGCGATCAAAACCAACAGAGCTAAGTAATACATTTCTACCAAATGGATAAGACATCGTTTTCTCCTTAAATTTAAGCAAGTTCACAATTTCCCAGACCCCGAAGGCGCCTAGGTATTTTTTATTTAAGGGCAGCAATTTTGAATTTCAAGGGGGTTGAAATCTATTTTTTTGACAATATGTATAGCTTGAAAATAAAAAATTTCCCCAATAGATTTGGGGTTATTCGCTTTTCATAATTTTTTGATAATTTATCCACAAAACCTTAAATTGGAGAATAAGTAATGCTCGAAGTTGATCATTTAGAGCTCCAGGAAAATACACAGGAGCCAATTACCAGACCAAAGCTAAAACGCTTGATCTTTGAATATCTGCATCAAAGAAGTCGTAGGGATTTAGTAGAAGAATCCTTCATTCGACATGATGAGGGTCGTGAAGGCTATGCAAATGATTAAGCGCGCAATGGCTATCAGCTGTTTGATGAGCTTGACAGCGTGCAACACGGTTGCAGGTGTGGGCAAAGATATTTCCACTAGTGCTGATTGGGCTAAACAAAAGATTTCCGGCCCAAACAAATCGAATGAGGATCAAAACAGCGCTACCTCACAAAGTAGTGCATCACCCTCTGGCAAAGATTCAGTAGAGGTTGGCGCTCCGATGAAGTAGGTGCTTTTTCCTGTCATAAAAATTTCATAAATCCAATTTAGCATGCTGCAATGCAACATTAGTTTTTATTTTTATCAATACAAACCTTAGGGAGAATTACCATGAATCAAACTGAAAAATTAGTCGTAACACAAGCAAAAGCCATTGAATCAGCACATGAACTGGCACAATTGGCAATTGAAAATGCCATGGCAATGACTGAGATCCACTTTGATGTGACAAAAGAAGTAGTGGCAACTGCCCACACCAAAGCAGCTCATATGCTTGCCATTAAAGATCCTAAAGAAGCTCTAGATATCTTCAAAACTGATGAAGCTCAAGAAGTGCTCTCTGAGGTATCAGCTATTCAGAGTAAGGTAGCTAAAGTCATTAGTAAGAGCAATAAAGAAGTGGTCAAGATGATTGAATTATCGATTGATGATTCTAAATCTGAGCTCAGAAAATTGGCTAAAGAAATTACTGGTTCAGCCCCTGCTGGTTCAGGACCAGTTATTTCCATGTTTGAGTTCACGCTGGATGCCAGCTTGCAAAGCTTTGATCAGGCATACAATGCATCAAAAGATGTTTATGTAAATTTCGAGAAAACTATTGAAAGCACATTTAACTCATTTCACGATCAATATGCACCTACTAAAAAAGGGGCATCTAAAAAGACTAGAGCTATTGCTGCTTAAATAGCATTGGTTATTTTGATAAGCTCTCTTTGAGGGCTTATCACTTCTTTAGTGTATTAGTCGCGGCTTCGAACTCTACAGATAGAGAAAGATTAAGCTAGAGTTTAGATTCAATCCTTAGTTGTAATTAGTTAAACGAGCGTTACTCAAAGTAACGCCTACTACCCCAAAACCACTTTGGAGCAACGAAGTGTTAGATGGTTGCCCCAAAAATCCTGTGGTTTTTAAAACCAAAGAGTGACCGCATACTTTCTTTAAATCCCTGAATTTGCTTACACATTTACTTACACACCGGCACTGACCACCCGCAGAGCCCCTGTTTATATGGGTCTATCTTGGGTGTCTGCTCTCATAGCGAAAGTTGTGCCTTATGCGTGGAAACTGCATAAGGGATGGTGTCAAATTCGGAGAAAGCTAAAGGTAGCCAAAAGCTGCACAAGCTAACGCCGAGCGAAGCTTAGTAAGAAATTACTTTGAACGTGTAGAGACTAGACGGCACCCATCTAAGTTGAGCAATCAATATGATGAAG
>Ga0304728_1002973_pt1 | contig 10428 bp, 8 predicted proteins | sample C_130625_MF_Meta_FD_190476 | JGI IMG/M metagenome (GOLD analysis project Ga0304728, IMG submission 190476) | Freshwater microbial communities from Lake Croche, Canada to study carbon cycling - C_130625_MF_MetaG (v2) (version 2) | ecosystem: Environmental > Aquatic > Freshwater > Lake | place... | reverse complement strand
ATGTTTATAGGTGTTTCATAACATGCGCGGTTATTAGAGATGAACTTAGGTGTAATATATTATTTATTATTTATAAATATATTGCACCTAGTTTTATCCGCTATTATTTATATGAGCGCACACCTATTAGCTACATCGCGTGTCCACTATTATTTATCTCGCACCCTATTAGAGATAAAGCTAGTATTAATATATGAGTACGGCGAAATGTCACGAAAAGTGACGAAAACTGACTAGGGGGGAACCGAAGGGGGGTACCTAGAATTTACAAAAATTAAAATTAGACCCATCTACTTATTTGCATTTTAGAAAAATTGGAAAAATTGGCAAGCCTACTTATTTGGTTTTCTGCTATTTGCATGTAGATCTAGTATATATTTGTACAGCACTAGTGCATCTTGTAGTTGTATAAATGGTTTAGAAGTCCTGAACGCAGTTTCAATGCGTTCTAGGACTTCCATTAGCTTATCGTCCATGTTAGTCCTTTAGTCTGTGCAATTGCAGGAAACGGTATCATCAAAATCGGGAAACATCTGTAGTTGCATTTTTGATTGTTTGATTACATTCTCATAGCTGGGGCGATCTTTTCTAAAAGTGTGGTTCTTTGCAACAGCGGAACCAATCACCTTAGCTTCTTGCGCTATCCACCAGTCCAGAGCTTCTGGGGTTTCCTTGGCAACAAGATCTAGTCTGTATCTAGATTTCAAAAAACACCCTTGGCAGTTACCCTGGTGCTGAGGTATTCCCAAATCAAAAGATTGTTTATTCCAAAATGACATTACATCGGGAAGGGTGTGTTTAGCATCGTTCATTGGAGTTAGAGCAGGATTTCGCCTAGTGTTCTTCCTAATGTTTGCTACTCTTCTAGGTTCATCGTAGCGTAACCCAATAAGTTGGTTATGTCGTTTAAATGTATCTCCGTAAACATCCCTCATATACCTATCTAAAAGCCTTATTTTCAACTCAACTGTGCAAAACCTAGCAACTGGGTTAGGTAGATACTGGCGTTCATCAATAAGAATCCCAAAAGGTTCGCCATTTCTAGATGCTTCTTTATGGTTAGTCACCTTATACCTAGGCTCAACCTTCTTACCAACATACTCCAACCAAGTAATTTCAATCTTCCACTCATCCGCGCACTTCTGCACAAAGTCTAGAGTTTTAGGATGTTCTAGCCCGGTGTTGCAAAACACCACTTTAATGTGTTCTGGAAGAACGCCTTCATGCGCTTCCAGAACATTAAACAACATGAACCCTGATGTCCTTCCACCGGAGAAAGAAATAACTGAGGGGTCTTCCATAAAATATTTGCTACGCATTTATGTCATCCTTTTAAAGTATAGGTGTATATTATGACATATTGTAACAAAGTAAACAACTGAATTTAGTAGCATCGTAAAATAGTCTTGACTATATTACGACTACTGTTATCCTTAATAGGTGGTTATTGTACCCTTCCGGTTTAGGTATACCTAGAGATAACCCCTACTTAAAAGGTGGGGGTTCACATTATGGCTAAAGAGGATGTAATCCCAGACCCGTTTGCACAAATACCCCAAGAAAAAGGGTATGACTTCCCAGAAGCACCTATTAAAGAAGGTCGTGTTCCTGGTGATGGTGGGCAACCGCTACCACATTTTATGACATTCTCCCAGGTGGTCAACTGGGCATCTAGAACCTACAGATACACCTTTGATGAGGCACTGCGCCATAGTGCTAAGAACACATTAGCCATGCGCAGGGACCCAGTGATTATGGAGTCCATCAGGTCCAGACAGATGCCTACTGCACAACTCTCATGGCATTTAGACCCATCTAATCCAGAAGACACTGCACAAACAGAAGCTGCTAAAGAACTAACCGACATACTCAAGGCTACACCTAGATGGCAGCAAATGCTTATGCATTTGCTGGAGGCTATGTTCTATGGTAGGTACGCGGTGCAATTAAACTACGAGTGGGACTACTCCACACAGAAACGCAGAATGTTGATTAAAGATTTCAAGCCTGTGAACGGAGACAAGCTAGTCTTCAGGTATTCGGGCCAAGCTGGAATACTAGTGCACGCCACCTTTGATGGTACATGGGCAATCACAGATCGTGGTAGAGCGCACTTCTTTGACCCTGCTGAACGGGAACAAATTGTAATCCACAAACATGAACCAGAAGATGCTGACTTCTATGAGGGCGAACTAGCTGGTGGTATTCATGGTGTGGGTATACGCAGTAAAATTTATTGGTTGTGGTATCTAAGGTCACAAGTTTTGACCTTTTTAATGGACTACCTTGAGCGCATTGGTGCAGGTGGTTTGACAGTGTACTACTTCGAAGCTGGGAACCCACAGTCCCTAGCAGAAGTTAAACAGTGCGCTGAAGAACAGATGCGAAACAACACCATCCTGTTCCCAAGATACAGAGATAATTCTACTGCGGGTCCAGGGATCGAAAGAATCGACCCTTCTCCCGCAGGGGCACAACTACTATACGACCTAATCACCCAGTACTTTGATCAGCAGATTAGACGGTTTATACATGGTGCTGATGACAATGACATGACGGGTGGAGAGGCTGAAACACTAGGCGATGTGCACTCCAGAATGGTGCGCTACGATGCGAACAACCTAGCCGAAACCATTACACACGAAATAGTATCTGTGTTGCAGAAATACAACTTCCCTGGAATGCCCCAGATGAAGTTTGTGTTCGACATAGACAAGCCTAATGCCAAGGACACACTAGAGGCAGCACAAGCCTTTTACAACATGGGTGGAACATTAGACGAGGATGAACTTAGGGCTATTCTAGGCTTGAGCCGACCACAACCCGGTCACGCGATACTAGCACAAAATATGCCACTAAACCCATCCACAATGGGTAGCCAGCCTACAGGGGTGCCCCAACAGGGGCAACCGGGGCCTATGCCTGAACAAGGTGCAGAAACGGCTCAACCTCCAATGGATGGGGCACAAGGAGCGGGGGCTTAATGCCCCCTGCCCTTGTGTGAAATACTAATACTGCGTGTTCTATTTACAACCTTAGGAGTTTTACAATGGAAGAATCTAAAAAAGATAAACACAAGAGTCACCAAATCAAGGGCGATACCGAGGGTAAACGCAATAAAGGTGGCCCTGTAAAAAAGGTAGCCCAAAGACGAAATAACGAGTACTCCACACCTTACGGGCACCACATGGGAAACTTTGACCCAGCCGTGCAAAAAAAACGAGCGGAGTTAGTTAAGCGTGGTTCAAGGAAACACAAAAATGAGCACGCTGGGCAAACAGTTAGAGAAGATTACGATAAAAGTGAAATAGATCGTAGACTTGGGCCAGGATTTGCTCGTGTTAAAAAACTAGAGTACGAAGCTGGTAGTGGTTCAATCCCATCAGGCACTAACACAAACATGCCTAACTGGGGTAAGCGAAAAGACGGTTCTTCAGGCCCCTGCTAACAACTAAGGAAAATACAATGGCATCTAAACTAGGCGATGTTGGGAAACTTCCTACGAGTAATGCACTAGGCAATGTAGGAGAAGGTCAGCAACTAGCACAGCATACCCAGAATATACGCCAACATGGTGCGAATATTGCGGGTCAACAGATCTACAATAACCCTACCACACCTGCTGGTCAGGATGCACAGCACAAGTGGCATCAGAACAACCCTACCCCTAAAATGGGAGGGCTTCCACAACAACAGCAGAATGTGCAGAACTATGTAGATCAGGATGTTGTGGCTAGGGGCGCAGGGCCGGGCTTCGCCCATGCCCAAGCTAGACTACAAGGGCAACAACCTAGTGCTCCACAACAGAGTACAGCTAGTCAACACGCTGAACACAATAGTGTGATGGCCGATATAAAACGCGAAGGTGCTAACGGTGGTGTGCAGAACTCTAGGGTTAACACCATCAACCCTTCTAGGCCTGTTGATATCAGTGGTGATAGAAGGCGTACAGAAGCTGCTAATGGTTGGGCACCCAACTCCATGGATCAAGGTGGTGCAAACTACGCTGCCAATGGACAACGATCCGCACAACTAGTGAAACAGAATGGACCTACTGGGGTTCCACAAGCACCACTTGCAGCACCTACACCTGCCCCTGTTACAAAGACAACCCCACCCCCTGCACCACAAGGTGGCACATTTGCACCGGGTCAATGGAACGGTACTCCAGGTTCAGGTGATCCCTTCCTTGCAAAGATGCGGGAACAAGGTGTAATACGCCCTGACGGATCTCTAAACAACCAAGCACCTGCAAAAGTTGCACCAACTGGGAGCAGTCTATCCCCAGAGCAGAACACGGCAATGGCAGAGTTCCAAGCTAAAAACAATGCGCGCATGAAGGCTGAAGGTTCCACCAGACCACCGGACGATTACACCAAGCTAGGTGCGGGTGAGCAGAAGTATGTGCACGACTTCAACCTGGAGCGTGGAAACATACCAAGACCTGTTCGACCACCTACTGGGCAGGTACCTAACCCCAAGAACCCCAATAAGGACATGAATGATCGTCCTATGGTACCTAAACAGCCGGGTATTGTTCCACCTGCACAACCACCTAAGGCAGTAGTACCACAACAACCACCAGTGGCACAACCACCACCTGTACCACAAAAACCACCAGCACCAAAACCAACTGGAAAGACCTACCAGAACTTGGTGGTTCCAGAACACCCAGAAGAAGCTGTAGCACAAGCACCTAAAGTACCACCTAAGCCTGTGGAGGGTGTAAATAAGATGCCAACCATCAGTAAGTCTAACCCCATTGCAGATACGGTTAAGGCCTCTAATAACCCCGTTCCTGTCGTAAATACTCCTAAACCGAACCAACAGGCACCTGCACAAAGAAAACCCCTATTTCCACGCCTTAGAGGGCGTAGATAAGATGCCCAATATTCAAAGATATTTAAAGGGTGTAATAACCTTCAATAAGCTAGCAAACTTTCCGCGTCCGCTCAAGTTTGCAGCTAAGACATTAGCTGTGCCTAAGGTGACAACACCTAAGGTAGGAAAACCTAAGGCTAAAGCTAAACCCCCAGAAGAGAAGAAACCTCTAGGTGACCATGAGGGTAACCTTCGTGCAGGTTGGTTAAGGGGGAACATTGCAGGTGCATTAACCGACCCTAAACATGTAGGTGTTACTGGTGTTAAGTTAAAGCCAGAGGAACGGGCCTACATCATGGATCAGGGAAACAAGAGGCTAGCCCAGCTTCCAAAGAGCACTAAGGCTAACTCTATCCCAAAAGCTACAAGGTCCTTTGAAGAGATTATAAAACCGGGTGTGGATAGAAGTGCACATGAAAAGGATGTAATCGAACAACTCACCCAAGAGTACGCGTTCTCCCCTGCTGCTATTAGAAAGGGTTTCTCCCACGACATACCTAAAAGTGTGGTGCCTAGCCTTCCTAGGGTAAATGATATAGCTGGCAATAAGGGACTGCTCAACGGAGAACAAACAACCTTTGGACAGTCTCCTGAAGACTTTGTCAAAGGGGATAGTGGTTACTATGTAGGTGCGGGATTGTTTACCCTCAACGGTAAACAATACCTGTCTGGACAAAATGTTCCACAAAAAGAACTAGACCTATGGCGCAAACAAGACCCCAATGGGTATAGAAAAGCTACCAGTCTAGGAGACAACATACCTGGCACATTGCACCAAGATAAAAAAGCTGCAATGGAATACGCCAACTCTAAAATAAAGAGCACATCTAAAGGGGATAGTAAGGCAGCAAGGCTACAAGCTATTGGTCGTGAGGCTAACAAAGCACAACCACTTGCAGAACGCAGAACACCCCAAACTTATCCAGCTAACTTTGCTGAAAAACTACAAATGGTTGGGGGAGACTTAAAAACGGGGATAACCCGACAACAGTTAGCACAGGTTCTACCTGAGGACCACATTGCACACAAGATATTCAGCAATGATGACATGAAGGTGACCCATAACGCCCTAGTGAATGGATTAGCTGCGTACAACAGCACCCTAAGTAACAACACCATGGCAGGTGCTTCTGCAATTGGGGTTAGCAAAAAGAAATGGTACACCGATTCAGCCAAGTTATTCCACGGTATGTTTGGTTTACATGAGAACCGACAAGGCCCCGACCATGAGGACAACAACCCTACAGTAATCACAAATAAAGTTAAGGAAGCTTACCTTCAATGGGAGAAACACCCATCACAAAAAAAAATGTCCCCCTTCCTTAGGAATGGTCTAGACAGTGCTAGGTTCTGTGCAGTACTTGCAGCAACATCCCCAGGCATCTCAGTGAAGTCTAATATGGTCATTGCGTTACATATATGGGATGCGTGGGAAGAGTACAAAGAGAAAGAGCCTAAAGCTGACCATAAGGACTATGCTGCACTTATAAAATGGGTGGAGAAGAATAAACCAGCACCTTTGTATTTGTCCTCCAGTGGTGATGATGGGGAAGACGGTGCGGGTGGTATGAAGAAACCCCTAGCCAAGTGGATGGCCTTAAAAGACCCTGATAGAAAACAGAAGATAGAACTAGACCCTGAGCTAGCAAAGGAAAAAGAATCTCCATACGGTTCTTCCATCCTTAGTGCACTCACTGGAGAAGATAAGAAGGTATTGGGATTAGGAACTCCATTATTTGAAGGTGGACCTAAAATAGAGAACTTCAGACTAGCGTGCTGGGGTGTAATGGACAAAGGTGTTCTAGATGTATGGGAGTCGTACCGACACGGTGTTAATCAAGGAAAGTTTAGTCAAAAGTGGAACGAGAAAGACGATAACCTGCTAATGGATGCAGATTATAAATTCATTGCTGCGGGGTTTGAAGAACAAGCAGCAATCCTAAACAAGATCCAAGTAAACGAACAACACCCAGCTTCGGGCTATTACAACACCCCTGAAAAGAAAAACAACTGGGAAGCAGCAGATATACAAGCCTCAGGTTGGAGCGGACTAAAGGGAATAATCGAGTATGCAGCATTTAGAGGCACAACTATGATGGGTGCGCTCACCACAATGACTGTGGGAGACATGGACAAGGTTGAAGAATTTTCAAATATAGGTAAGGAGATTTTACATGGCACTACCGACCAAGATAAAGAGCTTGCCAGTTTTATGGCAAAAACCCAATCAAGACACGGAAATTCACCAAATGCTTCTAAGGCTAGCAGCACGCAGAGTCGTGCACATAAGAGCCTCAAAGAACTCATTGAAGGAATAAAAAGGGGTGGGGTTAGTCCAGAAACTAGGATCTACGACCTAATACCTAAACAACTACGCAAGTACGCTGAAACCTTTGTGAACCTTATGGCAGCTAACCTTGCTTCAGGTACAACCAAGTCCATGATGAATAGTGCAGCAGAGGCTTTAGGTGAGAAGGTGCAACAACGCAAGGTTGGGAAACTACTCAAGTTTGCACAGTTCACTCCCTCCCCAGGTGGTATGACGGGAACACCCGCAGCTACCAGGACTAACAAGCCCTTTGCTAACTCCATCGCACGCTCACCCGGTGGTAAGAACCTAGCCCAGGGTGCACTAGGTAATCAGATCAATGCAAAGGCTGGTGTAGAGACTACTGCACAGAATGCGATCCATGATGGACCTGTTGGGTCAGAAGAATCTATCGTGCACATGGCCCCTATTGGAACCGATGCAGCAAAGCTAAAGTACTTAGCAGCATGGCACGGTATCTCAGGACAGAAGAAATCCATGCTGGTCTTTACTCCAAACCCTAACGGCCCAGACAGTATGTACCACATCGAGCACCCTAACACGGATGTGGGTGCGGTTAAAAAACAGTTCGACCTAGCTGGGATAAATTACAAGACTATTCTGCCTGGAGCGAAGTCCACCAAGGTGCTGGTGTTTGATCCAAACAAGCAAAAGAGAAACACCGTTGCCCAATTTGCTACATTAAATAACTTAAATGTAGAAGAAAATTCTGGACAAGGTGAGATTGTAGGGCATAATGGAGATTGGAACAGTGCAGGTGCACTACCAAAGTCCAGACAAGCTTATCAAAATATAATAGGTGAATATGAAAATGCACAGATGGGTGGTCAACCCCAACCCCAGGCCAATAATAATGCCGTACCAGCCAGTGATAGCAGCGCAGGGAAAACCCAGTACTCCAAAAAAACCAAGGCCCGTCTAAAGTTTGACCGTAGTCGAAGAATCCTTGAGGGATTCTTACGACAGCACAACACTCCTAACAAGGAACTACCACCAGTTGGGGACTTACTAAGCCAAGACCTAAGTAACATAAAGCCGGAACATTTATCTAAATACCAACAATTAGTACCAAATGCAAAGTGGGAAGAAATAGAGGGCGCAGTTAACTCCCTAAGTAATGACCCTAGCCTTTACGATGACATGACTAGTGAATCTAACCGAAGAGAGATGTACTGCAAGGAGCACGCAAGGACCGTACTCCAGAGCAGTGGGCTAAAGAAGCTAATAGACAGTCTCACAGTGCAACAGTTGATACCAGAACATGCACAGCACCTGATTGAGGATGCTAAGGACGGGGACTACTTCTCACTAGAGGCTATAAGCTCAGAACTAAAACACAGTGTACCTTCACTGCGCGCCTTTGCTAAGGCAGCAGAGAAGGAGTACAACAAAGCAGGAAAGGTTTGGGACAAGATGAGAACACCACAACCACAGAAGTTTGCTAAGAAATCCGCACACGCTAAAGACCAGTACCGTGCAGGTAAACACGGTGTAAACTTCAGAGGATGTCAATACAACGGGGGACAGTTTGCACCAAAAGATGACGGTGTAAAACGCTTCGAAAAAGATTCCAACCTAACACATATGATTAAAAAACTGCGAGGAGTTTAATGGAAGACAACGAGATGATTGTGAAGCACCATGTTCCCATTCTGGACGAGCATGAGCTTAAGGATGGTAAGGGGAATGTGGTGATTAGGCTCGACCAGAAGAAGCTAAATGAGATAGTTCGTGTCAACAATAAGCGCATGGGTAGTACTGGTGACGAGATACCACTCGTCATAGGTCACACCAAGGACGATGCTAGTGAAGACGATCAGCCTGAGATAGTTGGTTACGCAACCAACCTAAAGGTGGAACCCTTCTTCAAGACTGGTAGAAAGTGCATCACTGCAACTTTCAAGTTCTTCAAACATGCTGCTGATAAGGTTCGAGGTTTCCCAAGGAGATCCATTGAACTGTGGTTATCCGATTACAAAATAGACCCGATTAGTTTGCTCGGTGCAACTACTCCAGAACGAGACTTAGGCCTACTCCGCTTATCTAAGGGCGGGGTTAAAAAATATCAAAGGACTATAGGAATGAATGATCAACAAGGTATTATTGAAGGCGTTTTAGCAGGACTCCAACAAACGGATGTTTGGCAATTTCTAACCCAACTCTCTCAACAGGGTGGTGCAGAGGGTGCACCTGAAGAAGGTGGTATGCCTCCTGAAGGAATGCCCGGTGAACAACCTCCTATGCCTGAACAGGGCATGGAAGACCCTAGCATGGGTGGTGAACAACCTATGCCAGAACAAGGCCCAGAAGAAGAAGCACCTATGCCAGAGGAGTCTTCTGAACCTGAAGAACCTATCAAACAATCCCGTAACAAGTACGACAGGATTAAACTCTCCAGGGTGGAGCAAGAGAACCAACTTTTGCAAAAGGAGATCCGTACTATCAAAATTAAGTTCCAGCGTGCAGAACGCGAAAAGGACCTTATTGAGTTGGAAGCAGAAGGGTATATGTTGGACCGTGGTGAAGAGCTTGCACTTGTGCAATCACTCCCAGAGACAACCTACCGTTCCCATCTCCAGATTATTCGTAAGCGTTACCAGCGTGCACCACTCGGTGCAAGAAGCTCATACTATCAAGAATCCCGTTCAGGTGGACCTCGTGGGCGAACCAAGGACGAAGTGGCAAGTGCTATTGAATACGCAACTGCTAATGGCATTTCATACCAAGAAGCACTCGGTAAAATGAATGCCGAAAAAGTACTTTAACTAGGAGATTAATTCATGGCTTTGTACAATCCAGCTTTTATTGCAGGTGGGGATATCTTCCCTGCTAGGTTCGTTCGGATCACAGGCGAGTTCACTATTTCACAGTGCTCCGCTTCCACCCAGTCCATCATCGGTGTGTCCCAAGAAGGCACATTTGCACCCCCTAACCTTGCAACCCTTTTGGGTGGTACGGAGAGTGGTTTAGCAGCTAGCGTTGTAAACGGTGTAGGCAGATCACTTAAGGTGTTTGGCCTAGGCGATGTTTGCGTTATCACAACGGGTACTGGTGGTGCTACCGCAGGTACTAAGGTTAAGTCAGATGCTGATGGTAAAGCCATCAACATTGGGGTTGCTGCTGGTACTTACAATGTAGGTGGTACCGCACTCAATACCGTTAATGCGGGTGAAAAGGTTTTGATCCAAGTTAACCCACATGTTGTGGTTATTTAACTA
>Ga0304728_1002968_pt1 | contig 10443 bp, 19 predicted proteins | sample C_130625_MF_Meta_FD_190476 | JGI IMG/M metagenome (GOLD analysis project Ga0304728, IMG submission 190476) | Freshwater microbial communities from Lake Croche, Canada to study carbon cycling - C_130625_MF_MetaG (v2) (version 2) | ecosystem: Environmental > Aquatic > Freshwater > Lake | place... | reverse complement strand
GGTCGAGCAATTGGCCCGCGGGGCCGGAGCGGCGCTCAAGTCCCAGGCCAAATTGCATGGCCTGGCCACCGAGATCGGTGGCGGTGCAGGTCGGCTGCGCCTGTTGATGCCCCAGACCTACATGAATGAGAGTGGTCGCAGCGTGCGGGCCAGTCTGGATTGGTACAGGCTGGATCCAGTGGCCATGCTTGTGCTGGTGGATGACATGGACCTGCCCCTGGGTCGCCTGCGGCTGCGCATGGCCGGTGGGGCCGGCGGCCATAACGGCCTCAAGAGCATCATCCAGCACCTGGGCAGCGAGCAGTTCGCCCGGCTGCGCATCGGCATCGGCCCGCCGGCGGGCCAACCCCAGGAGCGCCGCGAGCGCACCGTGGGCCATGTGCTGGGGCGCTTCAGCAGCGAAGAACATCCCGTGGTGCAAAGGGTGCTGGACCAGGTGTGTGCCGGCATCCCCCTGATCCAGCGACTGGGCTATGAAAAAGCCGCCAACCAACTGAACAGTTTTCAGGGCGCCGAGGCGCCAAGCTGAAGGCGTTACTCCAAAATCCTCTGGCTCTCCAAGTCCCTCCAGCCGTGAAGCGCCTGTCGTGAGCCGCCTGCCCAGTACTACCGCCCAGCTGCGGGTCCTGCGCCAGAGCTTCAGCCCCTGCCTGCTGGAGGGGGAGGTGAGCGCCGGTGGCTTCCAGTGGACCTTCCGCTGGGCCTTTGACCGGGGCGATCTCAGCGTGGAGCCGTCCCTGGGTCGGGCCCTGATCCAGGACGCCCTGTTGCGCTACCTGCTGCAGGCCGACTACCAGCTGGAAGCGGGCGGGGACTACGCCTTCACGGTGCGGGCGCAGTTCTGATGGGGCCCAGGCCGAGCTGGGGTCGGGGCACCGGAGCAGCCTTTAAGAGGCCCAGAACCAAGGCCCCCACTGGAGTGGCTTGCTAACATAAAAACTCTTAAGTCAAATTCGATTGGGCGGAGTGGGGCTTCTACGGCAGGTGCCCATCGCTGAACTCTGCGCCGAAGGCTTGGTGGACCAGGCCGACCAGCGGCTGATGGCAGCCGACGGTTATGGCTTGGAGCGGTTGGTGGGCCAGCTCTACGAGGAGCGCAGCCGCCTCGGGATGGGTGATTATCCGCTCACCTCCCCCAGTCGCTAGACGATCTCACGTTTGGGCTCCGCTCTTGAGATGGGAATCTCCTGCAGCCGAAATCAACCCTGGGGGGAATCGACACGCCGGACCTCTCCATGCTCAAGCAAAATGGGGGCATGACATCGGCTCCGGTTGCACCAATCGAGCAGCGCCTCTTGGCCATGGCGGCCGCGATCCGCCGTCTAATTCCGGCTGCGGAAATTCGCCTCTTTGGCTCCAGGGCCCGCGGCGAGGCTCGCCCTGATTCCGATGTCGACCTTTTGATCACGGCTCCCGATGCCTGGCTGGCCAGCCGCGATCGCTTTGCGCTGCTCGCCGATCTCTGGGGCGCAGTGGCCCAGCCCGACTTTTCGGTCGATCTGGTGCTCCACTCCAGCAGCGAGGCCGCCCGCAAGGCGGAGCATCCCGGATCCGTCGTGCAGGAGGCGATTCGCGAGGGGGTGCTGCTCGATGCCCTCCCATGAAGCCGAGCGGCTCCTGAAGATTGCCTGACGCGACCTGCGCATGGCTCGCCGGCTCCTGGATCCTGACATTGAGGAGGCAAGCTGGAGATGGGCGCTACAGCAAACCCTTGAGAAAACCCTGAAGGCCTGGTTACGGCACCTCAGCGTCAAGCCTCCCCCAAGCCACGACATCGCCCGTCTGCTTGTGCTGTTGGAGCAGGCCGATGTCGAAGTCAACGAGCTCCTGCCGCTGCGGGCCTTTACCACCTTTGCCGTGCAGGGCCGCTACGACGATGATCCTGAGGAACTTAATCTGGATCGAACCGCCTGGTGCCTGCGGGCTGAAGCACTCATCGAGCACGTACAGAACCTGCTCGGCTGAAGGCGTAATGAATCTCCCCGTGGCCCATTGTCAGGCTGAGGGAGCCCAGGCGGAACAGGAGTCCAACATCGGCAAGGAACGCGCTGAGATCCGCGTCACCCTGGCCAACAGCCGCAGTGACTGGGGCGGTAGCGGCCTATCGGCCGGTGAATAAGGGGTTTCTGCCCCACCAAGCGGCCCGGGCTTTGGGGTTGAACCCTGCAGGGATCTCCTACCTCACTGCTGCTGACCAGGCTTTGGCGGTGCTGCGGCACTTCCTCAGCTCTGATGCCAGTGACTTTGACGAATTCCGGGTCAAGCACCGGTACCGGTCCGAGGTGTTGGCGGCAGCGTCGCGGTTATGGGCACGGATGATCGGCCCTCAAGACCGGTTGCCGATGCTGCACGACGGGTACCTCAAGCTGTTCCAGCTTTCAAACCCCATGCTCGGGTATGGGGTGGTGCTTTTGGACGGGGCCAACCCAGCCGGCGGGTTTATGTGGGTGACCCGTACCAGCAGATCTACCAGTTCCGTTACGCCATCAATGGCATGGCGGATGCCGGTCTGAGCGACGAGCTGTGTCTGTCTGAAAGCTTCCGCTACGGGCCTGAACTGGCGGCAGCGGCAAACCGGCTGCTGGCCCTTAAAGGCGAAACCCGGCTGGTGCGAGGCGGGCGTAGGGGGTGCGCCCTCTACCACCAAGGCCTTTATCGCCCGCGGCAACGTGGCTGTCTACCGCCATGGCGTTGAGCTCGCCGCTAGAGGTGAAAGGGCCCATTGGGTCGGTGGTTTGCAGGGTTACCGCCTGGAGCAACTCCTCGATGTCTGGCGGCTGCGGTATGGGCATCGTGACCAGATCCGGGATCCGTTTTTAGCTGGGTTTGAAGGCTACGAGGCCCTGACGGCTTATGCGGATTCGCAGGACCAACGGGACTTAAAAGCCTGGTTGGGGCTGCTGGAGCGACACGAACGCTGCCTTGAGGTCCCTTCTGAAATTGAGCGGGTCCAAGCCTTGGCGCTGGATCAACCGGCAGCAGGGGTCACTTCGCTGTGTACGGCCCACAAATCCAAGGGGTTGGAATTCGGGGTGGTGACACTCGCGGACGACTTCCCGTCTGCCGAGACCTTGCCCCACCCACCCAAACCTGCAGGTGGCGAGGATCCAGAAGCCTTTACCTACTCACGGAGCCGGGCGCCTCGGCTGTGGGCTGGTGATGAATTCCTCGGGGCGGTGGTGCTGGCAGAGGAAGAACTGAATCTGCGTTACGTGGCCGTGACCCGGGCAGAAGCTGAATGCCACTCGGCGACGTGGTCGGCGCCGATGTTTTCGGAGCTGGAGGCTTACCGGCAGGAGTTTCCCCGGTGTTTGCTGCTGGATTCGTTGGAGTCGGTCATCGTCAAGCAGCCTGCACAGCAGGCCAGGGTGGTTCTTCCCGCAGCTGTGAACGGCATCGGGGCCTTACCCCTGGTGCCGGAACTAAGCCGGGCTAATGAGAAGTGTTCTGCATCAATGCCCCTGCCGTGGTGCCCGACCCGGTCGGACACCTCGGGCAACGCTGAATGCTGCTTGGCAGTGAATTTGGATTCGACCCCACCAAAAGGTGGGTTCGCCTGGCATTTAGGTGCCCTTGACCCTGACCGTAGGCAAGTAGTGGTGGCCCATTACCGCCACCGCTACCCCGCCCTGGATTGGGGCTGGCTGCAGCCGGCGTTGGCAGAGCTGCGGTTGGTGGGTGAACCCCGGTCAACAGTGACGAGGTTTTTGGCTAAGTACCGGCTGGAATCAGCCCAGTCTTTGATTGAGCGGTTTTGCCTGGACGTGGGGTTGTGGGTTGTGGAGGCGGAAGGCTGACTCAGGGCTGAGACTGGTTGTAGGGCTATGAGGTCGGGCAGTGAAAAGGGCAGGGGTTGAAAAAAGGAAAGCTTGAGACCAAACCCAAAGATGCCGGCTGCAAATGCCTAGGGATTCGAGAGCAGCGTCCCAGCGCCTACGGGACTAGAAATGGGAAAGGTAAGGAGAGGTAGATTTGCTACTAGAGAAGGTAATTCAAGCAAGCATAAATATAAATTTTTTCACCCTATGGCCCGATAACTCCAGCGCAGAGATGGCAACGACGCAATTAATTCAGGGGCAAGAAATTTACCCCTCAAATGCCTCCTAATCAATAGATGAAATCCAAAAGTCAGATAAAATAACCTCTAAATGGTCTTGTTAATATAGCTTTTATGCATGAAATAGTTAAAACAAGAAATGGTTTAGCAAACCTTGGCAGGTGGTAGGTGCGGATAATGCGCCTCGATCATGGGAGTTGCCTGAGTGATGTTGCCATGAAAGAACAGTGCAAAAAACTCTCAATAGGTTTCAGTGTGTTCCATGACTTTCTATCGATGAAAGCACGGACGAGTCTGCTGAATGCTTTTCTTGAGGTGGGATCTGATTGATGATCCCGAATGGAATATGGACAGAAGGAACGACTGCACTGGCCGATTGTAGATTGCCGGACTGATCATCAAAGAAGATGTGCGGCTTAAGAACCGCTAGAACCTTCCTTTTCTCGATCCCTCCCAGAAAGAAAGCATCATTGACCATTACACCCCAACTTTTCAGAGTTTGCAGTGCCCTTTCGTGGGAAGGAGCATTGCGGGCGGTAACAAGAGAAATGCGGATTTTGTTTAAATACTCTGGACTGTGCTTCTTGTACGACTCCTCAGCTGACTGGATGCTTCTCACCCGAACCAAAAACTCTTTCAAGGGGCCCGGGTTGTGGGGTTGCATCACATTCTTAACTTCGTGGTCTTGGAAAGCGGTTAACCCATCACTTTGCATAACCGTTTCTGATTCGTCACCTGCTATGACACCATCAAAGTCAAAAGCAATACGAAGCGTGTTGTCCAGCTCATCATCGACGAACTTTGACTCAAGAACTTGGCCCGCTGGGAATCCTAGCTTAATCGCTGAGTCAACATCATCCTTGTTGGCTGAGAGAAATAGAGCGATATTCAATGCTGAAATGTAGTCATAGGGTGATCGCCCTTGGGTGAAGATCGCCCGCGTTATCTGCAAACTGTAATGCTCAATGGTCTTCATGACCCGATGACCTGTATCTGGATTGTTCCTTGATAACAGCACCACCTCCACCAGTGGGTCATCGGTTGGATCAGGGCTGATGTCATTCAGGGCCAGGAGCCGCTTAACAAAAGGGAAAGCGATGCCCTTTGGTAGAGGGTTACTTAGATTAGCCTCTTGATACTTCCGGTACTCCTCTTCTCCCTGGCTTCTGAACACTCCATCAGACTCACGCAGGTCGAAAACGGCACTGGAAGCCACGCCAATGACGAGCCGGTTTTCTAGGTTGTAGGGCGGCACTGACGACTCCCGAAATAGCCTCAATATTATATTATCGAACATGGTGCCATGGCACATCGCCGGCTACGCAATTCACGTTTTAAGTTGGCCACTCCTCTCGAATACCGACCAGCTCTCTCGGCTTTTCCGCCTGCTGCCCAGCCATCTCCCTCAATTCTTCGTATAACCCCAAGTAATTAAGCAACAGCATCTTCAAACCCCTCCTATGCCTAGGTATGATTCAAATTCTGGGTTCTCATAGCGGTATGGAAGGGAAAAGTTGGAGCGGGGACCGAACACTGACCATCACTCGACAAGATTTCCTACTACCATATTGATCTATCGACATTCAATGCCAATAAGCGTAGTTTCGCATAAATTGTAATTTCTCAATCATTTTTATTTTAAACGTTTACGCAAGCGTTCGTTAAGTTCTTCAGCATTAAACAAAAAAATATGTTGCGCTACTTCTTCAAGCTCTGTTGAACATTTTGCCTTTACAAAATCTTGAGTTCTGGCTAATTCAATCCACATTGGTGGCAAGTTGCCTTTTAGATGTACCATACCCCCACTAGGATCATCAGCAACATGAATAATGGATTTGCAACCTGAAATAATCAATCGTGCCATGCACATTGGGCAAGACTCTAGGGAAGTGTACAGGGTATACCCTTTCATCCCGTTAGTCTCCCTATGATTATCCTCGATCTTATCCATCACCACCATTTCAGCGTGGCGGTCACTGCGAAAGTAAGGATAAAAAACCCGGTTGTATCCTTTGGCAACTATATCACCATTGGGATTAACAACTATACAGCCAATGCCAAAATTTCCCAATTCAACTGCTTCCAGTGCAAGCTTGCAAGTTTCTAGTGCAAAAAAATCGTCTACACATTCTGGATTTACCTGGTATGAATATAACATATGCTTCCATTTATTAATACTGGCATCTTGATCAGACATGGTTAATATGTAGGAAAAGTTAGTGAAGCTCTTGAAGCAAGTCCTGGATTTCAATAGCAATTGCTAGGCAGCGTGCAACTTTATAAAGCTTATCGTCATACTCGTCTTTATACTCCCTATTTGTACTATTTGTAAAGGCTTCTTCAACACTACTATCAACGCATAATACTCCCAAAACCACTGTTTGTCCATTATGTTTTCGACAGAGAGGAATAGCAGCAGTAGAGCGAACAGCGATTGATTCATTTACTCTAATGTTTCTATAGTGCGAAAACGATTCTATTATACCGTTCTTTCTAACTCGAACTGCTTCGCGCTCTAAATTTATATGAATCTTAACAAGTTCTTGATTTTTGTATACAAAAGCAGCTAGCCCCTGACTTAATAAAATCGATCTATCATTACCTATATAAAACTTTAATGCATCTTTTCTTAGTTCTGTATCAGGAGGCATTGAGACAGTTTGAATTAAGTATTCCCCACTCTTATCAGGTTGGAATATTGTCATTGAAGCAACGGCAAAATCAAAATACTGCTCAGGGGAATTACACAGTTTATCTAAGAAATTAAATGAAATGGAATTATTGTTGTTTGACTCAGATGTTACATCTACTGATCCAAGTGTTTCTTCAATTATCTTCACTAATTGATCATCTAAATGACTCTCAAAAACATCAAAGACAAATTCTGCTAAGTCTTTTTCAACTTTTTTTTGGATGTTCAACCTTTCTTTCCTTCGTCTTGAATTGAAGTAAAATAGAGGGATAGAAACGATCGCTATTATCCAAAAAAGGTTGATGAATGAAAATCGTTTAAAGCTCAAAAAATTTAACAGGACTTGTGGCATATTGGGTGAACTTACTAGAAATTCATAAAGCCATTTGCTTAATACGTTGTTAGTTATAATCGATAGGCCTGTCAACAGGGTAAGAAATAAAGCTTGTATTTGCTTAGGCATCTCCAACAAAAAAACTCGTTTAGCCATGCTTTTGACAAAATTTTATTAACTGTCTTAGTCTATGACCAAGATCAGAAACGGAAAAAGTATGTATCTTGGCGGCGGCATCTGCGCCCTTCTTCTGCATCATACTATTAGAGATGCTTCATGTTGCCATACTCCTACTGCAGCAAAATGATTGGTTTCACCCGGCCCCTTTTTTCATGCTGCTTGTCCAGGGAGGCTTGCAGAACTAACTGCGCGATCACGGCCGCTAGGTGCGGTAACTGCCAGGAAAGATGACGCCCCTGCCGCCGATCAGACGGCCACCACTAACTTAGCCAGAGTAATGCCAATTTTCGGTGAAGGCGGATTGATCCAGACCGCTTCCGGCTGATGCCAACAGCGGGTGGTGCCACTCCAGCGGAGTGGATGACGTTGACGGGCCAGCTCGTAGACGCGGGCCCGGTAGCGGCAGATTTCAACGGCTTCTCCGCTGTGGCGCTGAGATGGCGTCACGAACCGGATACCGCTGTGGCGATGCCGTTCGTTGTACCAGCCCACGAATGCTGCCACCCAGCTACAGTCGACTGACCCGCTCAGGTAAAAAGCGGCGGCCGGCCTGCAGGATGCCGAGCATGGCGATCCCAGCCCCGTTTCCATTACGCCTGCGCCAGTGGCTGCCCCTGCTGGCCAACACTACACCTGTATGGAGATTGGCAGTTACGCCAAGGCCACGCAGCTCCTTTACCAAGAGCAGACCTACCTAGAACGCAATGGAGGCGGGTCCGCTTGCCATTCCCTTAACCACTGTCTAAGCGAGGCCTGTCCGCCCCTGGTAACCCTCGGGGGGCTTGCACCCTGCCGATGCCTGACCCCGCCCCCCTGGGCCCCCTGATGGCCGTCATGTTCGGTCCAGCCCCCTCGAAGTGTCGGGTCATGCGCCGCCCTCGGCTCTCTTACTTGCCCACCCCATCCGCAGGCTGGCAAGGTTCGCCATGAGACTTAGTGCGTGCTGTGCTTTCAAGCGACATCGAAAACTGAGCCCACCCGACCCTTACCGGACAAGCAGCACAACCCCTGGCGTCAGAGCACCTACCCTGCTAGTACATTTGTACGCCCGCAGCAGTCGCCATGGTGCCGGTCCATCTTTCCCGTCTGCAGCCATCCCGCGACGAGGAGATCGAGGAGTGGCCCTGGCTGGATCAGGAGGTGCTCCGACACAGCCGCAGCCGCCAGGTCTGCATGACCTGCCATTTCTTCCGCCACCACCCCGGCCCCAACTGCATCCCGCTACTCACCTGCCACCTGCACCAAGGCCTCATTGCCCATGGTGAGCACCTCAGCCACCGCTGCAGCTGCTGGGCAGAGGATCTGCACCGCCAGAGGGGCTGGGCGCCTGAGGTGGCTTGAGCGGTGGCGCTGACAACCGGACGCCGCCGTCGCCCAAGGAGGCCTGGATCAGCGACGGCCGCCAGGTGCTGCACTTTCGGTCCGGCCGCTGGGACCGCTGGAGTCAGCGGCTGGAGGTGACGGTGGGGGAGCTACTACCGGATCAGCCCTTTCCGCTGCTCAAAAGGCGGCTGCAGCTCAGCCGGGAGCAGGCCCTCAAGCTCTGGGCTGAGAAGAAGCAACAGGGCTGGCAGCCGACCACGGCCCAGTGGCAGCCGCCCCAGCCGCCCCAGCCGCCCGAACATGGTTGAGTTCAAGCAGGCCACAGGTGTCCTTTACTGCTGCTCCCCATTCACCGAGGCAAATCCGTGAATCTCTCGTCCTCGATCGTGCCCTCAGCCGCCACCATCAAGCCATCGATGATTCTAGGCGGTTCGTTACCGTGTATTCTGAAATATTCCACCATTCACCATGCTCACCGGATCTGAACTGCTCGCCAAGGTCAAGGAACTCGGCGATGTCTCGAAATCTGATCTGGTTCGCTCCGCCGGCTATGTCAGCACCAAAAAGGACGGCACGGAGCGCCTCAACTTCACCGCCTTCTATGAAGCCCTGCTGGAAGCCAAGGGCGTCAGCCTGGGTGACGGCGGCAGTGGCAGCAAGGGGCGTCCCGGCCGCAGCCTGAGCTACGCGACCAAGATCCAGTTCAACGGCAACCTGCTCGTCGGCAAGGCCTACACCGCCCAGCTGGGCCTCAAACCCGGCGATGAGTTCGAGATCAAGTTGGGCCGCAAACAGATCCAGCTCATCCCGCTGGGCGCGGCTGAGGAGGAGTGAGGAACTACTGGGATTGAGCGATTGGGGCCTGACAAACAACCGCTCTGCCTCACCCCAGCAGCACCGGCTCCACCCATTCCATGGGAGCAGCCACTGGCCCCACCGGCAGCCAGCCCTCCATCGCCCGCACCTCGGCCACCACCACCGAGCGGATCTCGGGGCCCTCCTCGCTGAATAGGGTGCCCTTGGGCAGCAGTAGCCGGAAGCAGCTGATGTCCCGGGGCAGGTCGGGCGTGAGCGTGGGCTGCTCGGTCTGCAGAAACGCCTGGGCCAGGGCGGGTGCAGGAATCGGGGCTCGGCGCCGGTTTCCCGTGGTCGCCGCGGGAACTGTCGGAGAAGGGGTTGATCAGCGGTGTAAGGCACCTGGGGCATGCATGGATCAGTGGCCCGGGGGGCTGGATCCTCTGGGTGCATCATGTGAGGCCACCGATGGTGAGGACAACCAGTTGACGCAGGAGCTGAAGTTCTGTTGGGCTGATTCGTGAGTCCGTAGCCGCTTGGATCCGGGTCTTGGCCACGCAGGTCAGATGCTGGGGCAGGAGATAGCTCACCTTCTTGCAACCGTTGCTGGCGCTGGGCTGCAGCTCCACCGTCAGATCCGCAATTGCCAGCCCAGGGTCGCCTGTCATCGGCACAACCAAGACGGTGGGATAGGAGGAATCAAAGAGGCCCGTGTCCTGCACAACCACAGCGGGCCTGAGCTTGTTGGGCTCGGGAGGATGGGGATCCTGCGCAGGATCGAGTGGATCACGGCGCCAATCGACGGTGACGATTTGTCCTGGAGTCAGCTCCACGACGGTGGTTAATGGCTGAGGGGCTCCGGCGTGGCCCAGTCATCAAGAAAGGCCTGCGCTTCTGCATCCGCCGCGATGTGCTCGGCGACGGCCCTGCTCTGGGATCGGATGCGCTCACGCAGCGCCTCCATCGCGCAGGCGTTGCTGCTCACCTGCACCAGATTTCTGCCGCCACGCTGCCGGCGGCGCACGGAAAACGGAGTTTCGAGCTTCTGAGCGGCTTGTTCGG
>Ga0304728_1002966_pt1 | contig 10444 bp, 9 predicted proteins | sample C_130625_MF_Meta_FD_190476 | JGI IMG/M metagenome (GOLD analysis project Ga0304728, IMG submission 190476) | Freshwater microbial communities from Lake Croche, Canada to study carbon cycling - C_130625_MF_MetaG (v2) (version 2) | ecosystem: Environmental > Aquatic > Freshwater > Lake | place... | reverse complement strand
CACAGCTGCGGAGCTGTGATGAAGACATGAAGTTGTCCGACTGGGTGAAGGGTGACGACTTCAACCCCGGCTATTTGCGACGCTCTATGCACCTCATGCCCAAGTGCGGCGACGTGGCCGAGTGGCGTCATAGTCAGGACTACTGGGAAGAAAGAGAACTCTTCCCCTCTGCCAATCTCGACGACGGCTGCCTCATCTTCACGCCCACGAACTAGACCGCTGCGAACTCCGCGCTCTTCGCGAGTGGCACCGCAGCGTAAAGAGCCACGCCCGCGGCCATGGCGGACTCATTGAGTACCATGCGATTCGAGTGGTTGGGCGCAGCTTCAAAGAAGTTCACTCCCTCGGGACACATGCCCAAGAAAACCAAGGCTCCGGGCACCTGCTCGAGCACGTAACTAAAATCCTCGGCGCCCATGACCGGCGTCGGCATCTCGATGGCGAAGCCCTCACCCAAAAGACCATCAACGATCTCGCGGGCCCAGGTCGCAACAGAGGCGTCGTTCACCGTGACGGGGTAGCCCAAGCGGACCACAACTTCGGCGGTTGCTCCGTGCGCAACCGCGATACCGGAGGCCAATTTCTTCAGCTCTTCACGCACCAGTTCCCGCGTGCGAGCCGAAACTGCCCGCAAGGTGCCGTGGACCAGGGCTACTTCCGGAATCACGTTGCTCGTGGTGCCGGCGACCAGGTGGGCCACCGTCAAAATCGCCGGATCGAAGGCGTTGATCTTGCGCGTCACCATGGACTGCGCAGCCAGGACAATTTCACAGGCGATAGGAATAGGGTCCAGAGCAGTGTGGGGACTCGAGGCGTGACCACCTCGACCGACAATATTGATCGTGAACTCATCCGACGATGCCATGATGGTTCCCCCGCGGGTCGCAATCATGCCCGCTGGGGCGGTGGGCGTCGCGTGTATAGCAAAGGCCAAGTCCACGCCGTCACCCGATGTCAGAAGTCCTTCTTCAATCATCAGAGCCGCTCCGCCGTGACCCTCTTCCCCGGGCTGGAACATGAAGATGACTCGCCCCCTAAGTTCCGACTGGTGGTCCACGAGCAGTTTTGCCGCCGACACCAGCATTGCAACGTGGGTGTCGTGACCGCAGCCGTGCATAGCTCCGGGCACGCTGCTCTTGAAGTCAAGGTCGGTGTCTTCGTCCATGGGCAGGGCATCCATGTCGGCGCGAAGCAGCACCGTGGGGCCGGGGCGATGGGTGTCGAGAATTGCCGTCACCGAACTCAGCGACTTCCCCAGAGATATGGTCAAACCCAAGCCCGCTAAAGCTTCAACAATTTTCTCTTGGGTGCGAGGCAGAGCGAGGCCCAACTCGGGGTGCTGGTGCAGGTCACGGCGAAAGCGAATCGTCTCCGGGAGCAAACCCTCGGCTTCGGTCACGAGTAGGTGGGAGTTTTCCATAATTTCGAGTGTAGACAGCCGCTTCCAACTCCTGGGGTACCCGCAACTAAGTTCTTGAGCGGGGCTGCCCGTCACTGGCCGAGAAATCTTAGAAGTTCCTCAGTAATTCCGACAGCAAAATTTAGCGTTAGTGCCATTATTCTTATAAGTGAATTCATACAACGACAAAGGAGACAAACTATGAAGCGATTCTGGCTGGCTAGTCCCCTTCTCGCACTCGCCATACTCGGTGCGACCACCGATGTTGCCGCGGCCGCAACTGGTCCCGCTACGCACCGAAATACCAACTCCGCCACCGCGCCAGTGGTTCTGACGAACCCCGCATCGGTCACGGTGGCGCCCTGGACTTTTGTCACCATGAGCTCCACCGCCAGTGGCACCCCCGCCCCCTCTCAGCAGTGGCAGGTTTCCAGCGACGGAGGGGCGAGCTTTAGCAACGTCTCATCCTTCGGCTCCACCCTGATGTTTTTCGCGCAGCCTCGACAGAACGGCTGGCAGTTGCGATCGGTCTTTACCAATCAAGCCGGGACCGCGACCAGCACTGTTGCGACTTTGACCGTGGCCGTTCCCGCCGCCACCGCGCCAGTGGTTCTGACGAACCCCGCATCGGTCACGGTGGCGCCCTGGACTTTTGTCACCATGAGCTCCACCGCCAGTGGCACCCCCGCCCCCTCTCAGCAGTGGCAGGTTTCCAGCGACGGAGGGGCGAGCTTTAGCAACGTCTCATCCTTCGGCTCCACCCTGATGTTTTTCGCGCAGCCTCACCAGAACGGCTGGCAGTTGCGATCGGTCTTTACCAATCAAGCCGGGACCGCGACCAGCAGTGTTGCGACTTTGAGCGTCGTGAGCAGAACTCCCGCTCCCACGCCGACTCCCGCTCCGGCGCCAAGCCCCAACCCAAGCCCGGGACCAATTCCTGCGCCAGGGAGCACTCAATCGAGCAACTGGTCCGGGTTCTCCTCAGCGGGCGGCGTCTTCAGCTCAGTGTCGGGTAGTTTTAAAGTTCCGACGGCTCAATGCGCACCCGGTGCCAACTCTGTCACCGCAATTTGGGTGGGCATTGACGGAGCGACCTCGAACACCGTGGAGCAAGACGGCGTCCAGGTCAACTGCGCCAACGGTGTTCCCCAGTACGGTGCGTGGTACGAAATGTTCGGAGATAATGCCGTAAACAACGGATATTCCGTTGACATTTCACCCACGACCTATCCAGTCGCAGCCGGTGACTCAATCACCGCATCAGTTTCCTTCGCCAATCAGATCTGGACCCTCAGTCTGATTAACAAGACCGCTGGATGGACCTTCGCCACCAAAGTCGCCAACGGCACTCCGCCACCCGCGCAGTCCTCAGCGGAGTGGATTGTTGAGCGTCCCGAACTCTGCAACGGAAGTTGCTCATTCGCCGCGCTCACCCCAACCGCGGCCATCACCTTTACGGAAGTCCATGCAGTTAGCTCCACGGCGTCGGGGACCCTCAAGGCCTTTACATCTACGGCGATGACTATGACCTCGGGAACGAAGGCTCTCGCCACCCCCAGCGCCGCCAGCACCGACGGTTCTTCCTTCGTCGTCACCCTCAACTGAACGCCGGGGGCTCGAGGGAGCTACGTACGGAGTCTTCCCGTGCGGAAGTACGAGATATGGGGCTATCCTCATAAATAATTCACCGGGGGGACGTCGTGCGAGTAAGCGTCAATGGCGTACGGATTTACTTCGAAGTGGTGGGCGAGAAGCTGCAACTGCGTGATGGGGCTCTGGTCGAAGTCCCCACTCTTTTAGTTCTTCACGGCGGCCCGGGCTTCGACCACAATGGCCTGCGACCCTTCTACGATCGCTTCGCCGACATCGCCCAAGTGATTTATCTTGATCATCGTGGCAATGGTCGTAGCGAGCAAGGTGATATTGCAACACTCAACCTCTTTCAATGGGGCGACGATATCAAGGCCTTTTGCGACGCCCTCGATATTGAGAAACCCATTGTTTTGGGCCACTCCTTCGGCGGCTTCGTGGCCGAGTCCTACCTCACCCGGCACCCCGAACACCCCGGGAAAGTCATCTTGTCCTGCACGCAGGGACGTAGTGGGAAAGAGGAGAGCTTCGCGGTGTACCGCCGCCTCGGGGGTGAGTACGCCGAACAGGTCGCGCGCAATGTCTTTGACGAAGCCAGCGCGGAGAACTTGATTGAATTCGAGCGAGTCTGTCGACCTCTCTACAACCGCAGCGACGGGCACGGTCTAGCGACGCGACCGGGAATCTTCACGCCGCAGACCCTTTTCTATTTCTGGCGTGATGGCGTTGGTCCACACGATGGAGCCTGGCGCGACTTCTCCTTTCTCGACTCTCTGTCAAAGGTGACGTGCCCGGTTCTCATTCTGGGCGGCGAGGACGATCCCGCGTGCCCGATTTCCTTTCAAGAGGAGATTGCAGCGGCCCTCCCAGACGGAATCGGTGAATTTCACCGCTTTGCTGACTGCGGACACGGTAGCCACCGAGATGCTCCTGTCGAGACCGAGAGAATCATCCGTCAGTTTCTCCTCGGCACGAATCGCCACTTATCCTGAAATTTAGGTTGCCGTCGTCGCGTGACACGTTCGTCGCTTCGACCACTACGCTATAGAACGTTGATATACAGCATGGGGGGCCTAGAAAAGGAGCCATGATGTTCGCATCGTTCTTCGTATTTCGTAAAAGTGCAGTTCCAAATTTTCTGCGACGTGACGCACTGCCGACCTACGGAGACGTACTGGTCACCGAGATGAAGGTTCGTCGTCGCGAAGCGGACTTCGCACTCGCGAATTAGTACGCCACCCGACTACTAATTTTCGCCAGTCCGATCTTCGGGGCGCTGGTGCACGCGATGCAACATTCCCCTGTCGTGCACTCGAAACGAATGTCCTAGTTGGAACGAACCGAGTGAACACAGGGCGATTGACGCCATGGACGAAGCCATGATGGCTGAGGCCGACGATGCACTCATCCAGTGACTCGAGGTCCCAATCGTGACGATTGAAGCCGGCACGCCGAGTTGGGCGCTGGCGACCAGGCCCCGCGCGACGCCGACTCTCCCCACGAGGGCCCCCACAGCGTGAACCACGATATTCCCCGCTACCACAACTGCGGCGAAGTCCACAGTTGACGATTCCAGCAATGTCCGAGGGTCGAGGCTCACGCCCAAGGTCACGAAAAAGACGGGAATGAAAAAACCCTCACCCACTCCAATGACTTCGGTAACCAGGTGATCAGTTACGCCTAAGGCGGCCGCTACCGCGCCGCAGGCAAATCCCGCGATCAGGGCTGAGGTGAATGACACCGTCGCGAGCCACGTGAGTGAAAAAAGGAGGGCCAGGTTGATGCGTAACGACCAGCCCCATCCCCGTTCAATGCTGAGTTCGTGGAGTCGTTGCCACAGCCCACGCGAGATCATCTGGCGTTGGATCAGGAAGAAGACTACGGCCGCGACAACGACGAGAACTGTCCCGCCCACGACCCGCAGGAGTGGGTGTGAGGACGTGGCCAGTGGCACCAGCAGCACTGCGGCGATATCGGCCAACATGACCCAGGCAATGAGCCGCGTCGTTGCCGTATCGGGCGTCGCGGTGTCGTTTCGCACGACCGGCACAGCGAGGGCGGCGGAACTATTAGCGAGCAGCAGGGATACCACAAAGGGATGACCGAAGTCAGTGAAGTGACCTATGAGTAGTCCCAGACCTGCACCGACGGCGAAGGTTGCGAGCACCATGAGAACAGCCCGACACGACTCACGGCGAAGCGTGACATCCCTCAGGGGCAAGTGCATACCAATGGTGAACATCACGACTGAAAATCCAGCGGCGTGAAGTAGTTGAACGAGAGCTGAGTTTGCGTGAACCAGGTTCAAAAGACTTGGCCCCAGGGCGACCCCACCGAGAATCTCCCCCGCCACGATGGGAATCATCAGTCGACGCGACATGCTCAGTAGCGGTCCCAGGAGTCCCGCTACCGCGATCAAGGCCAGAATACCCATTATTGAATCCTTCTTTTGCGCTGACGACGTTGACGCTACTGCCAGGGTAGATACTCCTGTGCGAGTGGGCGCGCCCCCAACATTCGAAGTCGAAAATCTACGGAGTATTGAAATGGCGTGACTACCTCCTGGTAGCTCGTGACCATTTCGCAGTAAACGCTGGACCCCCAACGGGGATTCAGCGCATTCAGTAGGGCCGGTGGGGATCGAACCCACGACCGAAGGATTATGAGTCCTCTGCTCTAACCACTGAGCTACGGCCCCTTGCGCCACTCTCCAACAAGTTAGGGAGAGTCACCCTGGAACTTTACTTCGCCCTCTCGGCCCATCGCGACGAGAGGTCGGCCTGCAACGAAGGAGTGGGCTCAAGCCCACTCCTTCGTTGTTGCCAGAAACAACGTGCCTAGGCGAGGTCCTTCAGCATTTCAATCAACTTCGGCTTGGTCTGGTCGCCCAGCGGCACGGGGTAAATCTGTAGGTGGGTGACGCCGGCTTCCTTGTAGGCCGCCAAACGTTCCTTCACGTAACTCTTAGGGCCACAGATGGTGGTGCGCTCGAGGAATTCTTCCGGAACGGCGGCTTCGGCTTCGGCTTTCTTGCCGCTCAGGTAGAGCTCCTGAATGGTCTTAGCAGCGTCCCCATAGCCGTAGCGGGTGGCTAGTTCGTTGTAAAAGTTCTGACCGACAGCACCCATGCCGCCGATGTAGAGAGCGGCCTGCGACCGAGCAAACTGGCGAATCCGAATGGCCTCGTCACCTTCGGCAATCGCCACGAGCGATCCGGCGCTGGTCATCAACTCGCCGAGGGCTGGATCGCGTTTCGCCTTACCGGCCTTCAGGGATTCACCCCAGATTTCGTTCGCCTTTTCTGGGATGAAGAAGATGGGCATCCAACCGTTAGCAATCTCGGCGGTCATTTCCACATTCTTCATACCAATGGACGCGACCCAGATAGGAATGTTCTCGCGAACCGGTTGATTGATGAGCTTGAGGGCCTTGCCGAGGCCGGTTCCCTGGTCGCTCGGTAAGGGCAAGGTGTAGTACTTGCCGTTGTAGACCATGCGCTCACGCTTCCACATCATGCGACAAATATCGATGACCTCACGAGTACGGCCCAGAGGGGCTGAGTAGGGGACGCCGTGGAATCCTTCAATCACCTGCGGCCCTGAGGCACCAATACCAAGGTGGAATCGGCCCTCAGAAATGAAGTCCAGCCCCGCGGCGGTCATGCCGATCAGCGAGGGGGTGCGAGAGTAGACCGGAAGAATTTCGGTACCAATCTCGACCGTCTTCGTGACCGCGGCGAGGTAGCCCAATTGGGAGACACTGTCGAAACTGTAGGCTTCGGCCACCCAAACAATGTCGAGACCAGCGCTCTCCATATCGATCACGTCTTTTTCGATCTCTTTGATGTTGCCCGAATACGTAAGCATTGTTCCGATTTTCATAAACCCTCCGCGTTGACTGACTAATTATTAAGAGTAATCGCCAGAAAACACCACATTCGACCATTCGTTGGTGGGCTTTGGATTCTCGCGGAACCACCGAAAATTCGCTGGTGAGCGCCACGTTGTGCTCACGAGTATGAATTCGCAGAGCGATTGTGACAGGCTCCACCACGATTCGAGCGAAACGTACAACAAAGGTTGAATTTTAACGAAGAGGTCACGAGTGGGGTCGCAGCGAAGGCAAGCGGCCGACTCAATTCCTCCGCACACAATGCCGCGCATCGCGATGGACCCGTAGCGTCGGGTACCGCGCTCTCGCATCTCGAGTGCCCACAACTTCAGTTTCAGCCCACGTCACGCCGCCGCCTTCCGATCTTTGTTCCCTGATTGGACAGCTTGAGCGAATTTGTGCGCCCCGACGCTGAGTGTGTTGAGTTACTTCGTTGCGGCCCACATCTTGGGGCTGCGCGGTCGCGCGAGTACTTGGCTCGCTTCTAGTTCGCGGCGAAGTTCGCGATAGCGGCCGCGGTCGCTCGAGTGATTTCCGGTACCGCCCAGATCATCAATTCTCCGGCGTGCGTCATCCCGAGGAGTTCGACGCACCTCACCGTCGCGCCCGCTTCGAGCAAGAGGCGGTAGAAGGCCACTCCCTCGTCGCGTAAGGGGTCGCACTCGTCAACCTGAATGACGCTGGGCGGAAAACCCGCCACGTCTTCGACGGAGGCAAAGAGTGGCCAGGCCAGGGCGTTCTTCTCTCGATAGGCCTCCTCACCGTAACCAACGACACCGTTGTTGTTGTGCAACTGAAGGGAAATACCGTTGTTGCGGATCGAACTCGGCAGGTCTTCTCGAGGATGAAATCCCGCGATGTAGGGACAGAGCGCGTAGACGCCCTTGATGAGGGACACTTCGCCCGACCGCAAAAACGACATCGTTGTCGCGATAGTGAGATTGCCACCGCCGGACTCGCCCGAGATCACCACCCGATTGGGATCGATGCCGAAGCGTTCTGCATTTTCGACGACCCAGCGAAATCCCGAGACGCAGTCGTTCAAACCCGCTGGGAATGGTGCAACCTCGGGAACCGACGATGGCGACACGGCGTTACGAAAATCGATGGCGACCACCGCCACGCCGCAATTCGCGATAGTGCGAAACCACGCCTTGTAGTTTCCGTCATGCGCTGAGAGAAACATCATCCCGCCGCCGTGGATGTAATACACGCAGGGTACGACCTCGTCCCCCTTGGGTCGATACACCTGGACGTTGACAGTGTTCCCATCGGGTTGCGAAATCAACTCGTGATAGGTGATATCCAAACCCACAGAGGACGCAACTTCTTCGGTATCAATACGGTCCATGAAGCGCCGACGGGCTTCTTGGAATGCAATATTCTTAGGCGAGTTAGCCGCACCGACGAACTCCTCATAACTCAGCACATCGCGTGAGCCACCTTCCGGCACTGCAGCAAGCAGGCGAGCAATTCGTGGATCGATACGAGTATCGGCGAGGTAGTCGTAGGTCATGAAGACTCGTTTCTTTGTGACTGCAGAACCTAAGACTAGGCCCCCCGAGGGCGGGTAGCGGGCCACATTTAGATCACTCTTCTTCTGCAGACGCCAATCAAATTCTGACACGGCGGTCAGGAAGCCCACTAGACGTGGTCTCAGTACCGCGAGGCCCGTGGGCATGCCAACTACACGACGCCGTGCGGTTCGACGCGTCGAGCGAACTCTGCGAGGCTAGAGTCATGCGGCGACTGACGGCTATCGCTACCTCGGTCATGATGACCCTGACTCTCATCTCCTCCGTCTCAGCGGCGTCAACGCTCGCCCCACCCAGCAAAGTGACTTCAACCGCGGGACCGGGCTACTACCTAGTGACCTGGTCCAAGGTTCCAGGGATTGGTGTCACCTACACCGTCACTGGCGGTGCACGCGCTGCTACCTGTGTCGTCGTTGATGCGACGACGTGTCACCTGCCGGCAATCTCCACCGCTCCCGTCAGATTTCGCGTTACGGCTAGTCGCGGATCAGTCGTTTCCCAGCCCTCGGCACCATCAAGCACTCTCACGACTCGCTTGGTGCTGCTCGTAGCGGGGCAGTCCAACGCCATGGGTGCAGAGTCCTACGCCATTGATCCGACCACTAAAAACAATTATTTTAAAGCGCCCTACGTCAATGGAGCTGATCGACTGTCTACGATCACGTGGAATATTTCCCTCGTGCTCGACACCCCAAATGGGACGTTCGCCCCATTGACCACCCCGCAACGCCTCGTCTCGGTAAGTGGTCTCCGGCAAATTTTTGGGCCCGAGATCAGTCTGGCCAGACGTCTTTACGAGAGCGGCGTTGGATCGGTGGGTGTGATGAAAGTGGCGTTCGCCGGAACGTCGCTGGCCAACGATTGGTCGCCGACATCCGGAAAACTCTACGGGGCGATGATTAGATTCGTCCACGACCAGATGCGACGTGATGCGGCATCTGGCGTGGTGGATGTACTGGGTGCTGCTTACTGGTTTCAAGGAGAGTCAGATTCCGTTGACGCAGCCATGGCGCACGAGTATCAGAAAAATCTCTTCGCCTTCATTCCTGCACTACGGCTGGATCTTCCATTCACCCCGCGTGCACCAGTCGTTCTCGTCAAGGAATCAATGGCGAGTCACATCACCTACAGATTCAAAAGTGGGACCTGTGGTGAGATCGGAGGATGCTCCGTAGCATCTGCCCGTGATGCCCTAATTCGATCCGCCGATGACATTGCGGCCACCGTGCTACCTAATGTATTGACGGTCGATTCGCAGGGCCTCAGCCGAATGACGGTAGGCATTCATCTCAGCAACAGCGCAGAATTAGCGATTGGTTCTCTTATGGCCCGTGTAACCGAGGACTATCTCCATCGGCTACGCTGAGCAACGAAGGGCAATCTGTTTGAGGAAGCTGAGAAGCGCTTTCAGGAATGTAACCACTTTGGCCCGCTACGGGCCAAAGTAAATATCACGACGGGCCCAGCGATCAAATCTGCGCGGCGCCAGAGAATCCAGGACAACATATTTACGTTGACCCCGCGGGCCACGTCACCATTAGAAAGCGTGATTCAGAGCTTCGAATGGTGACGTGGTGCTACAAGGCAACTCGCAGAACATTGGACATCACTTGTTACGACGTTCGCTTCTCGGAATTCCTCAGCCACCTATGACGCAGGTGACCTCACCGGTTGTGCACGTCACCTCACCCGTGGTGAAAGTAATCCAAACCACCTCATTCGTAAAGCCGCCGCACACGTGATTAATGTACGCTGATTTCATTCGACCACACTCCATTAATAATGATTGAGAAGTGGTCGGAATTGTAGTCATAACAGTATCCAGAGCTAATCGTTTGATTCGGGTCTGATATGTATATCGATCCTGTGAAGTAAACACCGTTCTCGTCACGGCAGGAATAACTGAGCCATCCAGTCCAGAAATTATGCACCTGAAACCCAATGTAATAGGAGTTATAGGTACCCGGCTTCAATGGTCCTTGCCAAGCAGAGATGGACGGAGCCGGAACTTGGGTCGAGCCGCTCGTGG
>Ga0304728_1002963_pt1 | contig 10455 bp, 15 predicted proteins | sample C_130625_MF_Meta_FD_190476 | JGI IMG/M metagenome (GOLD analysis project Ga0304728, IMG submission 190476) | Freshwater microbial communities from Lake Croche, Canada to study carbon cycling - C_130625_MF_MetaG (v2) (version 2) | ecosystem: Environmental > Aquatic > Freshwater > Lake | place... | reverse complement strand
TGGGGTTGCCCCCGGGTTAGTGCGTGGCGGTGCGGAGGCGTGGCGGGTGCGTCAGCTCGGGGTTCTTGGGGGGAGATTAGCCTTACTCGCCATCGTTGCCCTTCGAATGATCCTCCGCCTCATTTGTCGGGGTTTTTTACTCAAGAGCCTCCAACCAGGGGGCCTGTTCCTCCGCCGAGATGGCCAGCGCCGTTAGGAACACGCGGGCCACATCGACCTTCTGTCCCGCGGAAAGGTCCGCCTTGCCCGCAATCTCAGCCATCTTGGCCTGGATGGCCTCCCCGAGTGAGACACGCGGCCGAAACGCCTCGTCGAATCCGGACATCACATTAACCAGGCGGGCGATGTGTCCCTCGCAACACATGCCAACGGACTCGGTTGCCTCCTGCCAAAGCCGAGTCTTCAGCTCCGCACGCTGTGCCTCCGGTTGCTGCTCAATCAGAGTCCACAGGCCCTCGAGAAGCCGGCCGTACAGGCGGTCGCCCATGCGGCGGCACGTCTCCGTCGAATACCAGTGTTCGACGTCATTCGCAACCCGGAGGAAGCCCTGCATGGACCCGCCTCGGTTGACGAAGTTTCGCAGGATGCGAAGGCCAACTGGCTTCCCGTCCGTCCGCACGGCCAGAAGCTTCTCCTCGCCTGCGTTGGTCTGTTTGACCACGTGGCCGGTGTGAACGTTCTGCCGGTCGTTCGCGAGCCGGTAGATCTCGGCTCCGTCCAGGCGTGCGGGTACCGCGGGATTGGGTGCCGCGGGTGCGGCGGGTGCCGCGGGTGCCGCGGGTGCGGGCCCGCGAAGGGCGGCGTCTAGGCCCGCGCGCGGCATATGCACGGGCGGGATGCGGAGTCCCGCCATCTCCACGTCCAGGGCGATGTGCGCCCGGTGTGCCTCGGCTTCGGCCGCATTCCTGGCCACCCGCAGTCGGTCCTCGCGGTCCCGCCGTGCCGCGTGTGTGGGACAGAGGCGGTCACCGGGAACCACGAGGAGGGGGCACCAGTGCTCGGGAGGGCCGGCAATGATGTGCTCGCAACACCCCGCGGGAAGCGGGGGAAGGCGGGCCTTGATGGGGGCGTGGATGCCGCAGCAGGGGCGGATTCCGCCAACGCCCAGGGGCGGAACGAGAACCTCGCAGGGGCGAAGGTCGCCCCGCTTGATGAAGTTGCAGATGAAGGCGGCCATTATTGAAGTTGAAGAGGATGTGTGGGTGGGAGGCTTGGAAGCTTGAGAGTCAGTGTGTACTGGCCCTAATCTGGTTCTGGATTTAGACCTAAAAAATTCGTTTTCAGATTTAATTTATCCGCTGGCCTACACTCTGGCCAAGACGGTCTGAGAGTGATGGTCAAGCGTTTCAAAGTCTGAGATCCTCATTCCCGCGAGACAACCCGCGAGGCGGTCAAAGATGGACACTCTCTGGAAATTCCCCCGGGTGAAGAGGTCGAGTGTGTCGAACAGGTGGGCCAAAGTGATGGCATGAGTATCTCGCCCATCTGGAAGGTCATTATACGATGCGTAGAATGTGGACATCGCATAGGGAACCATATCATACGGCATGATGCTGTAGAGAACGTGATTGACGTCGCGAACGAGAAGAGCGGTGTCCATTTTGATGCTATCCCTTCTCTCTGGCTAACGGAATCCGTTTTCAAAACGGATCCGGGGCCGCCAACCCTAACGGAAGGCATCCAAAATGAACTTCGATAACGCCATCGCCGATACGCTCTATGCCTTCTCCGACCTCGTGGGTAACTGCCGTGTGGGCAACAAGACGCCAGAGAATGAGGAGCTGTGGCTCGTGACCTTTCAGGAGACGAGCGTTAACGGGAAGGAGGTGGTCCTCGAGGTGATTCTGCGTGATGGCGGCATCGTGATGTCCGTTATGGACTGGAAGCACATGACGAAGACCGAGGCACGGAACATTGCGAATACCTTCATGAAGCACCTCAGACTGGTGTAACCTTCTCCGCAACAACCTTGATCAAGACAACTTTTCCAGCAACATAGTCCTTGCACTCGTGAACCTCTGGGGTTCGGCACTTGACGCAGAACGACGCAGGACACTGGCAGGTGAAGAGCAGGTGGGTTCGCTTTTTACAATGAGAGCACTTCGGCATTTGCTCTGTCTATCCGTATCTCTATACTTTTCGTTTCCTAGAAGCAAGAGCATGACTAGGGTTGTGCGGTATACGGCTCATGTGGATCCGGATGTCCGGTATTCACAGGAGGAGTTTTCCAACTTGCTTCAAATTTACTTGGCTGACCCGGATGGGTGGGAGGCTCATGGGTACCGCTTTGTCCACGTAACCGCGAACCCCGACGTCGAGATTCGGTTAGTGTCGCCTGCGAACATCACAAAGGTATGTGGGTTACCGAGCAACCTCTCCTGTGCTGAACTGGGTGGGAAACATCTGTACCTGAATGCGAAGAGATGGTTTCATGGATCACCTCAAAGCAAACAGTCGCTCGACGGGTACCGTCAGTATGTCGTTTCGCATGAGATGGGCCATATTCTTGGGTACGATCACGTCAAGTGTCCGGCTCCCGGCGAGCCGGCTCCGATTATGATGCAGCAGACCCTTGGGATCGGACAGTGTTCACCGAATACGTGCATAACAAAAACTGACCTGAAAGCAAAATGGGTGGCGGGCTCTTCGGAACACCGCTCTATCTGAACGAGAAGTGCATCGCCTTCGCAGTCTTCATTCTGTTTATCTTTTGGATGCCGCATCCGAAGGCGTGGGAACATGAGATTGTCCTTGCGTTTGTCCTCGCAATGACAGCCTATGTGTTGATGGCGTGGTATGACTACATTTACGACTGCAATGACAAGCTAGGGCCTACACTTCTCGGTGGGCTGATTGGGTGGGCCAAGCCTTATGGCGGAGTCCCACCCGGAACACACGAGTTGCCCATCAAGTACAAGAAGATTGTCGGTGTGTTTGACATTGGAGTTCTGATTGTGCTTCTTGTGCTTCTGGCGATTCCGTATATGCGGAAGAGTTGAGCGACCTTAGTTGCTGTACGCCAGGCCACCCATGCCACTCATGACGCGGAAGATATTGTAGTTCACGGCATACATGCGGAACAGGTACGGGTAGTTCTTGCTGGGGAACGAGCCAGCCACCAGGGCCTTACCATCCATACCGACAATCGAATCAAACACCAGGGTCGTCGTGTCGATACGCGAGAAGTTACACGAGCCAGACGGCTGGTGCTCCTCGGGGGCCAGAGCAAACGAGTACACGTTGATCGGGTTCACCGACTGCGTGTACGCCGTTGACACATACGGCGAAACCGGAACCGCATCCGGGTTCGTTGTCTGGTAACCGGACTGAGCCACGCCGCCAGCGAGAATGGAGTCGGTTGACGCATTATTGTTCGGGTCGTAGACGGCGTAGTAGGTGACCGTCGCAGGCGAGCCGGTGAATCCACTAACGGCGGCCGTACCGAGAGTGTATACTCCAGTAGACGTGTTTGCAGTACCAGACGCATACGTAATCGTAGTCCCCGGAAGGACCGCGACCACGCCCGTCGCCGTCGTCGCCGACACGACAACCATGCCACTGCTGGGGATCAACCCTGCCGACGGGGCGGTGGTAAGGGTGATTGACGTGCTACCAGCTGTTGTCGTCGCAGTGAAGACCGCATACACACTACCCTGAGTCGCACCCGTCAGCGGCAGCTGGGTGTACGCGTGCGGCTCGAAGGCACCGCCACTGTGGTGCTGGTAGGGCTGGACCTTCCAGAAGTAGTCGCCATACCGCTCGTCGAAGCGGTCCTGGCCGTTGAGCTGGAGGCGGCAGCGGTTGGCAATGTCGTCGTACGCGAACGGCTGCGTGTTGCTGGTTCCCAGAGCCGAGAGCTGCGAGCAGTCAAGCTTGCGGGCATCCTGGTAGACCCACACCAGCTCCTTGACCGGGTGATTCAGCGTCAGGTCGAGGCGGACCGTCTGCGAAGTCACAGACTGCTGGAGACCATACTGAAGCTGATCAATCAGGTACTCGTGCGACTGCTGGGCGAAGCGGCGACGCTCATCCGTGTCGAGGTAGATGTAGTCCACGTACACCGCCGCATCCTTGAAGCGGGGCAGGGCCGAGGCCGCCGCGACGATGCCACCCGTGAACGCACCACCACCCGTCGTGATGTTCTGAACCAGGTCCGTCGCCTGGCGGAAGATGAAGTTCAGGCGAACCTCGTGGTACTGGAGAGCGATGAGCGGCAGAGCCAGACCCGGGTTGCGGCAGAACCAGAAGGACAACGGGATGTACATCACCGTCGGGCGACCGTTGCAGCCAGCGGGCGTCGAGTACGTACCCTGAACGGCGGCACCAAGCATCTGGTCGAGGCGAACAGACTGGTCATACTGCGAAGTGAGGGACTCCCACAGGTACATCCACTCGCCATAGTGACGGTCCATGACCTGGCCACCAATCTCAATCTCCACCTGCTGGATGAGAAGGTAGCCCAGACGGCGACGACCGCCAGCCGTCCACAGCACGTCTTGTGTGGCACCTGTGGCAGCCGCACGCGTATCGGGAAGCGTCACCTCGAGATACGTGCGGAACATCAGGTCAGCATTCCGGTTCACCACCACAACCGAACGCTGTCCGTAGCTAGGCGAGCCCGTGAAGTTGACACGCATGGCCTCCATGGCGAAATTGGTATGACGCTTGTACAGCACCTTCCAGAAGGTGATGTGGGGATTTCCAGTGATGTACGCATCCTGAGCACCATATGCGACGAGCTGAAGAAGACCGCCGCCCATTGTGTTTATCTTTTGCGAGGATATATTCTTGTCGCTTCTGAACAATGAAGGGCGGTGCCTACAAGACACAAGGAGCCGATACGTGCGTGTACATCCCAGAGGTTGCCTGTAATGGTAGGCGTACCACTCTACGGAAAGCACCGGCTGGAACTGCGTTTGTTTCTCGAATCACTCGCGACAAGCGTGAACTTGACATCCAGAAGGCGGTTGCCAAGGAACTCAAAAAACTGGAGGCGGAAGGACATGGTATCACAAAGTTCTTCAACCTGGCGGACACTGCGTGCATACCGAACTTCAAACCCGAAGACAAGCGAGCGGAGTGCACAATCGATGATCTGCAAGGCGATGAAAGGAGGCTTATCAACCTGGTCACACCGGTGCAAGGCGACACGCTATTGAAGAGTATACGTGCCAAGTCCAAACCAGATGCCCTGATCAAGTCGTCGCTAAAGGGAGTCATGTTGGCCATGGCTCGGTTGAATGCGAACACAATTACCCACAGCGATTCTCACTTCGACAATCTGGGATGGCAGGGTGACCAGCTCGTCATCTTTGATTGGGGCCGCGGAACCACCAACGTCAGGGCATTCAAGGAGTGGGCGGTCCAATACTCCTTGTCGCCGCCGCAATTACAGACCTACTGGAAGTCATTCAGTCAGCACACGCTACAGTTTACGCTCATCGACCAGTTGGTTCAAGCGAAGGTCTTCAACAAACCTGCTTCCTTTGAATCACTGATGTCCGTATGGGATACCCTCGGTCTGTTGGGTCCTGCGGCGGCTGCGGGTGTCGTGTCCGAGCAAGAGAGCAAGCTTTTCCTGAAGGACGTATTTGACACCATCCAGGCCGATTGGAAGAAGCCTATGACAGACCGTCTTATCAGTACGCTCATTCCCAACCTGTTCGGAGGCCAGTCAATTATCCACCCGGTTGTAGCGGAAAAGCCCATGCCTCCCGCCGAGGCACAGGTGCTGGTTCGCGTTCTTCCAGCTCTCCTCCCTTCAACATACCCCATGTCGACCCCGCCCGTTGCGGCAGCTGCGGTTCAGAAGGCCCCGAAGACTGCCAAGGCTCCGCAGGACGACAAGAAGATGGACGATATCAAGGCTGCATGCCGGAAGCTCCTCGCTCCTGGAGGGGGTCGGCGGCGGACGCTCAGGCGGAAACGCCTACCCCGACTTTACTAAGTGCCTCTTGGCACGCAAACTGCTCAGCCTTCTTGCGAGTTGTTCCGACTCCTGTTCCATAGACTCTGCCTTCCACAAGCACTGCCACAACAATCTCATTCTTCTTCGGGTCATTTGACCTCATTTCATAGACTGGCGTGCACTTGAACTCTCGCTGACAGTACTTCTGAAAGATATCCTTGAAGTTGGTGGTCGATGCGACAATCTCATCCACATCGAGGTATGTCTCCATAACACTGGTCACAAAGGCATAGACAACTGCGAATCGGTTGCCACAATCCGTCCACAGGGCCCCGAGAAAGGCCTCAAAGATGTCGCCTAGCTTCTTGGTGTTGGACCTCCCAGCAATCGCCGCCGAATCCTCATTGTGGCGTGAAATCACGTAGAATCGATTCAGTCCCAACTCCTTTGACAGCCCTCCGATACGGTCATTGTTGACGAGCTCCTTACGGGCGTCCGTCAAGAATCCCTGCTTCTTCTCGGGGTACTTCTTTCGCAGATACGTCGCGATGCAAGCTCCGAGAACAGCATCACCTTCGAACTCCAAACACTCGTAGCTCTCATCTTGGAGGGGCATGACACCAGACGGACAGGGGGCAAGAACAGCCGGCTCTCCGTCGGGAGTGGTATAATCAGTCCTGCGTACATAGGTGGTGTGAACCATGGCTGTCTGGAAGACCTTGCGATTGCCAACTCGATAATGAGGGAGTCCATGACGGCGAAGAATGCGGTGGATGTCATCCTCAGTAAAGAATCGATTGGAGGCATTGTAGGGAGAGTACATGGGTTGAGTTCGCTCCTTCGCGGTAAATTCGTTTTTGTCGACCACATACAATGGCAACAACTCGCCGGGCCCGTGGTGGTTTCCTCGGTATCAAGAAGGGTATCAAGGCAGTCTTTCAAACCAAGAAGCAGAACAAGCTCATGTACAAACTGTCCCGCAAACGCCAGCTCAAGCGGACACAGGTTGCGGCTGAGATGAGTCGCCGCAAGCACCTTCAACGAATCGCCGAGCGTCGGGCCAATATCGAAAACGCCGCCTACTAACAATGGGACAGTGTCATTCCTCCTTTGCCTATAATGTTGTGCGGACACCTGAGACCGCACCCCCACTTGAAACCTGTATCGTGGATGTCGCAGCATGTCGCTACGAGATCCCAACGCACACGGATATGGCCGTCTGTTTTGTCTTCTTCAACTCGGCACGGTCGAAGAAGATGCTCATGAACTACTTGTACATAGTTGAAAAGCTGAAGTTCGCGAAGATCCCGTACTACACGCTGGAGCTGCTCTTTGATGACCACGAACCCGAAATCAAGGAGGCGGTCCATGTCCGGAGCAAGAGTGTGCTGTTCCATAAGGAGACGCTCTGCTCTCTTTTGGAGGCCCGGGTTCCGCGGAGGTTCACCAAGTTGCTCTTCATGGATGCTGACGTTATCTTCGGCCACCCCGGCTGGTATGACGAGGTTTCGCGGTTACTGAACACATACGAGGTGGTTCAGCCCTTTTCCACCTGCGTATGGCTGGATAGCACGTACACAAAGGTAGTCCAGTCTCGCCTGTCCGTCGCGTACATGAGTCGTACGAACCTGTACAATCACAATTACCATCCGGGTTTTGCGTGGGCTTTCCAGCGAGGGTGGTTCCGGGAGGTGGGATTCTACACGGAGGGCATCACGGGAAGCGGTGACACACTCTCAACCGCCGCCTGGATGGACATTAAGTTTCCCACTGGATATGTTCACCCGTCATTGGTCCCGTCGTATACTGAGTACGCACGAATGACGCTGCCCAAACTCGCATGCTCGACAGGCACACTCTATCACATGTGGCACGGCTCGGCCAAGAACCGCAAGTATGTCGACCGCCACCGCATCCTAGATGGTATTCGCGACGTGAGGTCGATTCTGGAAACCAACGAGGACGGTGTGCTCGAGTTAACCGACCGCACAGTCGACACAAAGATGCGAGAGTACTTTGCCTCGCGAGAGGATGATGGGGTTTAAAGATTTTCTCCGTCCCATACATATCGATTGATGCGAAAACAGCTATCTACACTGGCACTTCAAGTGGTTGAGCGGCAAAGGCAGTTATCCGTTGCGGTGACGCGAGTCCAATATGGATTCATGCCCCGCGAAAATACCCTTGAAGCGTCGAGACACCTGAAAGACATCAACGCCATGCTACGCGAGATCGAAGAGTCCCTTCAACCCGCTTTCTCACACGCAACCCAAAAAACAGAATGAGTGAGTTCTTCATCGGTGTGGCTGTCGCCTTTACGGTCTGTCTTTGTGGCTGCATGGGTGCGGTGCATGTATTGGGCCGCTATGGCGACGTTACCGTGACAATTACGCATAACCCAGTTTACTCAGCGGGATCTGATGAGCCCGAAGACCCAGTGGACTTCAGCTCGAACCCAAAGTCGTCAGCCACCAGCCTCGGCTCGTGACGGCGGATAATCTCCTTCATCACTTCAGATCCACGATCGCCCAGAATGTCCTTGAGATATATCTCCAGGTCCTTCTTGGACAGCGACCACCCCTTCTTCCACTTCTGTGGACGCTTGACATTGAACGTCATCTCAGACTCACGCAGGAGAATCTGGTCGGGCAGGTCAGTGTGAGCATACAGTGCAGCTAAATCCAACTCGACCGTACGCCGGGTGTCGCGAAGTTCCGAAACATCCGCATTCAGTTGGGAGATGTCCTTGTTCACGCGAATGTACCTAGAGAGAATTGCCTTCAGAGTGTCCATGTGTCCTACTCTGCGGTATAGAAAGTATCCGTTTTAAGCAAGCGAGTCTATGTTCCTCTTTGACCAGAAGGAAATTGAACGGTTACGGACTGTCTACAACAAGGAACATCCCAAAGAACGAGAGATCAAAAGAGGCGATACGGAGGCGGTGTGGGGTCAGCTGAAACAGCGGCTACATGCCAAGTGTCGCACTGGCGACCCTAGCTGTATTGTGTCTTCCATGATGAAGCGACCTCGTGCACCTGCTTCGTGGGCAGACAACCAGTCCGAATGGCTCTCGTCTGACGACATTGACAAGCTTGAACACGAATACGAGAAGGTGTTCGAAGACTACCATTTCGTGGGTTGTGTACCGATTGACTTTGACCTGAAGTCGGAGACGTCCAAGTGCATCGTGTCGACACTCTGTTCCATGAAGCTGGCCACTCTGTATGCGAAGGGATGTCGTCGAGTGGGCATTGTCTTCAACACGGATGTCCACGATGGACCGGGACAGCACTGGATTGCCGCGTTCCTCGATATCCGTCCGGAGCTGATGTACCCTCGCATGACGTACTTTGACTCGTATGCCCACAAGCCCGAGAAGGAGATTCAGCGTCTGATGTTCCGGTGGAAGGACCAGTGGGACGCACTTGGTGGCCCGCCCATGAAGCTGACCTACAATGCGACTCGCCATCAGTTCAAGGAGTCTGAATGCGGCATGTACTGTCTTCACTTTCATTACGCGTGTCTGATGGGTCTGTCTATGGGTGAGCGTATTTCAGATGAGAAGGTGAATGCTGAGCGGTTTGGGCCGTTGTTCAAGGCTAAAAAAAAGGAAGACTAAATCAATGGAAACACTCATTGCCGTGGGAGCACTCGTGGCTGCGGGGTATGTGATGGCGGGAGCTGAAACGCAACCGCGTGAGTCCCGGGACCATACGCTGGTTGAGTACACAGTTCAGGGTAGCACATTCGAGGACCTCTCGGGTGCCCTTGCCAAGGGATATCGCCTTATTGAGCTTCATATCTACTCCGATGCCCAGGATGAGCCAGTGGTTGCTCTTCAGTCCAACTATGACGAGGTCGCCCACCGCTCCTTCGTCTCATGCTGCGAAGTGATTGTGAATGAGGCCTTTCCGTCCGATGACCCGCTCATTCTGAGCCTGGTCCCACACACGGACAAGAGTTTCACACTGAACCGCGTGGCTCACCACCTCAAGACAACGGTCCGGAAGCACTTTACTGAGGGTGATGTGGAGACAAGGTCGTTAGATTCTCTGGCCAACAAGCTCATTCTGGTGTCGGGCAATGAAGTTCGCGGCACAGAGCTTGAGCCGCTTATCAATCTCTCCTGGAACGAGAGCCGTCTGCGTCGCCTGACCTACCAGCAGGCCTCCCATCCTCGCGAGCCGGAGGAGCTGCGTGCCTTCACAAAGTCAAAAATCGTTCTTGTCGCACCTGACCAGGCCTTTTCCAAGTTCAAGGTCATGGACGACGTTCATGCGTATGGATGTCAGTGGAATCTCTGTCCTGGGTCTGGTGTGGGTTTTATTCCTCGCGGTTAAACAAAAATGACGAACCCTTGGCTCGCTAAAGTGAAGTCGACGATGGCGGAGATGAAGCGTCGTGGCACGTACAAGAAGGGCGATGGCATACGGAAGGTCATCATGGAGGCGAAGAAGACGTACACGAAGTCTTCGAAGTCGACGGGCAAGAAGGCTCGCCACACTCGCCGTCACCGCAAGAGCCGCATGTCCGTGTTTTAAACAAAC
>Ga0304728_1002962_pt1 | contig 10457 bp, 11 predicted proteins | sample C_130625_MF_Meta_FD_190476 | JGI IMG/M metagenome (GOLD analysis project Ga0304728, IMG submission 190476) | Freshwater microbial communities from Lake Croche, Canada to study carbon cycling - C_130625_MF_MetaG (v2) (version 2) | ecosystem: Environmental > Aquatic > Freshwater > Lake | place... | reverse complement strand
TTCTTTCTCGCGTTATAATTTGTAGTACATCCAACGTAGAGTAACTCTGGTCTTTCTCTATGTTGAATCTTGTAAATTATGGTCTTTGCATAGTTTGGCATAACTTTGTAAAACATTTTATTTTTTCACAATTCGTTGAATTAAAAAGTCATCATAATTGTCATACGTAACATTATTCTGAGAAAATAACGTTTCATAATCACTCAATGCAGTACAAAGAAACTTTTTACCATCCAATTCATTTCTATGTTCTCTTTCTAATTCTAAACAACTATTGATTCGTACACTCAATAAATAAAAGTTGTGATAAGATTGATAGGCAACATCTATTTTACGTGAAATACCTAAATATAATTCTATGGATCCCATGGTAGCCACTATGAAGGATAAAAAACAAGTAGTTAGACTTACCGTATTTTGACTCATCCATGCATTCAATGAGATGGAGGCAATAGAGTTCAAACTAGAAATAACAATAACTGGAATCTTAAAATACTTTTGGATGTATACTAATTCTAAATATTGTTTCTTTGCAATATTAGACTGTTGTACTGCATTTTCTCTGATATTTTCCAATTGTTTCTCCAAATCTTTACTCCATCCATGTTCATCTGTATGATCACTTTCTATGTCTACATGGTGATCACTTCGTAATAAATTAGGAATTGGAAGTTCCTCATCAAACACGTTCATACTACTTAATGATATATTTATCAGTGTTCAAATTGTAATAATTTAATACTGTACCAATGTTCGTTCCGCGCGACTCTGCAAGTAGTCTGATAGTTTCTGTATCTCCCTTTTCTTCCAAATCTTTGATGTGCATCTTGAACATGTCACCCTCTGGTAACAATAGTTTAAGTTTTAGAAATGGACCTATTTGTTTTGGCTTGTGTGGTACAGGACACCGTTGGTATGCATCAATAAATTTTGGATTCTGAATAATATGAGTTTTTACTCCGTAGGTTTTTACTGTCTTATACTTATTACGAACGTAGATACAGCAGGGGCCAGCCCCTACAACCCCCGGTGAAGCTGGAAGCTTCTCTTCATAGATTAAATAATTGTTCATGGATTTATGAAAATCTAAATCCAAGTCTTCATTACGAACACCAAAACAGAAACACAAGTAATTCAAAATATACCGATACCATTGTTCACTTTCATACAATTCATCTAATTTTTGTAAGAAGAATGGTACAGATGGTAACTTTTTTTGTTTCAATTTCTTTTCACGATCTTTTACTACTTCTTTGTATAATTGTTCACGGTATCTCTGCCATGGTTCAATGTTCTTCCCTTGTTCTTTATCAAGTACGAGAATGACATTCAATAAATCCAATCGTGTTTGTATAGGATAACTAGAAAGAAATGATTTTGTTTCATCTACGCTTTCTTGAAATGTATAGCCGTCGCGTTTCAGTCTAGCAATCCGTTGTTCATACCCCTTTTTTGTCTTTTCCTTGATCTCCATTGTAATACTAGAGATTTATTTTTTAAGAATCAATTTTAAATGGATATCCAGAAACTTAAGGAAAACAATGGAATCTTAAGGAATCCAAAAACTATTAAAATGGATGGCCAGAAACTTAAGGAATCCTAATGAATCCAAAATATATTGATTCCAAATAAATACTTAAAGGATTTTATCTATGTATAGTATAATGAGCCACCATTGCAAAACGTGCAACCTTAACTTTACGACTTCCTCCAACCTCCGAAAGCATGAACGTACTGAAAAGCATGTAGCAAAGTGCCAATTACTTACAATGGTAGAAACAACCACTTCCGACCAAAAGATTAAGGAACTTGAGGAAAAGTTGGCAAAGGCAGAACAAACAATCCTTCTTCAGACTCAGCTTATCCAGTCTTATCAAGTCATCGTTTTGTTGACTGGTCTACCTGATCCAATGTTACCTAGTCCAGTATCCAAGCCCGAGCCTATAGTTATATCCGAGCCTATAGTTATATCCGAGCCTGTGATGGAGCCTATTGCTGAACCCAAGACTAAGGTAGTAAAGAAGATGAAGAAAGCTAAATGCATGCCTGATGATTACGTACATGAGCCTATCGTTGAGGTCATCCCTAAGCCTATCGTTGAGGTCATCCCTGAGCCTATCGTTGAGCCTATCGTTGAGCCTATCGTTGAGCCTATCGTTGAGCCTATCGTTGAGCCTATCGTTGAGCCTATCGTTGAGCCTATCGTTGAGGTCATCCCTGAGAAACCAAAGAGGAAAGTAAAGAAGCCAAAAACAGATGATCAGAAAGAAGATAATAAACGTATGACTGAATTTTTGAATGATTTATGGGGTGATTATGAAACACGTCTTAGTTTTCAAGAAATTCAACAAGAAATAGAATCTTATCAGCCACCTAATGAGGTACTACAAAAATTTAAGGATTCTTATTATTCGCGATTCATGCAGGAGGGTTATTACATTGATCGTAGACCAAAGGTAGAGCCGGCGCCAGAGCCAAAGGTAGAACCAGAGCCGGCGCCAGAGCCAAAGGTAGAACCAGAGCCGGTGCCAGAGAAGCCTCGTCGTAAGCTAAAGATTATTAATGATCCTCCAAAGCTTCCAGCTTCACCGGAGTTGTAGGGGCTAGCTCCTACATTTTAATCTTTTGTAATACTAAATGTACCCAGTTTTGGTATGTATCGCAAAACAAGAACAAGATTACATTGAAGAATTCATACAATACCATCTATCTATTGGATTCAAACATATCTTTTTGTACGACAATGAAGATGAACCTTTTTATGAAACTTTTTTACAAAAATACAAAGAGTTTCTTACTGTTCATCATTTACCTTTCAATAACTATCCCAAGGCTGTACAATATACGGCCTTAGACCATTTTACTTCTTCTATGAAAGATCCAATTACCCATGTCATGCATATTGATATTGATGAATTTTTAGTTCTAAAAAAACACAAAACGATTCAAGAATTCATAGAAGAATACATTGTAGATTCTACGGTTGGTATTGGTGTTCATTGGCGTCTTTTTGGTGATTCTGGAAGAACTGAAAAGACCAATGAACCCGTTACCAAACGTTTTACCATGTGTCAAGAAAAAGGAGATATGCATATCAAAACACTTTTTAAACGTGATGCATTTGTTAATTATCGTAGTGTCCATGATATCACCACTCTACGTGGATTCATAAAATCTACGAATGGATCCATTGTACGTGGACCATTCCATAAAAACATTGATCTTAGTGTTATACAATTGAATCATTACAAATGTAAAACATGGCCAGAATTTCAACAGATTCGTAAACGACAACGTGCCGATATAAAAGGGGATCACAATGAAGATGTAAAAAAAAGTTTTGATGAAAATAATTTTAATGAAGTAGAAGATACATCTTTAGCGTATTTTGGTTTAACTTTTTATAAAAGCTTATGATATGAACGAGTTTCTGAATAGTAAAGGAATCCGTGACGTAGAAGGACATTCTCAATTGTCTCTACCTAAAACAAATCATCTTATACATCTATGTAAAGATTGTACCAATGTCATGGAGATTGGATTCAATGCCGGACATTCTGCAGAAACTTTTTTACAGAATACAACTGGACACGTTACCTCTTTTGATTTAGGTGAACATCCCTATGTACATGTTGCAAAGGAATACATAGATACAATGTATCCAGGTAGACATACGTTAATACTTGGTGATAGTAGAGAGACCGTACCACAATGTAAAGATACGTTTGATTTACTTTTTATTGATGGTGGACATGAATATGACATTGCAAAGGAAGATTTAAAAAATTGTATTCCATTAGCTAAACCAGAAGCCATCTTCATTATGGATGATACCATTTATACTCCAGAATGGGTACAAGCCTATACAGTAGGACCAACTCAAGCATGGTTAGAAAGTGACGTTGTTAAAGTAGGAGCGATGGATTATTGCAATGGGATGGGCATGTCGTGGGGGATAAGTCAATCTCATCCCATGAATCTATAAAGATAATTTTGGATTCATACTTTTTATTTAGATAATCACAATTAGATCTTTTAGAAATTACTTTACAACCACAGGCAAGAGCTTGATTGATCCGATGTGTTTCTAATGAGGTATTTTCTAAATAAGGTATATTAAGTACATACTTTGCGCGAGTAATCAACTCAATCACAGAATCATCATAAACAGCATAGGCAAATACAATATTTTTATCTGGATACTTTTCTTTCAAAAGTATCTCTACTTTTTCACGTGTTTCATTTGGATATCCATAAAAAAGTAAATCAATCGGTTGATTACATGTTTCATATAAATTGTTACGATTCAAAAATTCCCAATCAAATAAACCACATGATTTTATACCCCATCTTTTGTAACACTCATCTGCATTGTACTGACTATAATGAAAGACTGGATTCCGACGTAAAAGAGATATATAATGTTTATTATCAAAAAAGTCACTTGCAATATTTTCTGCTTGAAAAATGTAGTAGGTTACTTTATGTTTGAATTGAAAATGTAATAGGTGGTATGGATTCACTGCAGAACCCATGACAAGAATCGTTTCATTTTCCCTCAATTCTTTCAAAATCGGAATCTTCAAACGTATAGATAACAATAATGCATTTTCTATGTGAATGTTACTGAAAATACATATTGCTGTTGCCATATGTATTGTTTACATTTTATTTCAAATGATTACTTTTTATAATGGTGAAATATCCCAATCCATATTATTATACTTTTTTAGTATTTTTTGAGTAGTAGTACATGGTTCTTCTACTTCTTTTCCATCTCGTTTATTTTCATGATATGAAATCCATCTTTTTTCTATTTTTTTAAACATCGGATACCATTGTTTCATTTGTAGGTGTTTTTTAGTTTCATTGTGACGATTATACTTTGTTAACGTTTCACAATGAAATTTACAGAATTTACATTCATATACTTTTTTTTCTTCCATGTGTTTTTTTGAAAGTAAATGCCGATCATAACAATGTTTATAAATTGTAGTATAGTTGCATTTTTTACATTCATAAGATTCAATCTTTTCTTCCATGTGTTTTTTTGAAAGTAAATGACTATTATAATTTTGTTTATGTGCTGCAGTATAGTTACACTTATCACAGTGGTACATTATATAGATATATCTGTATTCTTTTAAATAATAATAATTTAACAACTATTAGAACACATTTATTTTTAGAATCTAATAAAAGTCAAATAGAATCCTAATGGTACTATAAAATGTAAATTTACATTTATACATCCATTCTATATGACCATGGCCATTTTTTTAAAGAAATTTATTTTATGTTCTCCAATTGTTAAAATTTTATTAGATATATCCCTGTTTCTTTAAAACAATTTTTTCCTAAATCTTCCGCTCATTTTCTTATGAGACCGGTTTCACAATCTACCACCAATTTATCAAGGTAAAGTGTGAACACGAGAAGGTCAATGTTCACCTGCGAGTTATTCGTAAAGCTAATGTTCAAATTACGCGTGGATGCCTTATCAGCGTCACGACTACGCTTCAAGTCTACGTAGTACACACGGTTATTAGCCCACCAAGACTGACTAATGAGACCAGCTCCAATACCAAGATCCGATGAAGTAAGATTGTCAGCAAGGGCAACCTGTTCAAGGAAATTCTCAAACGTGTAAAAGAGACTAGAATTCAATACGTTCTGTCCTCCAAGGGTTACCTGAAGATTGGAGAGAGAAATGGGAGCATAGGTTGCAGGGCATGTATCAAGTGGTGAACCATACTGAGAGAATCCATAAGCAGTAGATCCACTAATGGTAGATGGTTGAGCACTTGCAAGAAGAGGAATAATGACTACTCCAAGAGGATTCTTAATGCCAGACTGAATAAGTTGACTGTACGAAGCACCAGCCGACAAGTTGTTGTACTGGTTGGTAATGAACTGTTCGTAAACAACAAGCTTATTTCGGTTCTCTTCAATGTACTTGAGTGCCTTGCTTGGCTCCATCTTTACAAGCGAATAGTAAGCACGGCATGAAGGCATGGGGTGATTTGCTATGCTTGTACCACCAATATTTACTGATCCACTACCTACAGGAATGGCCGTAGTAGGCGCACGAGCAATGAAACAACCAGCACATACAAAGGCAGTAGTCGCAGGGCACGAAGCAGGATTGGCAGCACTGGTTGGGGCCGTACCACTGAATCCCTGTACGTTATTGATAGTAATGGGACAAGTATTCGGGAAAGTGGAGTTGGTAGGTGCACCAAAGTACTGAGTGTTGAGAGCAGGGTTTGTTACCGGAACACTGATAGAACCAGTATTGAAATAGATTCTCATGATTGCTGAAAGCTTACGAACAAGACCAAGCCGATCCATTACGCTACACAAATACCGAACGGGAAGAATAGCCACATCGTACCAGACAAGAACGTTTCCTACATAGGTAAAATAAGGCTTAAATTCAGTTGATAATTGAGATGAGGACATGAAAGTAAGCTGAGTTCCTGTACCAGTACCCCAGAACGATTGCGAAGAAGACTGAGGAGGATTGGACAAATCAGCAAATTTAGAGATACGGTTAGCAATGGCCGTATTTACTGCTCCTGCATTGACTGCCGACTGAGCCGATGACTGGGATGTAGTGCCAACTTGGTAACCAAGATAAGGAACGTTGTTTACAAGTCCAGTACCTGCTCGGTTTGTGTAAGATACTTTTGTATCCGTAAGACCAGAAGGAGCCATGTTGAATACCTGAGACTTCTCATTATCAATGGCACCATCAAATCCAAGAGAAGGTCCCCAAGTATTCAAGTCAGTGGTAGACATTTGGCTAAGCATACGGAAATTCTGAATTACGTTGGTAAATGGCTGCGTGTCTGAAATAACCTTACCATCAGCCTGTACTTCAATCTGGTGAATCAAATTTTGAAAGTTTGACTTAAGCGAAACAAGGGAGATACCGGCACAACCACCAAGCGAAGCAACGGTAGAGAGGCCACCCGTAGAAACTCCAAGAGCAGGAAGAGATACGGTAGCACCTGCTGAAGTTGCATACGCGGCCGTCATGACAATGGGAATGGTAAGGTACATATCCCCAGTATCCGTGAATCCACCCGAGTTGTAGATACTTGTGAGATCAAACTGTACCTGCGTTAAACCAGAGTTGTTAGAGTATACTCCGTTGTTAATATCGTTGATATAGTTCCATTGCTTGTCAGTGTAGCTAGAGTAACTATCAACGGACTGAGGCGTAGCAGACTTGGCAAACTCGTAGTTGTCAGAGTTCATATGTTTTCTAAAGAAAATAATTTTACCCAAAAAAAAATATCCATTTAGATTACATGGATGTGGATCAACTCACATTGAGAGACCTACGTTTAGAAGCAGAATTAAGTAAGAAATCTAAGGCTGCTGTACCTGTTATGGAAACCCAAAAAGATATGCCTACTGACATTATCAACTCAGTAGTAAGCGACTTGAATCTAAAAGATCTTGGAATAGAAGAACAATTACAGAAAATTTCTCGTAATGCAGTCAAAGATGTATATGGTTGGAAACCATCTCTCATTAAGAGTGATGTTACGAATGCCATGATTCAAGATTATCAAGATGAAGTAGCGAATAGTTTTTATGATGATCCCATTACTGGAAAGAAATTCAAATATGTACCCTCTAGTTCAGACATTACATTAGAAGAGTATACTCCTCAAGATACCTTAGAATCCAAAGGAATATCTGAAGAAGAGATACGAGCAAGACAACGTACTTTAGCAGCTGCGCGAAAAGCCTATGAACAACAAATTGTAGATGAAACAGAACGACTTGAATATATCAAGGGTACAGTAGAATTTCAAGAACAAGCTAGAGTCAAAGGATTTTATAACAAAGAATTTTTACGTGCAAATCCAGATTTAGCCATTACTACCGAGAGTGGTTATCTAGATTATGTACAACGATTAGAAAATGAAATATTTGGATTTAAGGCTCGTATTTTTGAAATTGATGCAGAATTAGCCGATTTAGCAGAAATGTTACAACAGAATGAACGTGTAAAAAGTGAAAATCAAGCAAATAAAGCTAGAGTAGATCAGGCCAATTATCGTACATTACAAACACGTAGTGAAGAGTTGAATCTTTTGAATCGTGGAAAGTTAAATTTGGAACGTCAACCAAATGAATCCGATCAGGATTTTCAACAGAGATTAATTGACGTAGGCCAGGTTGAATTTGATGAGGAAGCCATTACAGACCAAGCAGGACGACGTGCCGTAAGCAAGTTTAAAGAAAACATGAAAACTATTTCACGTAACAATACATTAGCTGAAAATATGATAAAGTCAGTAGATCCATCACGTTTATTTTTATATAACAAGTACTTTTCAGCCATTCAATCCAAAATGAAAGAAGTCTTTGGGGCTACTACATTTAAAGAAGATGATTTCAGAAACTTACTTGGTATTTTTGATAACATTATTGGAAAGGTATCACTTGAACCAGCAGAACAAGCAGTTGCACAACAAGTATATCAAGCCGAACCCTATTTTGATTTACCTAATGTACCTTCCTATGGTTCACCTTATTCTGAAATACCTAACTTTGTACCTTTGGCACCTTCTTATGAATCAGTTTTTGCAGATTCCCGATTTGCATCAAGCAGAGAACAAGCCCCAATAGGTAGACAAGTAATAACAGCTAGTAGCGACGAACAACAGACACTAACAGAAGAACGACAAAGAGCAGCAGAACGAAAGAGAGCTGGACTTTCTACGACACCAGAAGAACAAGTTGTTAAGGCTCCACGTGAACCATTTGAACAAAGATGGGTACCAAAACAAGGAAGATCAGATGCGCAAGATGTATGGGAAAGTACATCAGAATCCTTGACTAAACAATTTGGAGGAGCATACCAATCCATTACAGGACAAACATTAACTGGTTCAAAACTTGAAAGATTTCAAAAAGTCTATAATGCTGGGTTAATAGAACCACCATTTTTTCAACGATTACAAAGAGAGCAACAAGTAGGCGTAGGGTTACAGCATGAAAAACTTCCACGCTTTGCTCATCTTGGTAAAATTGCTATTGATCCTCATGCCCTCTACTACCAGAATACTCTAAAGGTTCTCTCTCATAATAAGCATCACTTTTTAGGATACAAGAATACAAAAGTATCCGAAGACTTCGTAAGTATTCTCATGGATTTATTGAAAGGTAAGTTCCCTACTGGCCATGAATTAAAGAAATTGGATCTTCATGAAAAAGAATTATATGACAATATCATTCATCTAGCCCATTTACATAAAAAGGCTGAACATAACTTACCCCAAACAAGACAATCAATGAAACACCGTTTTGAGTTACTCAATGGCGAAATTGGCGCAGGAAACACAAATAAATCTATTAAGGCAGAATTAAAACAATTGGTTCATAAAATGGCTCATGGAGGTATGATTAGCCATGTACAGGCCTGGAAATATTTAAAAAGTATATAAGTCCGTTAAATCTAATTTTTACGTAAAAAAATAATCTAAGGAAAGAATATGTATCACGAAGTCGGTATTCAAGCTCTTTCGCCTAAACAAATCTCTCGTATCTTGAATGGTCACGGTGTACGTGTAAAAGCTGGAAGTCACCACAAAATGCATCTTTCTTCTGAACATGCTAAGAAGTTGCATCGTGCTCATCTTAAGGGATCTGCCGTTACTGTTACGCTTGATCCCTATGCTATTGAGCATAATCAGCATCTTCGTAGCCATGTAGGACGCGTTGCCCACAAGGCACTTACTGGAAAGGGACCTAAAGGTATTAAGAAATTTCAGAAGTGGACGACTGCCATTGGTGATTATCTTAAGCCAGTTGCAAAGCCTATCCTTGGTGCATTGACAGACCAGGCCGTTAACAATATCAATGCATATGGTGATCAGTCGGCAAGTATGGCAGGTCAAGGTTTACATAAATACCGTGGTACAGGACCTAAAGGTATTAAGAAATTTCAGAAGTGGACTAGTGCCATTGGTGATTTTGTTAAGCCAGTTGCAAAGCCTATCCTTGGTGCATTGACAGACCAGGCGGTTCACAATATCAATGCATATGGTGATCAGTCAGCAAGCATGGCCGGTATGGGTGTACGTAGGCGGGCACACCGAGCAAAGCGTGTAATGAGTGAAGCACAGAAGGAAGCCCTTGCTAAGGGTCGCCATGCTCTTCGTCTTAAGTTAACTGAAATGGGAGCTGGTCGCGCCCACCATGCTCATCCTCATCATCGTGTTCATCATGGAAAAGCATTAATGCCAGCAGGCTACGGCATGGAGGAATATTGTTAAAGAGCAAGCCCCATTATTTTGGTTAAGCTTTTTTAAAGCTTAATACTATGAACTATATCAAACGTGTTTTGAATATGAAACAAAATATCCCTCCCAATGTATCTCGCGCATTGGAAGAGATAGGCGACAAACAAATCATAAGTGCAAGGTGTGGACGTA
>Ga0304728_1002956_pt1 | contig 10472 bp, 6 predicted proteins | sample C_130625_MF_Meta_FD_190476 | JGI IMG/M metagenome (GOLD analysis project Ga0304728, IMG submission 190476) | Freshwater microbial communities from Lake Croche, Canada to study carbon cycling - C_130625_MF_MetaG (v2) (version 2) | ecosystem: Environmental > Aquatic > Freshwater > Lake | place... | reverse complement strand
CCATCACCTGGCCGCCCATTGTTGGGCCATGGCTCGAGACGTCGATCGGCTGTGCGCCACGATTGACCGACTCAATATTTCCCCCCTTGGCGCAGGCGCTTTGGCAGGGTCGTCGATCGGCCTTGATCCCGAGGCCGCCGCGTCGGCTCTGGGCTTTTCGGGGGCCTTTGAGAATTCCCTGGACGCCGTTTCTGATCGGGATTTCGTTGCTGAAGCCCTCTTTGATGTGGCGCTCCTTGGCGTGCACCTTTCGAGGATGGGTGAAGAAATAGTTCTGTGGACGACCGACGAATTCGGCTTTGCGGTGCTCGATGACGCCTTCGCCACCGGTTCGTCAATGCTGCCCCAGAAAAAGAATGCCGACATCGCCGAGTTGGCTCGGGGGAAAGCCGGCCGGCTTGTGGGGAACCTCACTGGACTCCTGGTGATGCTCAAAGGGCTTCCCTTGGCCTACAACCGGGACCTCCAAGAGGACAAAGAGCCCCTTTTTGACTCAGTGGCCCAAATTGGCCTGGTGCTCGATGCCCTCACCGGCATGTACGCCACGATGACCTTCCGCACCGACGCCATGGCATCGGCCGCCGATGGCGCCACTGCAGCAGCAGTGGATCTGGCGGAGTTTCTGGTCAAAAAGGGGATTCCGTTCCGAACCGCCCATGGAATTGTGGGCGGCCTCGTGGCTGACGCACTGGCGGGGGAGACCTCCTTTGAGGACCTCGTCGCCCAGCATCCTGACCTCGGGGCAGAGGCCGTCGCCCTTTTGGCTCCCGGTGTCGCTGTGACGAACCGCACCACGCCTGGTGGGGCCGGACCTCTGCCCGTGGCCGTCCAGCTTGATCGGCTCCGCGAGCAGATCGATGCCGAAGTGCAGCGGGTCGCAGGCCTGCCTCGCTAAGGGCCGATTGGCATGGCCAAGATCGGCCCTGCTAGGGTTTCCCTTCTGCCCTTCTCCGGAAGGTCCGAGATTTTCGGTCCCCTGCATTGACGCTGGGGAGAAAACCGACTATCGTAGTCAATCCGCCTCTAAAGGCCCTCTGGGCCTGAAAAGCGGGAGCCAGTTCCTCGGAACTGGCGAGGTCACGCACCTCTCCCTTTGGGGTTCTGTGCGTGGTTGCTCCTTGAAAACGGAAGAGTGAGAGCCAAAAGCCAGTGCGGGCGGCATCTCGGTTTTAATCGAGGTGTTGACCGTCAAAAGTAATACGCAAAGGGCGGAGCTCATCGGTAACGATGCGTTCCGTCGTCGACAGGCGAGAGCCTCGTCTGTCGACTCTCTGATTTTGGGTGAAGCCTTCGGGCCAACCTTTGATCTTGATGGAGAGTTTGATCCTGGCTCAGGACGAACGCTGGCGGCGTGCCTAACACATGCAAGTCGAACGAGATCCAGCTGGTGCTTGCACCGGCGAAGATCTAGTGGCGAACGGGTGAGTAGCACGTGAGCAATCTGCCCCGAAGACTGGGATAACACCGGGAAACCGGTGCTAATACCGGATACCCCCATCTGATCGCATGGTCGGATGAGGAAATGGATTCCGCTTCGGGAGGAGCTCGCGGCCTATCAGCTTGTTGGTGGGGTAATGGCCTACCAAGGCTTCGACGGGTAGCTGGTCTGAGAGGACGATCAGCCACACTGGGACTGAGACACGGCCCAGACTCCTACGGGAGGCAGCAGTGGGGAATCTTGCGCAATGGGCGAAAGCCTGACGCAGCAACGCCGCGTGCGGGATGAAGGCCTTCGGGTTGTAAACCGCTTTCAGCAGGGAAGAAATTGACGGTACCTGCAGAAGAAGCCCCGGCCAACTACGTGCCAGCAGCCGCGGTAACACGTAGGGGGCGAGCGTTGTCCGGATTTATTGGGCGTAAAGAGCTCGTAGGCGGTTCGGTAAGTCGGGTGTGAAACCTCCAGGCTCAACCTGGAGACGCCACCTGATACTGCTGTGACTAGAGTCCGGTAGGGGAGTGTGGAACTCCTGGTGTAGCGGTGAAATGCGCAGATATCAGGAAGAACACCAGCGGCGAAGGCGGCACTCTGGGCCGGTACTGACGCTGAGGAGCGAAAGCGTGGGTAGCAAACAGGATTAGATACCCTGGTAGTCCACGCCGTAAACGTTGGGCACTAGGTGTGGGTCTCAACCAACGAGATCCGTGCCGCAGCTAACGCATTAAGTGCCCCGCCTGGGGAGTACGGCCGCAAGGCTAAAACTCAAAGGAATTGACGGGGGCCCGCACAAGCGGCGGAGCATGTTGCTTAATTCGAGGCAACGCGAAGAACCTTACCTGGGTTTGACATGTAGAGAAAAGCCGTAGAGATACGGTGTCCGCAAGGGTTCTACACAGGTGGTGCATGGCTGTCGTCAGCTCGTGTCGTGAGATGTTGGGTTAAGTCCCGCAACGAGCGCAACCCTTGTCCTATGTTGCCAGCACGTAATGGTGGGGACTCGTAGGAGACTGCCGGGGTCAACTCGGAGGAAGGTGGGGACGACGTCAAGTCATCATGCCCCTTATGTCCAGGGCTGCAAACATGCTACAATGGCCGATACAAAGGGCTGCGAGACTGCGAAGTTGAGCGAATCCCAAAAAGTCGGTCTCAGTTCGGATCGGAGTCTGCAACTCGACTCCGTGAAGTTGGAGTCGCTAGTAATCCCGGATCAGCAACGCCGGGGTGAATACGTTCCCGGGCCTTGTACACACCGCCCGTCACACCACGAAAGTCGGCAACACCCGAAGCCAGTGGCCTAACCCTTTGGGAAGGAGCTGTCGAAGGTGGGGTTGGCGATTGGGGTGAAGTCGTAACAAGGTAGCCGTACCGGAAGGTGCGGCTGGATCACCTCCTTTCTAAGGAGTCCAGCTCATTTGAGCGATTCTTCCGATCGTTCGGCCACCAGGCTGAACCGCGAAGATGGATTTCCAGTTGGTGCACTGTCTATTCGTTCTCGAGCTTGTCAAAGCGGTTAGAGATTCAGTTCTCACTTTCTTTGAAAAGACTCGGGTTCGTCGTTCTCTGTTCCGTTTTGAGGGAGTGCGCTGCACTCGCTCTTCGTGGCGTTCACTGCCCCGGAAGCCTCGAGCTCAGACACTGTCTGGTCTCGGCTGATGGATCCGCATATCGCCTGCCCGTCCTGGGACTGCTCCATCGAGCGTCCTTGACTATGAGCCCTTTGAGAATTGCATAGCGAGCACGAGCATCTTTGTTCTTCCAAGTTACAAAGAGCCAACGGTGGATGCCTTGGCATCGACTACCGATGAAGGACGTGTCTGGCTGCGAAAAGCCACGGGGAGCCGCCTAGAAGGCTTTGATCCGTGGATGTCCGAATGGGGAAACCCACCACCCGTCATGGGGTGGTACTCCGGTCTGAATACATAGGGCCGGTAGAGGGAACGGGGTGAATTGAAACATCTAAGTAGCCCCAGGAAAAGAAAACAACAGTGACTCCCTGAGTAGCGGCGAGCGAAAGGGGATCAGCCTAAACCGTGCTGGTGTTAAAGCCTGATGGCGTTGCCAGTACGGGGTCGTGGGACCCGATAGAAGAAGCATCAGATTCTTCACAGAGTTACAAAGTGTCGTTGTAGTGGAAGCGTTCTGGAACGTCGCGCCACAGCAGGTAAGAGCCCTGTACACGAAACAACGCCGCCTCTGATTGGTGTTCCCAAGTAGCGCCGGAACCGTGAAAGCTGGCGTGAATCTGCGAAGACCACTTCGTAAGGCTAAGTATACGTCGATGACCGATAGTGCACTAGTACCGTGAGGGAAAGGTGAAAAGTACCCCGGGAGGGGAGTGAAATAGTACCTGAAACCGTTGGTTTACAATCAGTCAAAGCGTCGTCATCCTTTTAGGATGGCCGCGATGGCGTGCCTTTTGAAGAATGAGCCAACGAGTTACGGTGTGTGGCGAGGTTAACCAGTGATGGGAAGCCGGAGCGAAAGCGAGTCTTAATAGGGCGAATTAGTCGCATGCTGTAGACCCGAAGCCGAGTGATCTATCCATGGGCAGGTTGAAGCGGGGGTAAGACCCCGTGGAGGACCGAACCCACCATAGTTGAAAATATGGGGGATGACCTGTGGATAGGGGTGAAAGGCCAAGCAAACTCGGTGATAGCTGGTTCTCCGCGAAATGCATTTAGGTGCAGCGTCAAGCGTTCAGCCATGGAGGTAGAGCACTGAATGGGTTAGGGGCCCTACAAGGTTACCGACCCCAATCAAACTCCGAATACCATGGCTCCAGAGCTTGGCAGTGAGACTACGAGGGATGAGCTTCGTGGTCGAGAGGGAAACAGCCCAGACCGCCGGCTAAGGCCCCTAATTCTGGACTAAGTGGTAAACGATGTGAGACTGCCCAGACAGCCAGGAGGTTGGCTTAGAAGCAGCCACCCTTAAAAGAGTGCGTAACAGCTCACTGGTCGAGTGGTCTTGCGCGGACAATGTAGCGGGGCTCAAGTCCAGAGCCGAAGCCGCGGATGCGTCGTAAGACGCGTGGTAGCGGAGCGTCGATCTCGGAGTGAAGCGGCGGGGGAACCCGTCGTGGACCGTGGTCGAGTGAGAATGTTGGCATGAGTAGCGAAAGAGGGGTGAGAAACCCCTCCGCCGAATATCCAAGGGTTCCTGGGGAAGGCTAATCCGCCCAGGGTAAGTCGGGAGCTAAGGCGAGGCCGAGAGGCGTAGTCGATGCACAACTGGTTGATATTCCAGTACCGCTGTACCCGCGCCAATACTGATCCATTGTTGCTAAGGGGCTGTCACCTTCGGGTGACGAACCGACCCACGATGAGGACGTAAGCAATGAGGGGACGCAGGAGGATACGTGAGCCCAGGCGATGGTTGTCCTGGGGTAAGTGTGTAGGGAGGGGACTAGGAAAATCCGGGCCCCATGATCCTGAGACACGACGCCGAGCCGATTTAGGTGAAGTCACTGATTCCATGCTGCCGAGAAAAGCCTCTAGCGAGCTGGTACGGCGCCCGTACCCCAAACCGACACAGGTGGATAGGTAGAGAATACCAAGGCGATCGGGAGAACTGTGGTTAAGGAACTCGGCAAAATACCTCCGTAACTTCGGGAGAAGGAGGACCCCATTAGGGTGACGGACCTTGCGTCCCGAGCTCGAAGGGGTGGCACAAACCAGGGGAAAGCGACTGTTTACTAAAAACACAGCAGCGTGCGAAGTCCTAAGACGATGTATACGCTGTGACGCCTGCCCGGTGCTGGAAGGTTACGGGGAAAGGTTAGCCTTCGGGCGAAGCTTTGAACCTAAGCCCCAGTAAACGGCGGCCGTAACTATAACGGTCCTAAGGTAGCGAAATTCCTTGTCGGGTAAGTTCCGACCTGCACGAATGGCGTAACGACTTTCCTACTGTCTCAACCACAGACCCGGCGAAATTGAAGTACGAGTAAAGATGCTCGTTAGCTGCAGAAGGACGGAAAGACCCCGTGGACCTTTACTATAACTTGATGTTGGGCTTTGGTATGTGTTGTGTAGGATAGGTGGGAGACTTTGAAGCATTGGCGCCAGCCAGTGTGGAGTCAACCTTGAAATACCACCCTGCACATGCTGGGGCTCTAACCCACGCCCGTTATCCGGGTGGGGGACAGCGTCAGGCGGGTAGTTTGACTGGGGCGGTCGCCTCCTAAAGAGTAACGGAGGCGCTCAAAGGTTCCCTCAGCCTGGTTGGCAATCAGGCGTCGAGTGCAATGGCACAAGGGAGCTTGACTGCGAGACCTACAAGTCGAGCAGGTGCGAAAGCAGGACATAGTGATCCGGCGGTTGCGTGTGGAAGCGCCGTCGCTCAACGGATAAAAGGTACCCCGGGGATAACAGGCTCATCTTCCCCAAGAGTCCATATCGACGGGAAGGTTTGGCACCTCGATGTCGGCTCATCGCATCCTGGGGCTGAAGCAGGTCCCAAGGGTTGGGCTGTTCGCCCATTAAAGCGGTACGCGAGCTGGGTTTAGAACGTCGTGAGACAGTTCGGTCCCTATCCTCTGCAGCCGGAGGAGATTTGAGGAAGGCTATCCCTAGTACGAGAGGACCGGGATGGACGTAGCTCTCGTGTGCCAGTTGTCCTGCCAAGGGCATGGCTGGTTAGCGACCTACGGAAGGGATAACCGCTGAAAGCATCTAAGTGGGAAACCCGTTCCAAGATTAGATCTCCCACAGAGTCAATCTGGTAAGGCCCGTGGAAGACCACCACGTTGATAGGCCGGAGGTGTAAGTGCGGTAACGCATTCAGCCGACCGGTACTAATCGGCCGAGGGCTTGGATCGACACAGATGTTCGTGCTCGCTATGGAGTTCTAAAGGGGCCGCGACAGGTCCGACTTCGGTCGGTTCTGGCGCACCCTTTTGACAATGATTTCGGTGGCTATGGCGGTGGGGTCACACCCGTTCCCATTCCGAACACGGAAGTTAAGCCCACCAGCGCCGATGGTACTTGGGAGTAGACTCCCTGGGAGAGTAGGACGCCGCCGGATTTCTTAGAAAGAAAAGGACCCCCAAAAGGGGTCCTTTTCTCGTTTTGCCCCTCGGAAGTTTCTCCTAAAGGGACTTCCTCCATTTTTTCGCAATCTCCGCGGTGTCGGTCGGCCTCGTGGAGCCCGTTTTCAGAGATGGGGTCGTGGGCCGGTAGGTTGGATCTATGGCCAGTCCTCCTTCTTCCAGTTCGTCGCGCTCGGGTAAGTCCAACGGCCCCCGGGGCAGCGGTCGCCCAACAGGGAAGTCAGGGCCGGCGAAAGGTGGTTCGAAAGGCGGATCCAAGGGCGGATCGGCATCGGGTTCGGCTGGGCGCGGATCGGCCCGTCCATCGAGCCGATCAGGATCTGACAGCTCAGGCCGGCCGTCCTCTGGTGGCAAGCCGTCACGAGGTAGCAGCGGGTCCAGCGCCGGTTCATCTCGATCATCTGGTGGTTCGTCGTCGAGCCGAGCAGGCTCGGGCCCCCGCTCTGGCTCTTCGTCTCGTTCAGACGGACCTCCGACTCGGTCCGGGGCGCCGTCTCGCTCGGGATCAAGCCCTCGGTCAGGTTCTTCGGATCGATCAGGGGCAGGCCGCCCGAGTCGTCCTTCGGGAAGTTCTGATCGACCGCGTTCTGGAAATGCTCCAAGCCCCCGTGCTCGAAGCGGTGGCGATGACCGTGCCACCCGACGCTCAACGACTGAAGATGGCTGGGCCGACGGCCCGGCTCTTGAAACGCCTCGCACGTGGGGAGGCGTCGCACGTCGCGGTGCAGGTGCTGCGACAGGCCGCAGAGTTGTCGGCGCATCTCGTGCCTGGCGCGATGCGGTCGAGGCGGCAACGCCTCAACGTCGGCCAGATTCAGCCCGTCGGGCGGCGCCGGGAACAATTCCCGATGAGGCCACCGATGCGGAACGCCGTGCCGCAAACGATGCCCGCTCGTCGGAAGATGCCGCAATCATTACCGAGGTCCGCGATGAACCCACTGCTGCGGTCTCGCGCAGCGGCTCACGTCGTCGTGATCCGGCTCCGATCGACCTGGCTGGCGAGGTTCGTGAGCAACTCAGCCGAGCCGTTGGTACTGCCCGTACCGAGCGCGTCGAAAAGCGTTTGGCGGAAGCCGCTGAGCACTTCGAGGCCGAGCGGTTCGCTGATGCCGCACGTATCTTGAAGAAACTCGTTGACGAGGCGCCGACAGTGGCCGCCGTGCACGAGTTGTACGGACTTACCTTGTACCGCCAGGAAAAGTGGAAGCCAGCAGCACGCGAACTTGAAGCGTTTCGTTTACTGAGCAACTCAACCGATCAGCATCCGGTGCTCGCTGACTGCTACCGGGGAATGCGGCAGTGGACACAGGTTGGCGATCTCTGGGACGAACTGAAGGCTGCATCGCCGAGCGCGGAGCTCGTGACAGAGGGCCGCATCGTGATGGCTGGATCGCTTGCCGACCGAGACGACCTTTCAGGTGCGATCGCGCTGCTCGAACAAAGTTTCACGTTCCCGAAGCGGCCGATGCCGCACCACATGCGTCGTGCCTATGTTTTGGCCGACCTGTATGAGCGGTCAGGTGACTTGCCAAAGGCTCGCACGATGTTTGGGCGCATCGAAAGCGTTGACCCCGATTTCGCCGATGTGCGGCGCCGGGTCCGCGCTTTTCGCTGATCTGTCTCACACGAGTTCTACGTTGTGCCCCACTTCCCCCAGTGACCGTCGGTCGGCATTTGGCCGATCGCAATTCTGGGAGGCCTCATGGCCACAACGACACAACAACCTGCAACACCGTCGCGTCGGGCTCGTACCTCGACCGCACACGACTCCACAAGCGATGACACAGAGTTGGTTCCTGCCGGCTCCAACCTCGTCGTTCTGCGGGGTCTGATCCGCCGTGACCCCGAGTTCCGGGTGCTGCCGTCTGGCGATGAACTCTTGGCGCTCGACCTCACCGTGCGCGACGGCGAACTTCCGGCCGAGTCAGTACCGGTGGTGTGGCATAACCCGGCAGCGGCTGCGGCCAAGCTCGTCGAGGGCGACGACGTCGTTGTCGTTGGTCGGGTGAAGCGTCGATTCTTCCGAGCCGGTGGGTCCACTGCGAGCCGCACCGAGGTGCATGCGGACAAGGTTCTGAGTGCTCGATCAGCGGTCAGAATTCGAAGCCTGCTCGAACCGCGTGTCGAAGATCTCAACCTCTGAGGTACGAGACACGAGGTACCCGAGGCGATCATTCCGAGTGTCTGGCTGGCCTAGGCTTTCGCCCGAACAACGGATCGATGTGTCGACACACATCAAACAAATCTGGTGGGCGAGGGCGCATCAGACGATCGAGGAGAAGCATGACCGACATCAAAGGACTACTCGGCGACGAAGCCGAGGAGTTGCTCACCTTTACGTGTAAGGGCATCACTGCCGATCAGCTGACGCAGCCAGGCGGTGACATCATCGAACGCGTCTATCTGCAGTCGGATCGCTCGCCGCAGGTTCTGCGCAACCTTCAGTCGATGTTCGGTCACGGGCGGCTCGCCGACACCGGTTACGTTTCGATCCTTCCTGTCGATCAAGGTATTGAACATTCAGGTGGCGCATCGTTTGCTCCGAATCCGATGTACTTCGATCCGGAGAACATCATCAAGCTGGCGATCGAGGGCGGTTGTAACGCCGTCGCTACCACCTATGGCGTGCTTGGCACGATGTCGCGTAAGTACGCACACCGCATTCCGTTCATTGTGAAGATCAATCACAACGAACTCATGACCTACCCCAACGAGTTCGATCAGATCATGTTCGGAACCGTTGAAGAGGCCTACGAACTCGGTGCGGCGGGTGTTGGAGCAACGATCTACTTTGGCTCGCCCGAATCGCATCATCAGATCATCGAAGTTGCCGAGGCGTTCCACCGGGCGCATGAACTTGGAATGTTCACGGTGCTCTGGTGCTACCTGCGCAACAACGCATTCAAGGTTGATGGCGTCGATTATCACGATTCCGCCGATCTCACTGCCCAGGCGAACCATCTCGGAGTCACGATCGAAGCCGACATCATCAAGCAGAAGCTCCCGACCAAGAACGGTGGCTACAACGCCCTTGAGGGTTACGGCAAGACTTCCAAGCTTGTCTACGGCGATCTCGTTAGCGATCACCCGATCGATTACACCCGTTGGCAGGTTGCAAACTGTTATATGGGCCGCATCGGCCTCATCAACTCTGGTGGCGAATCAAAGGGTTCCTCCGATCTCGCCGATGCCGTGCGTACTGCCGTCATCAACAAGCGGGGCGGCGGTACCGGCCTCATCTCTGGTCGCAAGGCATTCCAGCGTCCAATGGCCGAAGGTGTTGCGCTTCTCAACGCCATCCAAGATGTTTACCTGGATGAATCAATCACCATTGCGTGAGTTGTTCCGACAGGTAGTGAAGTGAAACGGGCCGGCCCTCGGGTCGGCCCGTTTGCGTTTTCATCTGATCGTCGCTGTCTCTGTGCGATTCCGAAGTGACTAATCGATGGAACGGAACACCACGCCCGTGCGCGGTTTGGGCGCAAAGAACGTTGATTTCGGAGGCATCTTTTCGCCACCCTCAGCGATCTCGATGATCTGATCGATCGTGACTGGGCGCAACAGCACACCCGCTTGAGCAGTACCTGATTCGACGGCTGATCGAATGTGGTCGACGCCATGTTGGTAGACCAGCGCGTGATCGGGCAGCGATGCGAGAGCCAGGTCGAGACGGCTCGAATCGAGATCGCGAGTTGCGGCGATGGTCTCGGCGCGAGGTCGAAGCAACCATGCGCCGTCGGATACGACCAGGACGAGTCCACCAAGTTCCTGAAGGCGATTCACGGTTGGTGCGTCGGTGAAGACAAATGATTCGACTTCAAAGTACGGAGCAAGGGCGGCGAGGAGATCGAAACCATCGGTCAGTCCTGAAAGCAGGCGATGGATCGGCCCGACATCAAGTTCGTCTTCCACGAGTTCAACGACAAATGTCATGACCGACTCGGCCTCACCGCCATTGCCGTCGGATGAGCGGCGCTCGTCGCGATA
>Ga0304728_1002955_pt1 | contig 10474 bp, 11 predicted proteins | sample C_130625_MF_Meta_FD_190476 | JGI IMG/M metagenome (GOLD analysis project Ga0304728, IMG submission 190476) | Freshwater microbial communities from Lake Croche, Canada to study carbon cycling - C_130625_MF_MetaG (v2) (version 2) | ecosystem: Environmental > Aquatic > Freshwater > Lake | place... | reverse complement strand
GTGGTGAAAGCACTGCACCGATCTCGCGCAATGAAAGTAAATCTTCTGACTCAGCAACGTGTGCTGCAAAATAAGGCGTATCAGTTGCGCGATCGATACCTAGAAAGTAGTTCTCGTCGCTCTGCGCATTTGGATAAAGTAATTTGGCACTTGCTAAATCGGCGCTGACTTTTCCGCCACCGACAGATAGAACTTTGGCGCGCTTAAACAGCTCAGCCAGTGCAGCCGGGTCAGTTCTTAGCTCGCCGGCACGGTCAATCAGGCTTGGCTGTTGGTTAATCGCGCTCATAAGGGGCAACGCTACTAGCCTTAACGCATGAAGGTAACCTCATGGAATCTGCTCCACGGCATGACGATTCCGCCGAAATCGGGTGATGATTGCAGCGGTTTGGCGGCGGCTGCGGCGGCTCTTGGTAGCGATGTCCTAGCAATTCAAGAAGTTGATCACGGCTTAGGCAGATCAAATAACGCATTTCAAACCCGAGATATCGCAATTGCCATGGGCGCTAATCATTACGCATTTGCCCCATCGGTAATTGGTTCTCCCGATGGCAGTTGGCGCAAAGCAGATTCAATTGTTGAAAGCAACATTGCCGGTGAAGCTGATTTTCAAAATGAAAGTTATGGCATCGGCATTGTTTCGAAAATTCCGGTAACGAAATGGCACCGACTTGATTTAGGTAAATCACCCTTTGGCGCACCGATCATTATTCCTAATACGGAAACTGGTAAACCAAAAGCTATCTATATTAAAGATGAACCCCGGTTAGCAATTGCTGCTGAACTGGAAAATAGTTGGACAGTTATTAACACTCACTTATCTTTTGTTCCTGGCATGAATCTTTTTCAATTACGAAAGCTAAAGAACTGGGCAGATACTTTCGGCGATAAAGTTTTGCTGATGGGCGATTTTAATTTGCCTGGCTCGATTCCAGCAATGGGATCTAAGTGGCAATCTCTAATCTTGCAGAATACTTATCCGAGTTGGCTACCAAAAGTGCAGTTCGATTACATTTTAAGTAAAGGCATTGCACTAAAAGATGTGATTCAAGTGCCAACCACTAAATCAACTATCAGTGATCACTTACCGCTAACTATAGAAATCAAATAGTTAAGCGACTTCAGCAATCTTGCTCTGGCTATGAGTCAACGTTTCGCGTTGCACCTTAAAGATTGAAAATAGTTCTAAACGTTTCTCATCAGGAATCGCAAATGTTGCTGCTTTGCCGGACCACGCATTTAAATCTGCAAGCGAATTACAAGCTGATAAGCCTTCAAGCAAACGCTCTAAATCTCCTTCGGCCAGATTGCGCTTAGGTGCTTTATTGCGGTTGTTTTGATTAGCCCGCGCTACTTTCTCCATCTCTTCGCGGCTTGGCCGCTTACCTTTAGCGGCAAAGCCCAAGTTTGCCAGGCAACGGCCAATGCTTGAGGTTTCGCAGTTCTCGCTGGCATTAGCGCGGTTAATCACGCTGCTGCCTTCGATCTCAGTAGCAAACCCAGTTGCTTGTGGTCGAGCATCTTCGCGATTGGTAAATGCCTCAGTGCGACAAACCCATTCCACGCGACCATCAGTTCTTTCAGTGCGTTGCAGATCAGTAATGATGCGTCCATCAGGAAACTTCTTCCAAAAGGCCTGAATACGATTTTCAACTGGCTCATAGAGATCGATGTTGAAGTAGCTCATGGTTTAAGCCGCCGCAATTAGTTCATGAGCAATTACTTCGCCAGGACTCAAAGTACCGGCGCGGAAAGCATCGGTAATTAGCTCGCGACCAGTTTCAGTAAAGCGAGTTGAGATATATGAGTCACGTGAATTAAAGGCGATGAAATCTAAAACCTCGCCGGTTTCGAGATGGATTGCGTCGCCATTTACGTTCTTAAGATCATCGAGAATTTTCTTGCGGAAAGATTCGCGGACGGATTGAACAATCTCAGTCTCGTAATTGGCGCGCACCCACTCGGTGAAAACATACTCGTTGAGAATTTCAGGAGATGCTTTCGGGGTAACTAATGAGACTTTGGCGATTTCTTCACCATCAAGATTAGCTTTTACTGAATCAGCACCAACGGCATCGAGGGCATCGGCAAATTCACGACGCAGGCGATCTTTAGTTTCCTTGGCAGCATTTGCAATAACAGTGATCGCAGATAGCTGAAGCGCTAGCTCTTTTAGATTCATTTAAGGCCTACCTTTACTCATTAGTTGTTTCGCAGTTCTTAACTCTTGTTAAGTGGTTGCGATGTGATGAGTAAAGCGGGCACCACTGACAAAGCCCCCAATGAAGGGGGCCTTGGCGGCGTGTCGCCCTTATAAATCAAGGGTTTGGCGCGTTTGAAACTTAAACGTTTAAATTAGCCTTTTTCTGACGTGAAGTCATACGGCCACGTTCTGCTTGATCAAGGACAACTTTACGAATACGAACAACCGCTGGAGTAACTTCAACGCATTCATCTTCGCGACAGAATTCAAGAGCACCTTCCATGTTTAACTTCTTAGGTGGAATCAAGCGCTCTGATTCATCGGTACCTGAAGCACGCATGTTAGTAAGTTTCTTTTCACGAACACAGTTAACATCCATGTCATCGTTACGTGAGTTCTCACCGATAACCATACCTTCGTAAACTTCATCGCCAGGTTCAACGAAAATAGTTCCGCGATCTTGGGTTCCATAAAGCGCGTATGAAGTAACGGTGCCCATGCGATCTGAAACCAGGGAACCAGTTGCGCGTGTACGAATATCTCCGAACCAAGGCTCGTAACCATCAAATACGTGGTGGAGCAAACCAGTTCCGCGAGTTTCAGTTAAGAACTCAGTACGAAAACCGATCAAGCCACGTGATGGAACCTTGTAATCAAGGCGGATCCAACCGGTTCCGTGATTAACCATCTGCTCCATGCGGCCCTTACGAAGTGCCATCAATTGGGTAAGAACACCTAAGTATTCTTCTGGTGCATCAATTGTTAAACGCTCCATTGGTTCGTGAACTTTGCCATCAATCTTCTTGATAACTACCTGTGGCTTACCAACAGTTAGTTCGAAACCTTCGCGCTTCATGATTTCAACCAGAACAGCTAGCTGAAGTTCGCCACGGCCTTGAACTTCCCAAGTATCTGGGCGCTCAGTGTTTAGAACACGCAATGAAACGTTACCGACGAGCTCGGCATCAAGGCGGCCCTTAACTTGGCGCGCAGTAAGCAGTTTGCCGCTCTTGCCCGCTAGAGGTGAGGTATTAATACCGATTGTCATCGAAATAGATGGCTCGTCAACGATGATCAAAGGCAGCGCATGTGGATTTTCAGTATCAGCCAGGGTCTCACCCAATGTAATTGTCTCGATACCTGCAACGGCGATGATGTCGCCAGGATGGGCTTCAAGAGTTGGTACGCGCTCTAGCGCTTCAGTAATAAGAAGCTCTGAAATCTTTACGCGCTCTGTTGTGCCATCTGTCTTAATCCAGGTAACAAATTGACCCTTTTTAATAACACCTTCGCGAACGCGGCAAAGTGCTAAGCGACCAAGGAATGGTGATGAGTCAAGGTTTGTAACGTGTGCTTGCAGCGGAGCACCTTCGTGATAAACCGGTGCTGGAATTGCCGAGAAGATAGTGTCGAATAAAACATCGAGGTTTTCTTCAACTGGCATTCCGCCATCTGCTGGACGAGTAAGTGACGCGCGCCCGGCTTTAGCTGATGCATATACAACTGGGAATTCAATTTGCTCTTCGTTTGCACCAAGGTCAAGGAATAGTTCGTATGCCTCGTCAACAACTTCAGCGATCCGTGAATCGGGGCGGTCAACTTTGTTGATCAATAAAATAACTGGCAAATTCTTTTCAAGTGCTTTACGCAAAACGAAACGTGTTTGTGGCAATGGACCTTCAGATGCATCAACCAACAAAATAACGCCATCAACCATTTCGAGTCCGCGTTCAACTTCGCCGCCGAAATCTGCGTGGCCCGGAGTATCAATGATGTTAACAATTGTTGCGCCGCGCTTTACCGCTGTGTTCTTCGCAAGAATCGTGATGCCCTTTTCGCGTTCTAGATCCATTGAATCCATCATGCGATCTTGACCTTCGCCCTGCACTTTGTGTGCTGCGAATGCGCCAGACTGCCACAACATCGCATCTACAAGGGTGGTCTTGCCATGGTCAACGTGCGCGATGATCGCTACGTTGCGCAGATCTTCGCGCTTCTTAATTGGCAGGTCTTTTAGGTGTGCTTGAATTTTAGACATTGAATCGAAACTCCACTACATCTCCGTCGGCCATTACATATTCCTTGCCTTCCATGCGTACTTTGCCTTTAGCTTTCGCTTCAGCCATGGATCCTGCTGCAATGAGATCTTCAAACCCGACGATTTCGGCTTTAATAAATCCCTTTTGGAAATCGGTATGAATAACACCAGCGGCCATGGGTGCGGTGTCACCTTTATGAATTGTCCATGCACGTGCTTCTTTAGGGCCGGCAGTTAAATAGGTCTGCAGTCCTAAAGTTGTAAACCCGACATGGGCTAAAGTCGCAAGACCTGGTTCTTTCAAACCAATTGATTGCAACAATTCGAGGGCGTCTTCATCGCTTAGTTCTGCGAGTTCAGCTTCAGTCTTAGCATCAAGGAAAATCGCTTCGGCTGGCGTTACTAGATCTTGTAACTTCTTGCGCAAGTCAGCATCATTTAATTCAGCTGCATCAACATTGAAAACATATAAGAAAGGTTTAGCAGTTAACAGATGCAGTTCAGCAATTTCAGTTAAATCTATTTTGCTCTGCGAAAGTGGCTTACCTGATTGCAACCATTCATTCGCGGCAATCGCGGCATCTAGAACAGTCTGCTTATCTTTAGCTAAGCGAACTTCTTTTTCTAGACGAGGCAAAGCTTTTTCAATAGTTTGCAGATCAGCAAGTGCTAGTTCGGTGTTAATTGTTTCCATGTCAGAAGCTGGATCAACGCGACCATCGACGTGGACCACATCGCCATCGGTGAAAACGCGAATGACCTGACAGATTGCATCGGTATCGCGAATATTGGTCAGGAACTTATTACCTAGGCCAGCGCCTTCAGATGCGCCTTTAACGATTCCGGCGATATCAACAAATGAGACAACGGCTGGCAAGAGCTTTTCCGAACCGAAGATTTCAGCCAATTTAGCTAGACGCTCATCTGGAACTCCGACTACGCCGACATTTGGCTCGATCGTGGCGAAGGGGTAGTTGGCGGCTAGAACGTTGTTTTTGGTGAGGGCATTAAAAAGGGTCGACTTTCCCACATTTGGCAGACCGACGATTCCAATTGAGAGGCTCACGAGGAGTAGAGCCTACGCGAGTATGTCAGTGCTTCCTGCCACGATAGGGCTATGTCAGCATCAGTAGTGGTTCTTTTAACAGGTTTGGCCATCGGTTTAGCCCTTGGTTTCTTCATTGCTAGCCTAAAAAATAAGGCAGATCAGGCACAAGGTGATTCAGCATCAGCTGGCGTCGCGGCCGAACTCGCTGGGGCAAAGGCGCTAGTTGAAAATTTAACGCAGCAAATTGCAACGATGAATTCACAGAACACCACAAGCGCTGCGCTTAATGAAGCTATCTCTGATGTGAAAACCCGGATGAATTCACTTTCAACTCAAACTGCCGATGCCGAGTCAAAACGTGCTGCTGCCGAGTCGGCAATTAAAACTCAGATCGAATCAATGCAAGTTGGTAATCAAAACCTACTTGAGCAAGCCACAAAGTTGGCTGGCGCACTTTCTAGTTCACAAACTCGTGGTCGTTTCGGCGAAGTCCAACTTGAGATGTTGCTTGAAAATGCTGGCTTAATTGAAGGAATTCACTTCACCAAACAAAACTCCGATCGTGGAAACGATGAGATTTCTCGCCCTGATATTCAAATTTCAATTCCAGGTGGCTCACGTATTTTTATTGACTCCAAGTTTCCATTTACGCGCTTCTTAGAAGCAGTCGATGCTGATGACGAAGAGACTCGCGATTCGTTAATGCAACAACATGCTAAAGATTTGTTAAAGCATGTCGAAGCACTTGCAAAGCGTGACTACCAAGGCGTTACCTTCTCCCCTGATTTCGTCGTGTTATTCGCACCATTTGAATCTATTTTGTCAGAGTCATTACGCGTTGATCCAATGTTGCTTGAGAAAGCTTTTTCTAAGAATGTCACTATTGCAACTCCAACAAATATGTTGGCTCTATTGCGAACTGTGGCCTATGCCTTTGGTCGCCAAGATTTAGCTGATAACGCTGTTGCGATTCAAGGTCATGCAAGCGAGCTGCTTAAGCGCGTTGGTTCGCTACATGCAAAGCTGGCAACCCTGGGCGATCGCATCAAGTCAGTAGAACGCGGCTTTAACGATGTGGTGCAAACAGCTGAAACTTCATTACTACGGCCGGCTCGCAACATGGTTAACTTGGGTGTAAGCACTGGTGCTAATAAACTTGCACCATTAAGCGATGTCGATGATGAAGTTCGGGCAATTAAGTCTGCGGCTCTAGAAATTGATTACATTGACGCTGAAGAGGATGAGAAATAATGAGTACAACTGTTGGCCGTAAAGTCGCAATTAGTGGGCCAGGCCTTAAAAAAGAGGGCATCATCGTTCTGCAATTCTTCTTCATCGGTATTTTCTCTTACCTAGAACTTCTGGTGCGCAATGGTTTCGGAATAGTTACTGGCTTGATCATTATGTTGGTGACTTTCGGCGGCGTTCAATATGGTCGCACTGGCACTAGCTATGTCGCAGCCGTTACTCCGCCGCTTGCTTTCGCGTCCCTTGCCTTCGTTGAGCTAATTACTAAAGATGGCATAGCCATTACTCGCTTAGGGATTGATTTCTTGGCATCCCTTGCCAGCCAAGCGCCGTTCTTGCTTATCTCGGCTGCCTACGCTTGGTATTACTACTTTGATCGTCGTGCCAAGGCAAAAAAGCACCAGTCTGCTGCATAAATAATTCATCTTAAAGTTCCAATTAGGGGTATCCCAAGCAATTAATAAGTGTCAAACTTCGCCCAACTTACGATTGGGAGAGATTATGAACGACAAGAAATTAACTTCGATGGAAACCTTCTGGTACTTCTTGCAATGCATTGCTTTTGGTGCTGGCTACTTCTCAAAGGTTCCCGTTAAAAAGGCACTTAGCGAGCGGGGTTTAATAACAATGACTTCTGCGGAAAACTTTTGGTATGTAATTCTTTGCATCTGTTTCGGCTCCGGCTACTTCCAGAAAGTAATTTACAAGAAAGCACTTTCAGAAGTCACTCAATAGGCTATTTAAGCTTGCGCTGCCTTTAGATCTTTACGTAGCTCTGGAGGCAGCGCAAATAGCAATGATTCTTGCGCAGCGGTGACTGTTTCAACTTCCCCGAAACCACGCTCTGCTAGCCACTTCAGTAAGTCATCAACCAAAATCTCAGGCACTGATGCCCCACTAGTCACGCCAACAGTTGTAACACCCTCTAGCCATTCTTCTTTTGCCTCGGCTGCGTAATCAATTAAGTAAGCCTGAGGTGTGCCATATTCCTTAGCAACTTCAACTAAGCGCACTGAGTTAGATGAATTTGTTGAGCCAACCACAATTACTAAATCTGCTTGCGGCGCAATTACTTTAATGGCATCTTGGCGATTAGTGGTTGCATAACAAATGTCATCTGATGGCGGATCTTGAATATCTGGGAATCGTTCTTTCAAAATCGCAACTGATTGAAGTGCCTCATCAACGCTAAGTGTCGTTTGAGATAGCCAAGCTAATTTCTTGCCTGGGGTTGGCTGCACGGTGCGAGCTGAATCTAAGCCATCGACTAATTTAACTTTGCCGACTGCTTCACCCATGGTGCCTTCGACTTCTTCATGGCCCTCGTGACCAATAAATAAAATCTCTAATTCTTCTGACGCAAAACGTCGTGCTTCGTGGTGAACTTTGGTAACTAGTGGGCAAGTGGCATCAATTGTTTTTAGATTACGGTTTGCCGCCTCAGTATGAACCGCAGGTGAAACTCCATGAGCAGAGAAAACTACGATCTTGCCTTCGGGTACTTCATCGGTTTGATCAACGAAAATTGCGCCACGAGCTTCAAGAGTTGCGACAACATGCTTGTTATGCACGATCTGCTTGCGCACATAAACCGGAGCACCGTAAAGCTCGAGCGCTTTTTCAACAGTGATTACGGCTCGGTCAACGCCGGCGCAATATCCGCGTGGCGCAGCTAAGAGGATCCGCTTACTCATAAGGGTAAGTCTATTAGGATAATTCCATGCTCGAAACTTCAAGTGATTCTCCCGCACCAGTTAGGGCGGTTACTGAAGCGATCAAGGAATATCTCGATCGGTTAGGGCCAATCTGGATTGAAGGCGAGATCGCCGAACTCAATGAACGCAGTGGCGGTATGGCTTTTCTGCGCCTGCGCGACTCGAGCGTTGATATGAGCCTTTCGGTGATGTGTCACAAATCAGTATTAGCTAGCGTGGCACCGCTACCAGCAAATGCCCGCGTTGTGCTCTATGCCAAAGGCTCTTGGTATACCAAGAATGGTTCTTACACATTATCTGCCCGCGAGATTCGCCAAGTTGGCGTTGGTGAATTATTAGCGCGTCTTGAAGCTTTAAAAACTATGTTGGCAGACGAAGGTTTATTTGATTCGGAAAATAAAGTTGCGTTGCCACTTCTGCCTCGCAAAATTGGTTTGATCTGCGGCCGCAATACCGATGCTGAACGCGATGTGGTTGAAAATGCCAAACGTCGTTGGCCAGCTGTGCAATTTGAAATTCGCGAGGTGACTGTGCAAGGTGCGGCCGCGGTAAGCGAAGTATCAGCCGCGTTGGCCGAACTTGAAGCGCTAGCCGATGTTGACGTCATTATTATTACCAGAGGCGGCGGGTCCTTTGAAGATCTGTTGCCATTTAGCGATGAAGGTTTAGTTCGCTTAGCGGCTAAGTGCAGCACGCCAATTGTTAGCGCAATTGGTCACGAAAAAGATTCACCATTACTTGATTTAGTTGCTGACTTTCGCGCATCAACACCAACTGATGCCGCAAAGCGCGTGGTGCCGGATATTAATGAAGAGATTGATTTGATTGAAAAACTTCGTGATCGCGCTAGCCGCTTTATGCGAAATATGATCGAACTGGAAAGCTCGAAGATTGCTAACTTGGCTGCGCGCCCAGTGTTGCGTGACCCAGCCGTAATGATTACTTCGCGGTTAGAAATTATTACCGGGCTTCGCGATCGTTCAATTCGTAGTTTCCAGGGCCGCCTTGCAATTGCCCAAGAAGAGTTGCAACAAGTAACTGCTCGAGTGCGCGCACTTTCGCCACAGGCCACTCTTGATCGCGGATATGCCGTGGTGCAAATAGCCGATGGCAGCATTGCCCGCGATAGTGCTGCGCTAAAAGATGGCGAACAGCTGCGAATTAGACTGGCCCAAGGTGAGACCAGCGCCATGGTTACAAGTTAAAGAGCAGGCAGTAGATTTAAGCCATGGCCTCTGAAAAGAAGATCTCATATGAAGCAGCGCGTGATGAACTGGCGCAGGTTGTTTCATCGCTAGAAACTGGTGGCGCTACCCTCGAAGATTCCCTGAAGTTATGGGAACGCGGCGAAGAGTTAGCAAAAATCTGCCAGGAATGGCTAGATGGGGCGAAGGCAAAGTTAGATTCAGTTAAGCCAAGCGAATAGGTGCCCCAGATGTCTCCTGAATTTACATATTCCGACCTGTTGCCAGTTGGGCCAGATACCACCAAATATCGCAGCCTGGGTTCCGAAGGCGTTCGCACCTTAAAAGTTGGCGAACTCGAATTTCTTGAAATCGCGCCAGAGGCAATTGAGAAATTAACTAGCACCGCAATTCACGATATTTCACATTACTTGCGTGCTGAACATCTGCAGCAATTAGCTAATATTTTAAAAGATCCAGAGGCCTCGCCAAATGATCGCTTCGTGGCACTGGACTTGTTAAAAAATGCCAATATTTCGGCCGGTGGAATCCTACCGATGTGCCAAGACACTGGAACTGCGATTGTTTCTGGCAAAAAAGGTCAGTTTGTTCTAACTCAGAGCAAAGATGAAGTCGCGATTTCAAAAGGTATTTACGATGCCTACACAAATTTGAATCTGCGTTATTCGCAGATGGCCCCGGTTACAACTTGGGATGAAAAGAACACTGGCAATAACTTGCCTGCCCAAATTGAAATCTATGCTGACAGCGATCATTACGACGAATACAACTTCTTATTCATCGCCAAAGGTGGCGGCAGCGCTAACAAGTCTTTCCTTTATCAAGAGACTAAAGCGATTTTAAATCCGAAATCATTTATGACTTGGCTTGACGAAAAGCTGCGTTCAATCGGAACAGCAGCTTGCCCGCCGTATCACTTAGCAATTGTCATCGGCGGTACAAGCGCCGAGCACACGGTAAAGACCGCGAAATTGGCTAGTACTAAGTACTTAGATTCGCTGCCAACTAAGGGCGATG
>Ga0304728_1002952_pt1 | contig 10481 bp, 9 predicted proteins | sample C_130625_MF_Meta_FD_190476 | JGI IMG/M metagenome (GOLD analysis project Ga0304728, IMG submission 190476) | Freshwater microbial communities from Lake Croche, Canada to study carbon cycling - C_130625_MF_MetaG (v2) (version 2) | ecosystem: Environmental > Aquatic > Freshwater > Lake | place... | reverse complement strand
TAAGCCCAGTAGCCGTTCGACGATGGCATCCGCGGCAACCGACAGCCGAGTGTGCAGACCTCCATCGGCGTAGGCGTAGCAGCCCACGATGAGAGGCCCGGGAGCGTTGCTCAACCAGTACGCGATTTCGGGTGCGTCGCTCAAGAGGTCAACGCCCGCGCCACCAGCGACGATGTCATCCTCGTCGGGATGGACGTTGGCCCCGAGCATGAAGGGCGGGTGCCCGTCTCTGTCATGGCGCACAGGGATGTGGAGGGTGCCCGCGGTCGTGCGAGTCATCTCGATGAGCCTGGACCAGGTGGACGGCCCGGGGAGGTCGATGGCGTGAACGTTGGCACCCCAGCGCAGAAGTGATCTCGTGGGAGCCAGCTCGGCACCTGCACCAAGCACAGCGAAGTGCAGGTCGCGAAGGTCAAGCCAATCAGGATTGTCGAGCACGAGGTTGATGGCCTCAGCGACGCCGGGTTCAGTCGTGCCGGACTCCACCCAGTGCGCCAATTGGCGGCGAAGATCAGAGTCGACGAGTCGTCGGCCGGTGTGCTGCAGCATCAGCTCGGGCTCGCGCTGCACGGTGCCTCGGATGGTGATCGTGCCGATGTGGCCCTCGCGAGGGGTGGCCATGGCGTCGGCAATCGAGGTCTCCTGCGTCTGCCGCACAAAGCGCAGACGACGGTGGGCCGAAGTCAAACCTGCCTCGGCAATGGAGTACGCCGCGGAGGGGTCGACAGCCGCATCCATCACGAGTGAGCGCAGGGGACGCAGGTAACCCTTGCGCCAGTCGGAGGTCGCCTCGATCTGGCCGGCAAGGGGCAGGTCAACGACGCGGGCAGCATCCGCGACGATCGCGCGGCCGGTGCCTGTGGATCGACGCTGACCGTCGCCACCGACGGGGAAGCTCACACCATCGGGTTGCACCATCTGAGGCTATCTAAAGGGTGAGGCCATCCACGGGCGTGCCCCGCTCAGTAGATGGTGCCGAGCGGGTCGGTTCGATAGGTTCACGTCACCCGTCCAAGGAGTGCCATGTCTATTGATCCGCGCACCGTCCCCGCTGTCGCGTTGAACGACGGCACGACCATCCCGCAGATCGGGTTCGGCCTCTGGCAGGTTCCGCCCAGTGAGGCGGAGGTTGCCACTGCCGAAGCCCTCCGTGTGGGCTACCGCCATCTCGACAGCGCTGCGGTGTACGCCAACGAGGCAGAGGCGGGTGCGGCTCTCGCCAAGAGTGGCCTTGCACGTGAAGACGTCTACGTGACAACCAAGCTCTGGAATCCCGATCATGGCTATGACGAGGCGATGCGCGCCTTCGACACCAGCATGACAAAGATGGGGTTCGAGCAGCTCGATCTGTATCTCATCCACTGGCAGTGCAAACAGCACGGCAAGTTCATTGACACCTGGCGGGCACTTATCGACCTGCAGAAGTCAGGGCGCGTGAAATCAATCGGTGTGTCCAACTTCAAAGAGCCCGCACTGCGCCAGCTCATAGACGCTACGGGTGTCATCCCCGTCCTCAATCAGATCGAGCTGCATCCGTGGTTGCCGCAATTAGACATGCGTGCGGTGCATGCCGAGTACGGCATCGCGACCGAGTCGTGGAGCCCGTTGGCGTCTGGACAGCTGATTGACGACCCGACACTCACGGCGATCGCGGCGAAGCACAGCAAGTCCACCGCTCAGGTGATGATTCGTTGGCATCTTCAGCAGGGACTCATCGTCCTGCCCAAGTCAGTCACACCGTCTCGGATTGCCGAGAACATCGACGTGTTCGGCTTCCAGCTCGACGACGAAGATATGGCGACAATCGCCGGCATGGAGAACGGACATCGCACCGGGCCGGACCCGGACGACTTCCTCTATATGGGCTGGTAGTTAAGCCTGTATCCCGCGGACCTTCTCGTAGATCCGGGTGCGCAGCGCGGCGAAACGATGGTCGTTGCGGGTCTCGATCTGGGACCGCGGGAACGGAAGGTCGATTGTGACAACCTCGCTGACCTTGGCCGGCTTTCCGTACAGCACGACAACCTCGTCTGAGAGGTACACCGCTTCATCGATGTCGTGCGTGACCATGACGGTCGTGATGTGGAAGTCAGCGCGAACTTTGAGGACGAGATCTTCCAGGTCGAAGCGCGTCTGCGCATCGACGGAGGCGAACGGCTCGTCCATGACCAGAATGCTGGGACGCACCGCCAGCGCGCGGGCAATGCTGACCCGCTGCTGCATACCTCCCGACAGCTGCCATGGATAGGACGTGTTGTTGCCTTCAAGTCCAACCTCAACCAATGACGATTCGATGCGGTCCTTGCGCTCTGTCTTCGACAGCTTCTCGTTGCGCAGGGGAAGCGCGATGTTTTTCTCGACCGTCAGCCACGGCATAAGGGAACGCGTGTAGTCCTGCAGGACGACCGCCAGACCCTTGGGTGATCCATGGAGCTTCTCACCGCGCACCTCGACGGATCCACCTGTGGGTTGAGCCAGACCGGTGAGTAGGCGCAGCAGCGTGGTCTTACCGACGCCCGAAGGGCCAACGATAGAAACATAGTGGCCGTCGGTGACGTCGTAGCTGATGCCGTCGAGCACGTGCTTGACACCCTCGGGTGAGGGGTAGTCCATGCGGACATCACGAATGGCGATGGCGGGCGTTGTCATAGCGGACTCCATGCCTAGGCGAGTTTCTTCTGGCCGTAGTACCAGCCGAGCGAGATCCGCTCGACGATGTCGAACACAAGGCTGAGGGTGTACCCGAGCATGCACAGAAGCAGCACGCCCGTCCATGCATCGATGATCATGAAGGAATCGGTCGCGATCAACGTGAACGCGCCCAGTCCGAAGCCAGAGCCCAGGTATTCCGATGCGATCGTGACGATGAAGGCAATCTGGAAGGCGACCTGGAGCCCGCCGAAGATGATCGGCATGGCGTTGGGCAGCCGCACGCGCCACAGCACCTGGGCTCTCGAGAGGCGAAATACCGAGGCCGTATCAAGTAGCACGACATTGGTCGTGCGGATGCCTTCAATTGTCGCGATGAGGATGGGGAACATCGTGGCAAAAGCGATCGAGGCAATACGCATGGACGAATCGAAGCCCAGCAGAAGGATAAAAATGGGGACAAGCGCGACCGCCGGAATGGAGCGGAAGAAATCAATAATGGGTTCGATGTAGCGGGACGCACCCGGGCTCGAGCCGATGAGAGTGCCAAGCCCGATGCCGAGAACAACCGCAATGGCAAATCCGGTGAAGAGATTTTGCATGCTCGGCACCAGATGCACGGAGACGTTGGCGAAGATCCAGTTGAGCTTGAACTGCTCCCAGATCACTTCCAAGGGCGGAAAGAAGGGGTTGTCGGACGTGGCGCTTGCATTCCACCACCACACGATGAGGATCACTGGGAGCCATCCGGCAATGAGGATCGCGAGAATCCAATGCCAGAGGCGGCGAGCGATCACCTGCCGCTCCAGAAGATGATGCGACGCTGGCCGCGCACGAGCATGCGCGAAAGGGCTACACCGATGATGCCCAGAAACAAAATGACGGCGTAGGTCTGGTCAGCATTGCCCGACGACTGGGTCAGGGCGAGGAACGAACCCAGGCCTCCGGCTCCACCGACCAGCCCCGAGACGATGGCCACGACGAGCGAAGCGCCAAGGGCTAGGCGCATGGCGATACCGATCTGCACGGCCGCCGAAGGCAGGCGCGCATACTGGATCTGCTGCCAAATATTCATGCGGTAGCAGCGCATGGTCTCCAGCAGCACGGGGTCGGCATCGCGCACGCCGTAAGCGGTCTGGATGGCCATGGAAAAGACATTGGCGAACACCACCAGGGCAACGCCCATCGCCATGGTGGGCCCGATGACGAGGATGGCGATGGGGATCAAAACGATCGGGGGGATGACCTTGAGGACGTCGAAGACGAACTTGGACGAGCGGTACGAGAACCTGCTCAACCCGATGAGGATGCCGAGAGGTACCGACACGGCCACGGAGATGGCGAACCCGATGGCCGCCATCTGGAAGGTCTCCCAGAAGGCCAGCCAGAACTCGGGCTTGCTCAGGAGCATCCATAGGGCCGCGATGGCTTCGGAGGCTGTAGCAAAGGAGTCGCCGGCCAGCGGCCCCACCGACCCGATGATCTGCCACACGATGAGTGCGACGATCGCCGAGATCATCCCCGCGGGGATGCGGCGGAGCGCGGCTGGCACGGCGACTCCTTTACTGATGGATTAGCGGTACTGCTTGAGCAGCAGGCCGGCGATGTCCACCGGCTGCTTGAGGAACCCGAGTGCCAGCATCTTGGCAGCCGGGGTCTTCAGGTCGTTGGCCACGATGGTCGGCGGGAAGTACGACGGGTTCGACATGCGAGCAGTGGCCAGGTCGACATTCGTGTAGGTCGGGTTGGCCGACTGCAGAACCTTGTCCCATCCAGCCTTCGTGTTGGCGAAACGACCCACCTCAGCGATTGACTTCTGGAATGCAGTAATCACCGTCGGATTGGCTGCAGCGTAGGCGGCCGTGGTCACCCACATGCCGATGGCAACCTCATTGGTGAAGAACTGGATACCGGGTGAGCCGAGATTCTTCAAGCCGCCACCGGTGCAGGACGACGTGAAGGGCTCAACCGTGAATGCTGCCTGGGTCTTGCCCGACTTCACTGCATCAAGTGCAGCTCCAAAGGGAAGAGTGACGAAGTTGAGTGCAGCCGGGTTGCCTCCGTTGGCCTTGACCGCCTGTGCGATGGTCACTTCGCCTTGAGCTCCTCGCGCGGGAACTGACACGGTCTTGCCTTCGAGGTCTTTCCAGTTGTTGATTCCGGATGTGGGGCTCACGCACACGCCAGTGTCGTCGAGCTTGGCTGCTGCTGCGGCGCTCTTCTTGGCTGCGGTAAGCGAGCCGGCCGGGTAGCCGTCAGCGGCGGCGACGACCTTGAGTGCCATTCCGCCATTGGCATAGGCGTTGATGATGGGAATTGACGGCGCGTAGACGAAGTTCACGGCACCGGCTGCGAGGGCCGCAAGCGACGGCGGTGGTGCTGGGTAGATCTTGATCTGGGTCACATTGAGGCCGTTCTTGGCGAAGATGCCTGACGACTGTGCCCACGGAATCGTGCCCATCGCATTGATAGCAACGGTGCCCACCGTGATGTCGGTGGCCGCCGATGCTGGCGCGGCTCCGGCTGCGGCGATAACGGATGCGGCAACGACGCCGACGACACCCGCGATCGCAACGCCCTTGCGTCGAATATTTCTCACTTGTCCTCCAGGGGATCGGTTGGTGCTGTTCACCGAGTATCCACCCTAGGTCCATTTACCCTCCAGATGGGGGAAATGCAAAGTTCATTTGCCCACGAACGAGTTTTGGCCGTCACATCACGAAGTGGTAACCGTTCGCACCTTCTCCACCGAAGTAGTGGCAAATGTCAGACGGTCCACACGATGATGGCAACACCGGCCACGCTGGCACCCACCACGGCTATCGATATGAGCATCAGAAGTTTCATCGACGCGGGTGACGTTCCCTCGACAAGGTGGCGAGACGTGTATCTCGAGCGCCAATGGGCTGCCGGTGAGCTGAGAATGACCAACGCCGCCGCAATCGCAATAGTGACGATCAGCACGGGCAAGACCTGGCCATGTTGATAGGCGTGCGCCCCGAGAAGACCGAGCACAATCGCGAAACTCACCAGTGTGCGTGACCATGCCAACCCGGTGCGCTCTGGTTGAAGGCCGAGATCGTCGTGTGCAGGTGAGCTCACGCCACGATCACCACGGTGATGATGGCGATTGCAGCGATGGCACCAATACCGATAGCGATGAAGGGTGCCAATCGCGATGGCGGAAGTCCGTGCTGAAGCCGCATGGCGCGCTCGACGCGTAACCACCGCAGCCAGGCGCCAACGGAGACGACACCACCGAGTATCACGAGCGCGGCTGCCAGGATCAGTGACACTCGATGGGCCTGCTCATTGGAGACGAACGTTGCGATGCCCACTCCGAGCGCAATCATCCCGAGCGACGTGCGAATCCACGCCAGAAAAGTGCGCTCATTGGCTAAAGAAAATCGTGGGTCGGGATCGACGCCGTGGGACAGCAGCTTCTCCAGCCAGCCTTGTCCTGAATTACGCGGCATTGAAGGGCACCACCGAATCGTCATTGACGCGAATAAGTTGGTCAATCATTTCTGCACGCGCATGCGAGAGAAGTGCGGGATTGCTGTCGGCCACATTCGACATTTCATCGCCATCCCGGGTGAGGTCGAACAGCTCGATTGTGCGCTGACCAGCGATCTCCGTGAGTCGAACAGAGTCACTGACGATGGTGCGCATCCTCACCGGAGCGGGAAGACCGTCTATCCCGTACGGCTGGTCCTCTTCGATCAGCACGCTCGTGCGCCACGCGGTTGCAGTGCCGTCCATAAGTGGCACAAGCGAATGCCCCTGTGCCTTCGGCAGCGGTGCGGCGTGCGTGAGATCAAGGAGCGTGGGTGCGATGTCAGCGCTTGAGACAAGTTCGGGGCGGCGACCTGGGTCAATGCCCGGCCCGGTCATGATGAGTGGGACTCGGATAACGCTCTGGTAGTGGCAGAAGTGCTTGAGCATGAGCCCATGATCACCGAACACATCACCGTGATCTGAGGTGAAGGCCACGATGGTCGAGTCACTAAGTCCCGAGGAGTCAAGAGCCGAGAGGATCTGGCCGACGCTGTCGTCGATGAATTCAATCGACCCAAGCTCTGCAGCAAGCGCATGCTGGTACTGCTCCTCGGTCGGAGACCACAGCATCATGGGATCTATATCCGGGGTCCCGCGTCGAGCCATCATGCGCTTGACGTACTCGGGGGAGTTCTCATGCGCGTCGTGGAAGCTAGCGGGGAGAGGCATGTCTTCGGGGCGATGGCGGTGGTAGTACTCCGCCGGAGGTGCGAATGGATGGTGGGGGTCCGGGAAGGATACGAAAAGCAGAAATGGCTCATCAGAACCCGCGGCCGCAGCAATGCGCTCTGCTGCCGTTTCAGCAATGTAGTTAGTCGGGTGCAGCGCGGCAGGAGTTGCAGATTCGTAGACGTGATTCCAACCCGGATACACCGAGAGTGCCCGTGGTCGTCCGGCCTGTGTGCGCGGGTCAAACCCTCGCTTGCGCGCCCACGCCACGTAGTGACCCGACACTCGATCTCCGTGGCCGGACACCAAAGCCACATCATCGAATCCGTAGTAGTCCTCGGGGATGACCGCATCACCATCAATGTGCCGCTCGAAGGACTCCCATGACTGGAAGTCCTCGCCAAAGGGGCCCGTCACGGCGCGTTCCCACAGTTGGGGCATGGCCGACTTGATGGCATCGAGTTGGTAGTCCTCGTAGCCATAACCGTTGGGCTGGAAGTGCAGCTTTCCGACGGCGGAGGTCCGCCAGTGCTCAGATCGCAGGACGCGTGCGAATGTCTCGGCGGTGGGATCCAGCGGAATGCCATTCGTGCGCAGCCCATGGGCCGATGGCCAACGTCCCGTCATGATCGTTGCGCGGTTAGGCATGCACACGGGATTGGCGACGAAGGCTCGGTCGAAGACTTGCCCGCGTGAAGCCAACCCATTGATGTGCGGTGTGCGCACGGGCAGGTCGCCGTAACAGCCGAGGTGATCGGCGCGTAGCTGGTCAGCGACTATCACGACAAGTCCGCGAGGGCGGGTGGTGCTCACAGGGTTCCCTTCACGACATGTCCGCGGGTCATGGTGGTTGCGACGCTGGCCTCGGTCAGTGACCAGGGTTCGCTCCAGTCGACGCAGCGATCAAGCACGACCAGGTCGGCGGACATGCCGGGTCGGATACTTCCACGCCACGTGTCCTCGTGTGACTGCCAAGCCGCCGCGGACGTCATAGAAGCGATGGCTTCGGATGGCGTCAAGGTCTCAGCGTCGCGGTAGTCAGGGTCATCGCTCAGTCTGCGCGTCATGGCACAAGCCATGATGAGCCGCCAGTCAGGTGACGCAACCGGTGCATCCGATGCGGAGCAGATGGTGACTCCGGCGTCTTGAGCGGTGCGCAACCTTTGCCGGTTGCGATTTCGTTCATCGCCAATGAGAGCGCTCACGCGGTGGCCGACTGTCCATCGGATACTGGGATTGGAGTTCAGGCCAATGTTCATCTCGACCATGCGGGCATAGTCGGCGATATCGATGAGATCGCCGTGGATCACGTAATGCCGTGATGCGCGTGAGTCCCCTGCAGCGGCAATGGCATCCAGGTATGAGCTGATTGTGAGGTCACCGATGGCGTGTGCACCGACCTGCCAGTCCCGCGCGACGGCACCCGCAACGATGCCGTTGAGATTGGCCACCCGCTCCTCATCCGTCGAACCACCAAGTTGAAGATGGCCATGAGAGCAATCGTCATACGGCTCGCGAAGCCATGCAGTGCGGCTGCGCGGGATGCCGTCGGCAAAGACCTTGAGCTGGGCGACGCTCACGAGCCCGTCCCTGCCGGCACGGACCGGCGGTCCCCAGGCATCAAGTCCGGTGATGACGTCATGGGCTGTGGTGCCGCCAAGGCCTCCGAACAGCAGCATCACCTGCACGCGAAGGTGCAGGTTCCCGTTGGCCTCGAGGGCCCGATAGGCATCGATGGTGCTGAGGTCTCCGGTGCCGTCCATGAGCGTGCGCGCGCCAGGGCCAAGGCCAGGATCGGTCACGCTGATGATGCCGTTGGTCAGGAGGAAGTCCTGCGCGGCGAGCAGTGCTTCCGTGCGCTCATGTGCCGAGATGTCAGGGATCGCGTCATTGATGACGCCGACCGCGGCTTCCAGAACAACTCCGGTGGGCACACCGTGAATATCGCGCGGAAAGCTCCCGCCTACGGGATCAGTGGTGGCAGCAGTGATACCCGCTGACTGCAAGGCGGCTGTGTTGCACAGCCCAGCGTGTCCGGTGATGTCACCGAGTAGTGCCGGGATACCGCCGAGTACCTCGTCAATGTCAGCGGCGCAGGGTCCGCCGTCGGGTGCGGTGCCGTTGATGACCGTGCCATCCCACCCGTGACCTCGAATCCAGCCGTTGGCATCGGGTGTCGCGCTTCTCAATCGCTGGTGAAGTTCGTCAAGGCTTTTCGTTCCGCGTAGGTCGACCGCGGTAAGTGATCGACCGAGCTCGTAGGCGTGCACGTGAGAGTCGTCAATGCCCGGGAGTACCGTGCGTCGGCCGAGGTCTGCCTCGCGTAGCCCAGGTTGGCGAAGCGTGTCGACCTGATCCATCGGCATGACGGCGGCGAAGTCGCCCTTGTCGATGAGGATGGCTGACAATCCCATGCCATCTGGTGCGATGACCGCGTTGGTCAGCAGCAACCGATCTGCACTCACGCGCTGACTGTACGACCCATCAGGGCGGATCGGTACGGAGCTAGGTCAGAAGTTCGATCAATTCCCACAACACCTACCAGGCCGGAGTCATCGGAGTACTCCACGATGCATGCTCCGTCGACAGAGCCGTCCACCACCGCAATGCTGGTAGCGATACCGGGCATCCCGAAGGACTGGATCTTGGTGTCGTACTGGTCCGACCAGAACGAAGGCATCGCGGTGAACGGGGCAGGGTCCACTGAGGTGCCGGCGAGTAGCGCGGCGAGAGTCGCCCCGGCACGCTTGCCCGTCTCTGTGGGCATGTTCCAGTGCTCGATGCGGCGAGGCGCACCGCCGAAAAGTCCATTCGGATGACGGGCGATGTCGCCCACCGCGACGACCGGCACATCGGTGCCGAGCGCGCGCATGGTGTGGTCGGTGTGCACACCATCGGAGAGATCCAGCCCGTTGCCTTCGAGCCACTCAACGTTGGCCACGGAGCCAATGGCCTCAACGACGAGATCAGTCTCGATCTCGGTGCCGTCACTGAGCTTCGCAGCCTGCACGCGGTCGGTCCCCAGAAACGCGGTGATGCTGGTGCCGAGGTGGAATGCCACGTCGTGTGCCTCATGACGTCGACGCATGGCAGCGCCAAGTTCAAGGCCAAGCGGCCGCACCATGGGTTCTGCATCAAGAGCCACGATCGTGACGGCGGTGTCGAGTTTGCGACCGGTTGCCGCGGTCTCACATCCGATGAAGCCTGCGCCCATCATGAGCATGTGGCGTGCAGCGCCGAGTTCCTCGCGCAGGTGATGGGAGTCCTGAGCCGTGCGGATGACGTGCCGGCCTGCTTGTGGTCCAGGGATCGGAAGGCGGCGCGGGCGAATGCCGGACGCGATCACCAGACCGTCGAACTCCAACACTCGACCATCCGCCAATGTGACCGTGCGCGCGGCAAAGTCACTGGACACCGCTCCAGAGCCCAACACCCATGTCACGTCGTCGACGATCGCTTTGCGGCGAAACTCCAAGGCGGCGACATCAACACCACCGAGCAACGACTCCTTGCTCAGTGGCGGTCGGTTGTACGGCAGATGTGTTTCGTCGCCGACCACGCTGATCGGGCCGGTGTACCCGTTCGAGCGCAGAGCCTCGGCGGCA
>Ga0304728_1002950_pt1 | contig 10482 bp, 8 predicted proteins | sample C_130625_MF_Meta_FD_190476 | JGI IMG/M metagenome (GOLD analysis project Ga0304728, IMG submission 190476) | Freshwater microbial communities from Lake Croche, Canada to study carbon cycling - C_130625_MF_MetaG (v2) (version 2) | ecosystem: Environmental > Aquatic > Freshwater > Lake | place... | reverse complement strand
TTAAAAATACAAAGAAGGCAAGTATTTTATTCAAAATAGAATTATTAAAATTAAATTAATTCAAGGCTACTTCAAAAGCAACCTTTACTGGAGGCAAACAACGATCATCATTACAAACACTATATTCAACTACGCCCACTAAATTAGTTTTACTAGCTACTTTTAAATTAACTGTTTGTACAAAATCAACTTTTTCACTAAAAAAGCTAAGCTCTGTTTTAAAGTTTTTATCATACATTTTTTGCAAGTTACCTTTCTCCTTTGTTTTACCCGCTAATTGAATTAATGGGTTTTTACTAAAAGTAAAAGTAGTAGGAATAGGCCCACCACTTACAAACTGAGAGTAGATATGCCAAGGTGCATCAATAGTAGCAGTGGCTACTATATCATATTGCTTGTCCGTTTTTTTAACAGCTGTAAAACTCCATTTTACAGGATTCGTTTTTTGAGCATTTACATTGATTGTAAATACTACCGCACAAAACAAAATTATTATTTTTTTCATATTCATTCTTCTACATTGTTAAAACTCTATGGTAAAAAAATTCCCCCTATTAATTTTTCAATCCCAATATTTCAAATACTTTTTTGCCATCAATATTACTCAATACATCAGAAGTAGCTCTTTCTGGATGTGGCATCATACCAAATACATTTCGCTTGTCATTGCAAATACCTGCAATATCCATGGTGGATCCATTAGGGTTTGCTGTACCACCTACTTTACCATTTTCGTCACAATATTTAAATAATATTTGATTGTTTTTCTCTAAATGCGTTAAAGTAGCTTCGTCTGCATAATACCTTCCTTCGCCATGTGCTATCGGAATTTGTAATGCATCACTATTATCTGTTTTAATAAAAACATTTTTACAAACAAATTGTTGATTGGCATTTTGCAATAAGGCACCGGGCAATAAACCACTTTCACATAAAATTTGAAAGCCATTGCATACCCCCAAAACTTTTCCACCCTTATGGGCAAATTCAATCACTGATTGCATCATTGGACTAAATTTAGCAATGGCCCCACAACGCAAATAGTCCCCATAAGAAAAACCACCTGGAAGCACAATGCAATCCTCGGTAGTAAAGTGAGATAGATCACTGTCTTTATGCCATAACATTTCTACAGGATAGCTCAAGTCTTTTTCTAAAGCATCTTGCATGTCTCTATCGCAATTGGATCCAGGAAAAACTAGAACGCCAAATTTCATAGTGTTGAATTTAACTATTAGGGGATTAAATTGAAGGACAAAGTTACCAAAACTTGGCTTTATAGATTTGTTAAATTCTTCACCTAAATAAGGTGGTTATACACAATAACGGCCATGGCCAACCAAAACAACAGGTTAGGAACTATTAGCCTTTTGGGACTAGCATAGCTAAAGCTAATAAAGCAGGCCAAGGGGGCAATAACTATGGCCGATGCATACAACGCCTGCGCCGAAAATATAATGGGTTGGAATAGGGTTAAAATAAGTACCAGTAATAGCACACCCCAATATTTTCTAACTTGAATAATAAACCTGACTTGCTCTTGCTGCCAATAGAAAATTCCTGCTATCAATTGCAAACCAATGACCAATAAGGCTAAAATCACATTTAGTTCAGGCTTCACCAATGGGTTTTTCCAATCCAATCTGGGTAAAAATTGTCTATAATCTGATAAATTGCCTGATAAAAAAACATAGGTAAAAATAAAATAAAAAGGAAGTAGTATGCCCATAATCAAAACCATCCATTCAGAAATTTTAAAGGGCCTGATGATAATTAAAGCAAACAATACCACCGGTATTAATATCGCAATAGGCTCATACAATAAAATAGAAATACCAACTATCAATCCAATGTTAAACTCTAAGGTTTTAGGCTGATTTTGATCGTACAGCCTTAACAATTTTACCAAAATCCAAATGACCAAGGAATTAGCCACCAAGCCAGAACTAATTACGTCCCAATAAGGAAACAAGCCAGTTAAAATGATGTAAGTAAAGGCAGGCAAATAACTTATTTGTTGAAACATTTTAAATTTACTTAGCAATATATTTAACCTGATGGCCTGACTTAAAATGATTAACTGAAAAAGCACAATAAGTGCCATGGAAGGCAATGGTTGTATAAAATGCAACAACAAATAAGCTAATAAACCATCCGACTCATTGGCGATAACCAAGGGAGGATGCAGCCATACATGAAAATGTAAAGCCAAACTCAATAAGACTAAAAAGACTAAATTAATGTCTGACCTATCTCTGAATAAAAAAACCACGCTTAGTTATTTAAATTTAATTTTAGCAAACCCAATTCGGCTTTTGTATTGATAAGGCAAAATAGCTTCTTGCGCATCCACTTGTTTTAGCATTTTAGGCATCCATTCGTAATTCTTCTCATTTAGAACAATGGAATTCCCCTTGGTTAGTTGACCATTCTTAGTAAGTGTATTTATCACCAATTGGTGAATCCCTTTTTGTTTTTGATGGTAAACAAAACTAGTACCCGCTTCGTTTTCAATGGTACCATAACCTATAAACTGATCCACATTTAAATCGTTTTGTTTTTTGTCAATGGTTTTGATCCATTGAAAATTTCCATTTTTATCAAATAAAATTAAGGCGATGGAGTTGGCTTCATAACTCACACTAGGATAACCAAAAGAAGCATAAGGATTCATCCATCTATTAAACATAAATGGACTTCCCCAACCAAATCTAGCCCATGGATAAAAGCCAAAAGGCCTGTTCCAATAATTAAACATAAATGGACTATAAAAAGCACCACCATAAAAATAATCCCATCTTGAAAACGAAGTTCTGTTGGAATAAGAATCTGCCGCTTCTGCTACTGCCACAAAACTTCCATCTGCTTGTGTGCTAATTTTATCTATGTAAAATAAATCAAAGGCATCTTTCAAGTTTCTTTTGCTAGAAACTACCGCCCTTGCTGCATCTGTAAACCGATTGGCATTGGCCAATTGTTCTTTTTTTGCCCAAATATTCCATACATAAGAAAACAACCCTTCTACATTTCCTTTTTTAGTGCTGGCATAAAAAGAATTTAAAATTACCAAACCTGCTTGATTGTCTATTTTTAATCGAATATCATCTAGCAATAAACTATAATTCACAATGGGTGATTCTACTACCTCAGTACCAGCAGCCGATAAATACAATAGACTAACCGCCGGTGCTTGACCTACTTGTGTGGTATTTCTTAAGCAAAATAAATTGCCGTTATTGTCTAACGCAAAATCAGATAAGCTACTTTTTTTGTTTTGTGCACTGATGCTTATTACTGCCTCGTTGGTGGTTTCAAAATTAGTATTTAGTACTATGGTTCTTACTTTGATCGCATTGGCATGCGTGGTGTTGACACTAAACAAAACCATTTTTTGACGATTGTCGCTTTGCAATAAGTTAAAAACTTTTAGGCCAGCCCCAGGTCGAATCCCGTTGGCTGTATCAATTACTATTGGTTTTCCTACCAAGTTGGCTTCAGCGTTTAAGGTGGCCACTGCTGCATAGGCCGTGGTATTATTTTGAAATTGATAAAGCACAAAAACTTTATCAGGATAGGTGACAAATTCAATACCCGTTAAATTTGTTGTTTTGACAAAGGACAAATCATTTTGTTTGACAATTTGCATTTGATCGTTGTACTGAACAATCGTAGCCACCCCTCCAATATTTTTATAAATCCAATAATGATTGCCTACTTTCCCAAGCACTTCATATTGCATGTCTTCTTTGTCAGTTTTTTCAATACCTGCTACCACATAGGATTGCGCGAAAGAAAATTGCATGGCTAAGAAAAGACAAACCGCTAAGCTTAAAAAATATTTTTTCATTAGATTGAATTTTATACACAAATTTAACGCTTTAATGATATCATTGGTGTGCCCTATAAATATTAACGCTGTTTTAAGAATAGGCTTAAGCCTCTTTTAAGTCTACCCCCTGCTCATGGACTTCCAAAACATAGTTCTGCCCTTGCTTGATGGCAAAATTTTCCAAGCCATGTCCTAAGGGAAAATCAAAGCAAATAGGAATGGACAAATGCTGTAAATGTTGCGCTACAATTTCATTGGCCGTGGCGCCAAAATCAGCCGCATTGTCTTTTAAATCAGTAAAACCTCCAATAATTACTCCCACAGATTTTTCGAACAAACCAGCCTTTTTACACTGGATCATCAGTCTATCGATATTGTAATGATGCTCAGCCACCTCTTCTAAAAAAATTATTTTTCCTGAAGCGTCCATTTGATTTTTTGAACCCACCAAATGCGCCATCATACATAAATTACCTCCAATGATGGGCGCTTGAACTAGCCCTAATTTATTGAATGCATGGCTGCCAGCCTTGTAATGCGTAGGCTTTCCTTCTATACAATGGCGTAAGGAGTCGATGTATTTAAATCCAGCTTCTCCTTTGTTAAATGCAGCAGCCATGGGCCCATGAATGCTCATACATTTTTGCTTTTGAATCGCTGCATGTAAAACCGTAATATCACTAAAGCCCACCACCCATTTTGGATGGGTATTGAACTTAGAAAAATCTATTTGATCGATAATTCTACTCATGCCATAACCACCCCTGGCGCAGAAAATAACCTTGATATTTTCATCGTCGAGCATGGCTTGCAAATCGAGGGCTCTTTCGGAATCTGTACCTGAAAAACTATTTATTTTGGCGCCTACTGTTTTACCTAATTCTACGGAATACCCCCATTTTTCAAGGGTTTCAATGCAATTTTGCACTTTTTCAATAGAGATGGCCCCTGCTGGACAAACCAAGCCAATAGTCTCTCCCTGTTGGATATACGGCGGTTGAATCATACCACAATATTAAGTACTTTTGCAGCAATGAACACGCCTAAACGATATTTGATTACCGCTGCCCTACCTTATGCCAATGGGTTGAAACATATTGGCCACCTGGCAGGTGCTTATTTGCCAGCCGATATTTATGTTCGCTACCTAAAGGCCCAAAAAAGAGACGTGGTATTTGTATGTGGCAGCGACGAGCATGGAACAGCCATTCCCATTCAAGCTACCAAGGAAGGAACCACGGCACAAGCCATCATTGACAAATACCATCCCATTATTGAGCAAAATTTTAAAGACCTAGGTATTGAATTTGATATTTATCACCGAACTAGCGACCCTTTGCATCATGAAACGGCTAGTGCATTTTTTAAAGACTTAGAAGCCAAGGGTGATTTAGAAACAAAAACTTCTGAACAATATTTTGATGAAGCTAGTTCTACTTTTTTAGCAGACCGATATATAAAAGGGACCTGTCCTAATTGTAATCATCCCGAAGCCTATGGTGACCAATGTGAAAAATGCGGCAAAAGCTTAAGTCCTGAAGAGTTGATTAATCCTGTAAGTACCTTAAGTGGACAAGCCCCTATTAAAAAAGAAACTACGCACTGGTATTTGCCTTTAAATAAACACGAAGACTTTTTACGTAAGTGGATTTTAAACGACCATGCAAAAGATTGGAGAGCCGCTGTGGTAGGGCAATGCAAAAGTTGGATTGAAGGGGGCTTGCAACCTAGAGCAGTCACCCGCGATTTAGACTGGGGCATAAAAGTACCCCTCGCTTCCGGTGCTGGAAAAGTTTTATACGTATGGTTTGATGCCCCTATTGGATATATAAGCGCTACTAAACAATGGGCACTTAATACAGGAAAAGATTGGACCCCTTATTGGAATGATAAGGAAACGAAGCTGGTTCATTTTATTGGCAAAGACAATATTGTTTTTCACTGTATTATTTTTCCGATCATGTTAAAATTGCATGGAAATATTTTACCCGAAAATGTGCCCGCCAATGAATTCATGAATTTAGAAGGTGATAAGATGAGTACTTCTAAAGGATGGAGTATTGAAATGGATGATTTTATCAACAAGTGGATTAAAAAAGACAATGGGGGCAATGGACTAGCAGATAGCTTGCGTTTTTACTTAACTGCTATTGCCCCAGAATCTAAGGACAGTGAATTTACTTGGAAAGGATTTCAGGAATCGGTGAACGGAGAATTGGTTAGCATCTTCGCTAATTTTGTCAATAGAACCTGGGTGCTGATGCATAAATTATGTAAAGGAAAAGTACCTCCTATTCATACTCAATTTTTGGATGATGAGGACCAAGCCATTTTAATTAGTGTAAAAGAGAGCAAAGAAAAAATTACTGAATTATTAGAGCAATATAAATTTAGAGAAGCGCAATTTGAAGTCATTAATTTAGCCCGCATTGGCAATCAATACATGCAAAAGAAAGAGCCATGGATATTGGCAAAAAATATAGAGACCGACCCTACGGCACAAGCTAAGATTGATAATTGCATGCACGCTTGCTTACAACTATGCGCGAATCTTGCCATTTTAATTAATCCATTCTTGCCTTTCACGGCTAAGAAAATGTGTACGATGATGAAGGTGGTAGACAGAATGCTAGATTGGCAGAATGCAGGTGGCTTTAACTTATTAAAAGTGGGTTACAGCTTGCGTCCTCCTGAATTATTGTTTAGAAAAATTGAGGATGAAGAAATAGAAGCAGAATTAGCTCAATTAAAAAGCAATCTCAACGCTAAAAAAATAACTATGGATACTATTACTCCAGCATCAAGCCCTGCGGATGAAAAAAGCTTGAAACCTGAAATTGTTTTTGACGATTTTGGAAAGATAGATTTACGCGTAGGCACTATTATTGAAGCCAAGAAGGTAGAAAAAGCAGACAAGCTTTTACAACTAGAGGTAGACCTTGGTACAGAAAAAAGAACCATTTTATCTGGTATTGCGATGCATTTTGAGCCAGCAGCTATTGTAGGTAAGCAAGTAGTAGTGGTGGCTAATTTAGCGCCTCGTAAAATGCGCGGTATTGAAAGTAAGGGTATGATATTAATGGCAGAAGATGCCAATGGTAAATTATACTTTGTACAACCTAGTGAAGCAATTGCTCCTGGAAGTACGATTTCATAAAATTTGAAAAGATAAACTTAGTGCATATAAAAAGTTGAGAATATTATATACATTCTTTCAATTCTTTTTCAGTATAGGCTAGATTATGCTGCTTTAATACATCGTCCGGAACGCCTGCCCATAAATTAGGCACATTGCCCATATAGCCTAGGTCTTTCACACCAATTTCTGCCGTATAAAAACCAGTGGCCACCAAGTCTCTCATATTATTAAAGAAACTAACCCCCTGACTTAGTTCGGGTTTGGCAAGTTTAGGATAAGCAATTTCATCCACCACAGCTATTTGCTCGCTAGGCGTGCATTCAACAAAAGATTTGCCATGTTTTTTATTACAATGTATATCCAACCATTTTAAACCTCCACGCGCTGGAACTTGATAATGTGGCATGTCTTTTACTATAAACTCGATGAACTCAGGCACTTTGGCATCGGTTGCAGAACCACTCACGGCATCTTTTGGAATAATAATATCCGACAGCACAGTGATGGTCGCAAATTCATGCGCTGTAAAAAAATTAGGTAGCGCTTTTAATTTTACTGCATAATCTTTCTCCTCTTGCATCAGTGTGTCCGTGTTCACCTCTTCTACTGTGGTAGCAGTGTTCTTACAGGCCTCTATCAATACAGTGGCAGAAACTGTACCAAGGAACATCGCTTTGATGGATTTTCTTCTGTCCATAATTTTTAAATTAAAATTTTATATATTTTGTGAGGTTATTTTATTTTATTTAAAAACAAAATTATATATTTTGTTTTTGTAACTGATCCAAGATATATTCCGAAGCACGCATAGACAAAGCCAAAATGGTCCATGTAATGTTTTTATCAGCTTGCGATGTAAATACCGATCCATCTACACAGAATAAATTACTACAATCATGCGCTTGTCCCCATTTATTTAAAGCAGATGTTTTTTTGTCTGATCCCATACGAACTGTACCTGCTTCATGGATAATACTTCCAGGATTGGATAAACCATATTTAGTAGTTTCATTATCGCTATCTCCCCAAGTAATGATCGCACCCATTTCATGCATGATTTCACGAAAGGTTTCCTTCATATGTTTGGCTTGCTTCACTTCATAATCTGAATTCTTACAATCAAATTTTAATACAGGAATGCCATATTTATCTACTACTTCTGGATCAATGCCGCACTTGTTTTCAAAACGTGGTACTGCTTCTCCCCTTCCAGACATGCCCACACTAGCCCCATAAAAGAAACGAATGTCTTCTTTCAATGACTCTCCATAACCGCCTGCTTCCTTGGTTTTAGCATTTACTTGGAACTTGCCATTTAAACCTTGCATGCCCATGCCAATGCCATAACCAGGCTGACCCATACCTCCGCCGTATTCAATATGGTATCCACGTGGGAAATCTAATTTTTTATTGTCCAACCACCATGGCGTGTATACGTGCAATCCGCCAACACCATCTTCATTGTATCTTTTACGACCAAATAAAGCAGGCACTACTCCGCCCAAACCAGCTCCGGTAGAATCGTGCAAATAATGTCCCACTACGCCAGAACTATTGGCTAAGCCATTAGGATGCTTGGTAGATTTTGAATTGAGTAACAAACGCGCTGTTTCACATGTACTAGCGCCAAGAATCACCACTTTGGCATTGATTTGATATTCTTGCATGTCAGATTTATTGACATAAGAAATACCCACTGCTTTTCCTTCTCTATCAGTAATGACTTCTCGTGCCATGGCACCTGTGATCAAATCAACATTACCTGTTAATAGGGCAGGTCTTACCAGGACTGAAGACGAAGAAAAATCTCCGTATACTTTACAAGAACGATTACATTGTCCACAATAAAAACAGACGCCACGTTCGTCATTTATTTTTTTAGTCAAAATGGACAAACGTGAAGGAATCACTGGAATATTAATTCCGGTAGCTGCTTTTTTAAACATCAATTCATGCAAACGAGGTTTTGGAGGCGGTAAGAAAATTCCATCAGGATCATTCTCTAATCCTTCATTGCTACCATATACGCCAATTAATCGATCAATTTTATCATAATAAGGCTTGATGTCCTCATAACCTATTGGCCAATCATCGCCAAGGCCATCAATGCTTCTTCTTTTAAAATCACGAGGTCCAAAACGAAGTGAAATACGGCCCCAATGATTGGTACGTCCACCGACCATTCTTGCTCTCCACCAATCAAATTTATCACTGCCTGGTGTTTGAGTATAAGGTTCGTCTTCAATTTCCCAACCCCAATAGGAAGCGTCAAAATCACCAAAAGGTCTTCTTTTAGTACTTGCTCCACGACGTGGAGATTCCCATGGATTTTTTAATTGTGCTGAATTTTTTGCAGGATCAAATTCTGGACCTGCTTCTAGTAAACAAACTTTCAATCCCGCTTTGGACAATACATAGGCAGCCATTCCTCCTCCGGCACCTGAACCCACAATGACTGCATCGTATTTTTTGGGCGCTACTTTGACTTGAAAATTAGACATAGGGCAATCGTTTTTGCTATTGTAATTAAAGAATAAATTTAAAGAAAATATTGAATGAAATGCAAAAAAGACCCCCTCATTTTATAAGCGGGATTTTAAAATAAAAAAGGGCCCCGTTTTGTGGGACCCTTTTGAAAAAAATCATAAGAAAGGTTTAACTGCACCCCATAGAAGTACCGCAGTTTAAACATTTATAACATGTACCACTTCTTATTGTAATATGTCCGCAAGTGCTACAAGCAGGCGCATCGCTTTGCATGCTCTTTGCTGCTGCAGTAACATTGTCCATTGAACCATTCGCTTCTACGGCTACAGCTGCTTTAGCCACTGGAGCAGCCACTGGTGCTGTTACGCGAATGCTACTTAGTTCAGGCTTGCCTACTAGTGTAATATCTCCTTCTTCGCCCAAGTTCTCAACTGTAGGCTTATCTAATACATGTACTAAATCGGTTCTTCCTAAATATTCATAAGCTAATGAGCGGAATATAAAGTCAACAATAGAAGTAGTGGTTTTGATATTTGGATGATCGACCATTCCAGAAGGCTCGAACTTAGTAAATACAAATTTCTCCACGAACTCTTCTAAAGGCACACCATATTGTAAACCAACAGAGATAGAAATAGCAAAGCAGTTCATTAAACTACGCAGTGTAGAACCTTCTTTGGCTAAGTCAATAAATATTTCTCCTAAAGTGTTATCGTTGTATTCACCTGTTCTTAAGAATAATACTTGTCCGCCAATTCTAGCTTTCTGTGTAAAGCCACGACGCTTAGCTGGCAATGATTTACGCTCAACAATACGAGACAATTGACGCTTGAATGTAGTGTCGGTAGAAGCAGCCATTCTTCTTTGCACTTCTTCTAATAACTCGTCTACATTTAATTTACTTAAGTCCACTAATTGAGAACCGCCCTCTACACTTATTGCTTCGTCAGCAGTAGCATCTGTTTTCACCTTCTTATCAGACTTCGTACTTAAGGGTTGGCTTAATTTAGAACCATCACGGTAAATA
>Ga0304728_1002948_pt1 | contig 10484 bp, 17 predicted proteins | sample C_130625_MF_Meta_FD_190476 | JGI IMG/M metagenome (GOLD analysis project Ga0304728, IMG submission 190476) | Freshwater microbial communities from Lake Croche, Canada to study carbon cycling - C_130625_MF_MetaG (v2) (version 2) | ecosystem: Environmental > Aquatic > Freshwater > Lake | place... | reverse complement strand
TTGTGATATAATTCATATGTTATATAAATAGTATAAATTACTTTGTCTTGTTAAGAAAAATACCATTTGTTTTTAAATAAATAGTTTGATTGTCTATATACGCATCAATCAAATTGTTGTTAGTTTTCTGGAAAGAATTACAATTGGTTAGTGTTTCCGCGACTATTTTACGATTGCGTTCCAATCGTTGGATTCTTTCATTATCAATATCTTCTTGATTGTGTTCTTTGGTTATTAACTTATCAATAGATACAATCTTTTGATGTAATTTGTTTTGATATGCCGTCAATATGATTGTTGGGGGATTATAAACTGTGTCTCTTATATAGTATCCAATGCATGATCCTATCAACAACAGTACAATTACCAAACCCGTCAATGTTAATATTTCGGGTTTTGACAAACCAGAAACTTTGTTTTGATTGGTGATAGGCTCCTTCACATTTTCCTTTATGACCTCAACTTCCACTTTTTGTTGAAAAACTGGTTGTGGTGTCGGAGTTTTATTTGGTGATATAAACTCTCCCATATAACAAATTGGTTTATATCACTTGAAGGGAACACTCCAACGATTTTGGGTTTGTTTTTGTTGAACAACTTTGTCAATAAGAGCATCAACTTTTGCTTGTTTTTGGTCTTGTTTAGCTTTTTGTTGTTCTGGTGTTTGTGTCGCGAGTCCATTTGGATGATTTGTTATTAATCCGCCGATGGGTTTGAGAGATATGATGCCGCCTGCTACGATTGCCATATATTTTCCTTTGTTTTGTTAGTTTATTAGCTTACTGCTGAACCAGAATGACTTGAAATTGCTATATCTAGTCCGCCAGAATTTCCTATTGGTGGAACAATGTTGTCCCAACTTGGAATATTAATTAGAAATTTCTTTCCTTTTTTGTTTTTTCCTATAATTCGACGCATATATGGTATAAATATTAGAAAGTTTAGATATTGTATATATTTTATTTATATTTGATAATCCAAATCTTCGTCTTGACTTTCAAAGTAGCATTTTATACTTTCGGGTTTTCTTCTGAAACGTCCTTCTCTTGGATGTTTGTTAGAAAACACTGTCAATCTTTGACATGAAAGACTATATCCAATCAAGTCTTTTGACAAACCTTTGCGTTCATGTGTTACCAATTTATAATTTATGTCTGGACAATCCAAATCAAATTCCACAACAATTCTATAATGTTGTTTTACGCTGGTTGCTTCGACCTCGGGTACTAAACTCATATTCTTATAATTATATCACATCACAATATTTTGTCAACCTCCCTATATGGTGGGAGGGATTATTTTATGATCCCCCCCCTCCCCATTATAAATTAGGCACCGCTCTGTTTCCAATGTTTTTTAGATTTCGCTTCAATGTAGGCTTGAAAAGTTCCTTTTGGTTTGTCACAAAATTCATCAATAGTTTTTAGTTTTTTGTGACCCCATTCAATGTCATCATAATTATTGTGATATTCTTTGCTAAAACAATTACGAGGTTTTGATCCTTTGCCGTTTTGTGATGTGTTGCTCATATTTATGATTATAATTTTTATACCACAATCTACCTGATTCTGTAAATTTGTGATTCCATATTAAGTTTGTATATTTTTCTTTTAAGAAATTTGCAATATTTGTTGCAATACCATTTCGTCTATGTTCTACGTTCACATAAATATATTCTATTGTAACGCCCACACCATCCAATAAGATGTTAGCATCATAATATTTACAATATGCTACCAATGAATCGCCTATGTAAACATTACAATAATATTCATTTGAATCTGTATGTGAATTGTATCCAATAGGTAAAATTTGATATATTAAATTATGAATGTTCACTTATAATTTAGACAGTTTCCATTGGTTTTTTTCAATATTCATAGAAAGAAAATCTGCACTATGAATTATAATTGGTAACATTGTTCTTAATGATTTATCTGCATCAAATGTCTTTAAATATTTTTCATTGTCGGCATTATAAAGGCCATCTGACAATTTAATTGCCAACATTTCTGTGTGACTGTAAGTGATTCCATTTTTCTGTAATATGAATAATGTCATATCAGTACCATCGGTGTGTGGAATTTTTGGATTCACCTTGAATATGGAACCTTGATTTTTGGTATGCCATTCACTTGTTTCTTGAATATAAAATTCAAATTCTTTTGAACCCAATTTGTATAAATCGTGATGCATTGCTGCAAAAATCAATTCTTCCAATTCAAAGTCAAATGCAACATTTTGAATCTCGTATAATTTTTTTATTGCCAAAGAATTGTAAATGACATTGTTGATGTGATCAATGTATCCACCAATATAGGCGTTGTGATAATGTGCTTTTCCACTGGCAGGCGCAGTTACTAGTCTGGTTGCATACTCAGTTTCAGTATAAAAGTATTTTAATTTTTTAAGTCTTTCACCACTGAAATATTTCTCCAAAGTTGCAATAAATACGTCGTGTTTTTCGTTCAATTGTGTCTCAGTATATTGTTTCATATAAATATTCTACCACACAAAATGATTTAACAAACTTATTTCAGTGGACCATAACAAAAAACCCATATGCCATGAGCATATGGGTTTGGTGTTTTATTATGATATTATCAAACAGCAGATGGAGACGCAGCCGCTGGAGCGGCTGGAGCAACTGCCTTGACGCCAAGAGCAGTGTGTAGACGTTCAATTTGAGATGCAACTGCGTCAGCAACAGATTCAACTTGAACTTCGGTTGGATGTGGGGTATTAAGAACAGTTACAACTTCATCAACAGTAGCGGTGAGAGCAGTAACATTGGCGAGTAGTGTATCTAGTGCAGCCATATTTTTTATTATTTGTGTTTGTTGTTTTTGTATCAATTCTACAATCAGTTTCATTTCACTTTCAAGTTCATTCACACGACTGGACAAATCGGAATGACAATGTTGAGTTTTTTTAGTGAATGTTGATGATCGCAGAAAATTTTTGATAAATGACATATAACTTATTGTTGTTATGATTTACTATATATTGAATATAACACATCAACCTGATAACCACAACTTATTTTAAAAAACAAAAAAACCACTGAAACAAATAATTTCAGTGGTTCTTATATTAAATAGTTTTTTAATTTGTTGTGCCAAACTTTTTGATACTATCAGCCGTTGATTGAACTGATTGATTATAAACATCTACATCTGCTTGTATTACTGAACCCATATTGGTAACTTTAACACTGATTATCTTGACTACATTAGGATTAAATGGAGCAACAGCAATCTTCTTAGCATCAACTTCATTTGACGCATATATCGGTGCCAAACTCTTTACTGATTGATTGGTTCCTTGTAATGTATAAGTCACAACATAATTATACTTGTTTTGACCAACCACAGGCTTAACACCTACAATTTCATTGAGTGATTGATCCACTTCTTGCATACATTCATTACATTCAATGCCAGGTTGACCATTGGTTTTTGCAGCATGATTCAAATACCCAAACACACTCTGCAAATTGGAACTCGCCAATGTCAACTTTGCCTTGACCCAATCTTCCAAATCACTGTCATCGTTGACCAATTGCTTCAAATGACCAATATAATGTTCAATTGCATCAAGATCCCCAGCAGCCATACTAGCTTCTTCACTGACGGGTTGATTTTTACTTTCCCAAGCTGCCCACATTTCTTGTAACTTCTTGCCATGTTTCTTATCAATTGACCACATAGTTGCATATGCTTTTTGTGGAGTATCTTTGTATTGCTTCAAAATCTTGTCTGCGAGTTTCTCGGGGAAACCTGGCGGAGTTGATTCACTTACAGACTTTTTATACATATCTACTCCATCACCACATTTTTCACACTCAGTGTCAGTCATATCATCGGGAAAATCGTTTATAGATTCTAGTATAGTATTACGAATGATGGATTTGAGTTCGGTCTTAGTCATATGTTATATAAATATATTATCAATCTTAATTATATCAATTTATTTAATACTTCATATGTGTTATTAAACCAATTGGTATCACCCAGCTGACTAGTTGGTATTTTAGTAAAATCAATCCGAGAACTATATAACGCTAAATTGTGAATATACGCATCATTACAATTTGCATATTGTTCATAATGATTTGGTAAAGGAACCATCAAAACCGGTTTTTTATGCAATATTGCCTCAGATGTAGTTTCAAATCCGCCACTACATATTACAGCTTTACATACCCGCATCCGATTCATAAATAATTTACCATCCAAACCATGAACTGTAACATTGTCGCAACTCTCAAAAGGTTTTGTAAGTTTTGTGAAACACTCAACTTTGACATTTGGATATCTTTTTGCTTCATCAATTAACTGTGGCAACATATCTTCATTCATCAAATATACCAACACAAAATCTTCAACCTCATTACTCAATTCATAACTTTCACGTCGTAATATAGGAGGACATGCAATTACTTTATTATCTGTAAATTTGTAATAACTTAATGCGACCTTTTGAGATTGTATGCTGGTTATACTATTTAATATTTTAATAAACAGTTTTTGAAATGTAAAGCCCTCAATACTAGGATACATTGGTAATGTCATAGCATATTGATGTGCGATACTAATATAATTGATACGTTTACCGAAGAATAATGCAGACAATCCGACTAAAGGATCATAGTGATTTATGATTGTATCAGGCTTTTGTTTGCGTATTGTATTGCATATCTTTATAAATGACAAAAATAATTGGGGAAATATTATTATATTACGTAATACAGTTTTCCATATAATTACTCTACTTTTATTATCAAACACAAAATCAAACCCATCAAATTCAACTATATTTGAAAATTCATCGGTGAAAAATTTGGGAAACCCCTTGTTTTTTTTGGCTGCAAATATGCCCATAACATCATATTTCTTTGACTCCAAATATTGCTTGACGGCAATAGATTGTATCAAATGACCATTACCAACACTACAAGCAGATATAAATACTTTCATAATTCTAATAATTTTATGTCACCCTCCAAAGTTTCCACAAGCACGGTGTTGTGCTCCAACATATCTCCAATATTGTAATATTCAATGTTCTGAATGGTTTTTATTATCGGAACATGTATGTGTCCACAAACTATACCATCATAACAATTCAATTTGCAATAATTGGCAACAACATTCTCATATGAACCAATATAATTAACAGCTTCTTTTGCCTTGTTTTTGAGAAATTTGCTCAAACTAAACTTGAATATTTTAAAAAATACATTGAGACTCAAACTTATATCATATATCGCTGCACCAATATGTTGTATCCATCTGTGATTGGACACTATACCATCAAATTGATCACCGTGCAATATCAACAGTTTTTGGTTTTTTGCAGTAATATGACCAATCTCTCGTTTGATAACAATGTTTTCACCAAAATTAAAATTATCAAATGACTGTAGGAAATCATCGTGGTTACCATACAAATAAACAACCTGTGTACCCTTGCGACTCATTCTCAATATCTTTTGTATTATGGTGTTGTAATTATTGTGCCACTTGAAACGTCTTTGCAACGCCCATCCATCAACTATATCACCTACCAAATACAAATATTCACACTCCACCTCACTCAACAACTTTAATAACTTTTCATGATTACAATGTCCAGTTCCCATGTGAACATCCGAGATAAATAATGCACGCACTTTCATCCGAATAAATATCAAATAGTGTGTTACAAATTTGTGACACTATCACTTATGTTACGTTATTTTAATAACTTCTATTTGATGATTGTTTATAAACAACACTCGTTGGTTCATTTGGATGACCATCATTATCCAAAAATGCAAAACTATAACTGTATTTTCCTATATGAGATAATTGTATGCGGGTGTCACAATACAACTTGATACCTGCATCACGCAATCTATGACAAAATGCAAAATCTTCTCCCAAATAATGTCCGTCAACCAACAACGGTAAAAAGAAAGGATATACCTCATACTGTCCACCCCATATCTTAACACGCTGCATGTTAAACTTATCAATTATCTTTTGATATACACTACGATGTGTATACATAAATCCCGTCGCCGCAAAAATAACCTCATATAATTTACCTGCATCACCAAGAATAACATTCTTATCAACGAATTCAGTTGTCAACGCGGGCCAACCCTTGACACTATATGGCGCACTCACAAACAATAATCCCAATTGAATCACTTTATCAATGTCATATTGCCAAAAACATACATCCGCGTCAATCCAAAACAAATGCTCAAATCCAGCATCCAATGCCTGTTGCGCCAATACACACCGTCCCTGATCAATCGCACTAAATCCATACTTTCTCCATACAGTATATCCACGTTGCTCCAATTGACGCAATGCTGTATCAACCGTTGGCTCAATACTATTAGATACCGGCACCAATATAACAACACTGCCAGGTTTTATAGGTTCAACCACATTGCTTTGAACTTTGTTTTGGTTTATTAATCGCAACTTCTGGAATAATGCAAATATCTTTTCAAACATAATAACAATATATATCACATTCACAACCAAAACTAAACACTATTTACATCATTTTGCTCCAACTGCTCCAATAATCTGGATTTAGCAACATGATAGTCAACTTCGTACCACTCATTTCTAATAGACTTCGCAAACGGCTTCATCGTATCTTTGATTCGCTTTTCAGCAACCAAATAATCTGGATGATATAAACTATATTCCACTACATAATCTCGGTGCGGACTGCCTGTTTGATACGTCTTTAACCTGTTCTTCAAATCCTTGGTAACTCCAACCTTGATATATCCTGCCCAAGCCTTGTTTGTTATTATATATAAATATCCACCTGTCATATATCCATATATATAACACAAACACACCACCATTTTATTTTATCATATATATATTTCCCGTTCCTCATCACAAACTGCTCGCACTTGTTCTATTGTAAATTTCATTCAAAATATTCAGTGTAATTCAAATGTCTTTCGTATTCATTTATTTTTTCACCTGAAAGTGTCTTTACTTTGGCTCTAGTGATTATATTTTCTTTGTGTCCACCATATTTGATATCGCCCTGTTTATGATCTTTTACAGTAGCAATTATTTTGTATTTGATATTTTCTTCTATGCCTATATCACCACTTGAAAACCATATATATCTGTTATTATTATCATCTTCAAATTTATATATAGTAACATATCCATATTGAGATTGATAACCTGCTCTTTTTTTAAGTGTCGCTTCAAATGTTATCTTTTCTCCAACAGACCCCACATATTCACTCGGTTTGCTAGTAGCTTGGTCTTCCTTTTTCTTGATCATATCTTTATTAATGAGATAAGAAGCAAGTAAACCACCCAAATATCCTATATTTTTTAAGTTTGTATTCGTTGTTCTACTCAATACATCCAAATTATTAAAATAATTAGCCATTTCAGGCTTTCTATCTGCATCTGCTTTGAAATCATGCGTCTTCATCCATGCAATAATTTCATCGCCCAATTTATCTCCATCAGATTTCATAGTTCTAGCTCTAACTATATAATCCGGTTCTTCACTGCCATATCCAGAATAAAATAATATATTGGTGGCTAAAGATGCGGTACTATCAATATATTCACCAGTAGTATCCATAATTTCTGAGGATTTCTTCTTGGATATATAACGACTGCCATTGACCAAATATGCCAGTGCCAATCCTTTAATCAATTCAGATACTGCAAAATAATTTCGCGACTGACCAGATCCCCTTTCGTTACCATCATCATCTTCTATATCTTCTAATTGTCTCAACTCTTCCAACATTTCAGCATAATGAATAATTTTACTGACACTATCAATCGGTAAAAATCTCTTCAGACACGTACTACCAACCGTTTTCAACTGATTGTTCTTTTCATCTTTGATAATAAAAGTATTTAATCTTTCTCTCTTTGAATTACAAACATCACACTTAGCATCAGCATCTCTATATTCAGCCGGTAAATCTTTGACTGAACTGTCAGGTGATATATTAATTAAATTGCCAGCATCAGTATGTTCAATCTTTGCAATAAATTCATATCCTTCTATCTGAGGAGATTTTCCATTTATTTTAACAGTATAGCTCTTTTTATACTCATCCAATCCTCCACCCTTATTAGTAATCTTAATATCCTCTTCCTTTACAATTTCCATTTTTACTTCCGGCAATCCCCACTTAACTGCCTTTTTATTGATTTCAACTAATTTAGATTTCAATTCACTAAAACCTCGCTCACCCAGAACAATATTGTCTCTGGATATATCCTCTACACGGTTAATTGTAGATTCACTCAATAAATATTTTAATTTAATCATTAGTTATAAATATATACATAAACAAAATAAACCCAAAACTTCTTTAAAATTGGTGTATCATATAATTATTTTTGGCGTCGGTAAACATATATCATAACTACCATAACACAACTTAAACATAATCCAATTACACTGTTAATATAACTAAATATTCCAGTCATTCCAACTTTACTGTTATAACATAACACACTCACTTGTCCCACCATTCCACAAAACCATAACCCATAACTATTATTTTCACTGTCTTTATTGTTCACAATTTTATACATCTGAAACAACGGAGCCACATTAAATAATACCGTAAACAATAATCCGTATATATTCGCGTCACTCATTTGTAATCTCCATATAATATATCCCGTATCCAACTCACTATCAATGCCTTTACTTTTTTTATTTTTAACCCCACCATATAGGGAGGCTTTTAATACACCCCCCCCCCACCTCAAATTATCCCGCGTCACAACCACCTATTATATAAAATTCCATATATCTAATATCCACATCAACACACTAACTCAATACATCCACACAATATACCCTGTTACCACATACACTGGTACTCAATACTATCACATTGTACATATCAACACCAACTCTCAAATTGCTCCACGTCACCCATATATACGCCCGTCACCAATATATATAAAATAACCTTACACTCACCAACCACAAACACCGCCGTCACCAATATAAATTATAATAACCACCATAACAATACAATAACCACACCAACCATATCACATATATACAAATCACTCGCTGCAATATACTCAATACCACCATTCAGTCATATTTAACCAATCATAACAATAACCATAACCCCTCTCCCTATACAGAGGCTATTTGATACCCCCCACACCACCACACCCATATATACACATAACCATATATACAATATATCACAACAAAAATAAACCCAGTATACCAATATTATAAAATAATGCAAAAAATAACAAATTAACTCATAGGGCCACTACAGTTTGATAATAATACAATTTATATATATTAATAATTAAATACACACGTAATATCTACTGATACACCCATTATGAGATCAACACATCAATCTGCTCATAATTAAATACTTGGCGACATTATCAGCATCGTCTATATATTTCGCCAGCACATTATATATACATACGGCACGGTGTATTATATATCAGGATTTTTATTTTGCTTGTCCGCCTTTATTATATATCATCCATAATAACATTTGTGCTTGACATTTATAATCTTTTTTTTCACGCATCACAATTTTTTGTTGTAGATCGTCAAAAACCCAACTTTTTGGACACTTTGTGCGGTATTGTATCCTAAATTTCATATTGATGACATCGGTCTATATGATGTTATTTGCATATTGATGTTGTCGGTTATATAGAGTTATACACGATATACACGATATACATGATGTTATTTGCATATTGATGCTGTCGGTTATACACGGTCTATATAGTGTTATTGTTATATTGATGCTGTCGGTGTATGTATAGAAGTTCGTGGGCTATATAAATGTAATTAGAAAAAGCTTGTCAATCGGACCACAAAGTCAAGAAAAAAGTGAAAAAAAGTGTAGGTTCTTCCGTCCTACACTCTATTTATTAAATGACTATGAATACATTACAACAAAAACAAAAATGGAGTGAAAGATATTATAAATTAAAAGATGATCCTACATATCGGGATCAACGAAAAAAGAGACAGAAAAAATATAGAGATACTCGGTGCTTTGTGAGATTGGCTAAATCACTAAAAAAGAAAGATAAGTCATCCACGATAACCAAATTTGATTTATGGCGAATTGCTAAGAAACAAAAGTGTTTATGTGCTCTATCTGGACGAAGATTGTCCGCTACAAATATTTCTCCCGATCACATTATTCCATTGTGTCTAGGTGGTAAGACAGATAGATCAAATATAAGATTAACGGTTAAAGAAGTTAATAACGCAAGACATTATATGGAAGATAACGTGTTTATAAAAATGTGCGAAGATGTTTATAAATATAACAAGTTATCGTTAACGTAATCTGCGAAACCTCTGGTCCCCCATCCTCGGCGGTTGATCGCCTGTTCGGCCTGTAGCTGTCGGCCCGTAGCATCCCGTAGGACGTGATCAAAGTATCAGGTATATCAGACAACACAAGG
>Ga0304728_1002946_pt1 | contig 10486 bp, 12 predicted proteins | sample C_130625_MF_Meta_FD_190476 | JGI IMG/M metagenome (GOLD analysis project Ga0304728, IMG submission 190476) | Freshwater microbial communities from Lake Croche, Canada to study carbon cycling - C_130625_MF_MetaG (v2) (version 2) | ecosystem: Environmental > Aquatic > Freshwater > Lake | place... | reverse complement strand
GACAAGCAGGGCTTTGTTGACCTTATGGTGTCACAGCCAGGAGACGGTGGAAATCTTGTTGCAGAGATTACCGACATTCAGATTGATGGAACTGCGGCAGTTGCCACAGTGAAAGAAGAGGGTTTCTGGGGAGTTTACTCATTCACTAACTACTTCACGCTATCAATTCTTGATGGTCGCTGGCAGATCACAAACAAGACTTTCGCTAACACTGGTGTAGCAGAAGGTGGCGCTCACTAAGTTGAGCTCCAGTCTTTCCACCGGGCCGAGTAGTTAAGTCCCTCGGGGCTTAGTTTGGCCTAGGTTGCGAACAGTATGACACGGGTGGGTTTTGAACCTAAGGTTCAGGACCCACCCGTTCTGTTGGCAATTTCATAGCTAGCACTTACTCGGCAGAAGTTTACTAAGTTCAGTTATGGCGCGACCTTAATCAAAATGTGCGACGTCTAGATTGAGTAACACCGCGTTCAGTGGCTCAGTCTTCCGTGCCTTACTAAGGCTGCTGACAAGTTGCCCTTTGGCTTAAGTGCAATGGATTCGCAACCTTGCCACAGCGCGACATCCTGAAGATGAGTCGCCAAATCCTGTGCCAAGGCTGGCACATCTTTAGCTTGCAGACTCTCCTCATGCCAAACTGACTGCAGAAGCAAGGTCTTGCTATGGCGATCATTCTTCAGCTCAATCCGACCAACGATGGGGGCATTCCACAGCACAGTCACGGCAACATTAAATGTTTTGGCTGTCAATTAGGCTGTCATGGGCTACTACCAACGAATGTGTGGTGGAAGCGGACGTGTTGATTTCATTAGAAAGATCGGATGCGCGCCCGTAGGGATTCGAACCCCAAACCTTCTGATCCGTAGTCAGATGCTCTATCCGTTGAGCTACGGGCGCTTGTTACAACAAAGTCTTACTCTAGCCGAAGGTTGGTAATCGTAAAAATCGTTACAGTCAATGCCCTGGAACGCCATCAAGAGTTGGGTAAATCTCTATAACGGCATCTAGGCCCGTTAATTTGAAAACTTTGAGTACTCGGTCGTTAGCTGCCACAACATCAAAGTCTGTCTCAGCTTCCTTTGCCCGCTTTAGCGCCTTCACTATCACGCCTAAACCGCTTGAGTCCAGAAAAGTAACTTGAGCTAAATCAAGAGTTAAGTGCGAAGCTTCTTGGGTTAAAGCATCCACAACAGCGGCATCAAGTTGCCCGGATGTAGACAAATCGATTTCGCCACCAACAGTAATTACTGTGTGGTGCTCGTCTTGGCGAACTGTCAGCAACATCGATTCTCCTTTTGTCCCAATCTATTACATCTTTAACCAAGTGACACTAAAAGCCTGCATTTGAGCTTGCGGTCAAAGTGGAAACACCGACTCGCCTGAATGTGTACGGAGTAGTCATCATTACTTTCACAGACACAGAAAGGTCAAGCTCTTGGCATTCAACAAGTTCGACATGGTTTTGCCTAGCTACCGTTTTCGCAGCTTCGCATGGATTGGGTTGATCGGCTAAGAATTCTTTTGCGGCACCCAGGGCTACTAAATCTGCCGAGTTTGCTAGTTTCAGTTGCAAGCACACTGCCTCGCCAACATAGAGAAGTGCTGTCGCAAAAAGTGTTGTCATCAGAATCGTTGTGATCATTAAGAGAGTTACGCTTCCTTCATCACCAGATCTCGGACAGTTAATTCGCTTGATCAACATTTGAGCGCTCCAGTTCAGAAACTGCCATTGCCGATAACTGAATTGCCCAAGGGACTTTTTGATTCAAGATAGATTTTCGAACTTCAATTTTTACGGTTACTGAATCATTTGAAATCATTTTCGCAACTTTGAAATCAGATGGTAGTTGCTCCTGCAAGTTAGCGACATTTGTTTGGCCCCGAGCGATTTCGCGAGCAATCGAATAAGAAGCTGATTGAAGTTGTAACTGAGTTATGAACAGGCTAAGTGCCCACAGAATCATGGCTCCAACCAGGACTACGGCCGGCAGGACTATTGCGAACTCTGCGGTAGCAAAGCCACGGTCAAGAGCGAAACTCCGTAACTGTTTCGCTCTTGACCAATGTGGCATTGACATCACTAATATCAGCCGAACAGGAATCGGAATGCATGTTGAATAGCCTTAGCCAACAAATGCTCAATTCCAGTGCTCATTAAAATCTTGAGCAAGATGCTGCCAAAGCCAGCTGCGGCAACTGTTCCTACTGCGTACTCCGCTGTTGTCATTCCTTGCTCGTCAAGCAAATCAAACCTCTGAATAATATTCTTGAACATTTTTTCTCCGATCTTGTAGTTGGGAAATTGCTCCTCTTGCATAAATTGTGTGCCGGAATTGTTCGCTAGTCACTCGAGTGAAACGAGTTGTGAATTAAGAGTCAATGTGGAAACTCCTAGTGCAAAGAAATGAAGTTACCGAAACGTTGCAAAAATGTTTGGGATCAGACTCGCAACTATCGGGACGATGGTTACAACGAAGAATGCGGGCAAGAAACACAGCCCAAGGGGAAGCACGCACTTTATTGACAGCGAACGTACGCGTAAGAGTGCATCGTTAACTGACTGAGCTCGAGTCAACATCAATTCAAGTTCAAGTGATTCAGTAATAGGTCCGCCGGTTATCTCAGACCGAGAAATTGTCTTGAGGGCCGGTGCAAGCTTTGGATATTTCTCAGAAGTGAATTCAAGCGACTTGACCAAACTAATTCCCAAGTTGCACCTTGTTACAACTGCGGAGATTTCACTTCGTAGTGGTTCAGTGGAAGTTTCAAAAATGAGGTTCAGCGTTTCGAGTTTCGTCAACCCAGCATTTATGCCAAGTAGAAAAATCTCAATGAACTCACAAATATTCTCTCGAGAAATTTCTTTGTCACTCTTACGGTCGAATTCATTGAGAACTGGTAACCCTAACTGCAGAACGGCAAAAATCATGCAAGCGACCAAAGCGCCCACAATGTCGGGTCTGTACACGAGAATCGGCAGGCTTAGCAAAAGGTTTCGAAATTTTTCGTTACGGAACAGAGTCAACTGACACCTCTAATTAGCTTGCGCACCCAGTACAAACCCAATGCTTCAAGCGTGAGCGCCATTGTTAAACATAGCCACCCGAGTCGATTGCTAAAGAGCCAATAAGGAACATTTACGCCAATCATCATGCCCAGAAATGCACCCAAAACAGGAAGCAGCGAAAGAACAGTAATTGTTGCTCTAACTCCAGAAAGTTCAGCAGATATTTGCTGGGTTCGCTCATGTCTAATCAGCGCTGATTTAATCATCATGTCAATTGCCCCAGTGATTGGTGCCCCTGAGGCTTTATTGATACTCAATATTTTTACCAACTGCTCGAGCGATGCACTTTCAAGTTGCTTAGCATCCTGACCTAAAGCGAGAAGTAGGTCTGATGTACCTGCGAGGTCGCTTTTACACTTCACGAAGAAATGGCTTGGCTGATCGCGCACAACATTTGCTATCGCTTGATTCACTGGGATGCCGGCAGTTAGTTCTTGTCGAAATGCAGTTAGCAAAGTGATCAAGTGTAGATCCCCAAACTTATATTTCGGTTTTATAAGGGACACTGGCAGTGCGATTTTCACCTGCATTCTGGTCAAAGGCGCTGTCCATAGTCGGATGCCTAAGATTGCGAGGGCAACCAACAAAAGTTGATACATCAAGCTGCCTTCGAAACAAGCAGTGCAATTTCCTGCTGTGCCACTTCGAAACTTTTAGAATCTGCTGCATCTAAAAGTAGACGCGTTCGCACACTCCCAGATTCCAGTTGTATCAAATGAAGACTGGTTACTTTGCGTAAACCATCTTTAGTTCGAGTCAGTTCAACAATTAGCGATACCGCAGTTGCAAAAAGACTATGAATAGCGGCGCTAGGTAAGCCGGCGAGCAAGCCCAAACCAACAATGCGCGAGGGAACATCTTGTGCGGAGTTGGCATGTACTGTTGCGCATCCACCAGTGTGACCAGTATTTAGAGCAGTAAATAAATCGATAATTTCTGCACCACGCACTTCACCCAGAATTAGGCGGTCTGGACGCATGCGCAAAGCCTGTCGAGTTAGGACTCGAAGTGGAACCTCGCCAAACCCTTCGGTATTTGTGCCTCGGGCCTGCAAACTAACAACATGCGGATGATTGATAACGAGTTCGTACAGGTCTTCAATGACAACGATTCTTTCTCTTTCACTAATGCCGCTTAGCAAGGCCGCCAACAGTGTGGTTTTACCAGTGCCAGTGCCGCCACTAATTAGAAATGAAAGTCCGCCAGAAATTATCTGTTCCAAGATTTCACCGAGTTGAGCGTTGAACATCCCGCGGTTCTGCAAATCAGTCAAACTTAAAGTTTGCTTTTGTGGAATTCGCAATGATAAGCAGGTGCCATTTTGGGAAAGTGGCGGGATGATTGCGTGGAGTCGAATCCCGCTGGGTAATCGCGCGTCAACATAGGGTTGTGCATCATCAAGTCTGCGATTTAACTGACCAACTAAATGAACGACATATTCGCGTAATTGGTCTTCTCCTGTCCAGCTTATATTTGCTCGTTGCATCCCTTCGCCGGCATCAAACCAAACATCTTCTGGACCATTCACAACTATGTCTGTTATTCCCTTTTTATGACTCAGGGATTCGAGTGGACCTAGACCATTGATGTGGGTTGCAACTTCATCAAATATTTCTAATTTCCGACTCGCGCCGAGTAAGGGTAATTCTTGACTGACAGTAGTTGCAATTGTTAGAGCGTCGGGATCCGGATGGCTAGCAGCGAGTTCGGCACGAATTTTGGTGACTTGCTCAAGCCACTCGTAAGACATGTTCATCGCCGAGTAGATTTTGACTCAATGTACTAATTGGTCGATTGAATTTGGATAGTGGATTAGAGCTAAGTGCTAGTCCTTGTTCGCTCAATTCGCAGATTCGGGAGTCTGTTGGCACAACGGCTGCTAAAGGTCGATTAAGTGTTTCAGCGACCATAACTGGATTTAGTCCCGAGCCAGGGATTTCACGCACAATGAGTTGTTGGGACTGATCAGGACCATGGCTGACAATCTCCCTGCCGACCGCACAGGCCCTAATGGTATTTATTGTTGTCAATAAGTTATGACTGATATTCATTGTGTTTATTACGGAATCCGGTAGCCATTGGCCGGCATCAATTAAAACCACATCACAATTGCTGCTGAGTTGTTCGAGCACTCGAATCTGTAATTGTCTATCCGGCCGAGAGTCCAATGAATGATTAGCCAGTAACCTAACACCCTCAATCTCCGGTAGTTCAGCGATTATTGCGGCTCCATCGGCTTGAGCAGCCTGTGTTTGCAAGGTAGACCAATTCAGGCCAGACGACTTCTCGCACCCGGCAGCTACGTCTAAACCAACTGATTGGAAATCTAAATCAACGAGAGTTACTGACTTGCCCAACCGGGCACAGGCACGAGCCACGGCTAGGGCAATTGTTGTTGTTCCAGCACCCCCGGTGATGCCTGTGAGGCTTACGATCTGACCTAATTTGCTAGGTACTGATTTGATGTAATCGACCAGCCATTGCCTTGATTCTGGGATAAGCACTATGTGCTTAGCGCCAATTAATGCCGCTGTCTGCCAGCTTTGCACCGTGGCCGAACCTGCTAAAACTAATGAAGTTTCAACCTGGTCGGAAATTTGCTCTTGCAGGTTACATGCCTCAATTGCAGCGATATCCGTTTCATGGTCAACAAAGATTCGCTGAGTGTTAGCTAACTGTTTTTGAGTTGGCTGCGCGGCAACAACTAACTGAACGTTTACCAATGCGGCAATTGAGCTGAACTCTTCAATGATCAGCGGATTCTTACTTATTAAAAGCGCTTGCTTCATTTTCATCCTTCCAATTAGAAGGAGCGTAAATTCTGACTGATTCGCAGTGAACCAATGTTTGGGCATTGTGGATGAGATGAGGTTGTGAAAAGCGGAAGACCTCCTCGGGGGTGAGGAGGTCTTCAGTATCGAAACGGGGGTGTCACGACACTCTTGACTAGGCAAGCAGACCTAGCGTGGCTAAACATTGAGCCTTACGCAACCGCATCAATTAAATTGTTAGCAATCCTGATAAAAATTTATTTCCAGCAGTTGATTCTTAGCGAATAGATTGAGTGCTATTCCTCGTCGATTCGAGCCTTTAGCGTTTCACCTGTTGCGTTTATCGAAGCAATAGTTTTAACCGGCCCGCGAATTTTTTTAAATCGACGTGCTGCAAGCCAGAGGCAAAATCCGGCTCCTACTAAAACGATCAAACCCAGAATCAAGAATGCAGCCCAAGCGGGAAGTCCCACCGCAACTAAGCCAAAGCCCGCGCTCACTAGAAGTAAAGTCACTGCGAAATTGGCTAAGCCAAAGGTCACGAGGAAAAGTGCAGAAGACTGCAGAGCATTGCGAAAACTCTCGAACAACTCAGCTTTAGCTAGATCTATGTGGCCACGAATAAGAGAAGTAAAGTCACTAGTGATCGACTCGAACATCCCACTAAGTGAAGATTTTTCTTGCTCACCCATGCTGGCCTCCTATTTATAGGCTAGTCGGGATTATTGCAATCACGAACTATTTCCTTGAATTCCACGATTCCGTAAGCGCACCGCAATAATGGCGAAAGCTATCGCGACAATATTCGTAAATGCAATTCCAAACTTTGCGGTGCCCAGCAGTTGCAGATTGCCGTGGAAAGAAACTTCTGAAACTAATAAGGCGACAGTGAAGCCAATTGCTGCCAACATGCCAACTACCAGGACATCCCACCAGGACAGAAGCGGATTCAAGGTGCCCTTTGTGAGTTTCGTTGTTAGATATGCGCCGAGTGTTACTCCTACTGGCTGCCCAATAATCAATCCGAACAAAATTCCTTGCGTGAGATGATCCTGCAACATTCGTGATATGCCGCCACCATCAAGCGCTATGCCGATAGAAGCAAACGCAAATATCGGCACACAAATCCCGGCTGAAATTGGTCGAAAGACATGCTCCGCACGTTCAGCGGGTGATTGACTTTGTCCGGTTTTAGCATTCACGTTCATCGATAGCCCAAGAGCAACACCAGCGATTGTCGCGTGAATACCACTTTGATACATCCAATACCAGGCGTTGAGTGCCAGCGGGATGTTTAGCCAAAGTGAGGTGAGATAACGCTTTTGCAGAATTGCAAAAATTATGATGCTGACAATGGCAAAAATGAACTCAAGCAGATGAAAGCCTTGATCATAGAAAATTGCAATCACGCTGATTGCGCCTAAGTCATTAACTACCGCAACAGTTAACAAAAAGGATCGGAGTTCAAGTGGTAGCCCGCGGCCAGCTAATGCAAGCACAGCCAGAGCAAATGCTACGTCGGTAGATATCGGAATTCCCCACGCACTAGCAGCAGGATCCCCATGATTAAGTGTTAAGAAGATGGCTGCCGCTAACGTCATCCCGCTGAGCGCTGCAACTATCGGCACTAATGCTTCACGCGGGTCAGCCAAACTACCTTTAACAATTTCATGTTTAAGTTCATTGCCCACTACAAAGAAGAATATGGCAAGCAAAAAATCAGCAGCCCACTGTGCAACTGTGAGATTTAGATGCAGAGACTGCGGGCCAAATTTAAAATGAGTGAATGACTCGTAAGCAGCCGCAAGTGAACTATTAGCCAGGACTAAAGCAATCACAGATATAGCGATTAATAACAGCCCACCAGTGGTTTCCTGTCGAAGTGCCCGAACAATTCGGCCGGACTCAGGAGCAACTATCGGCTCAAGAAACATATTTTCGTCAACCACAAGTAAGACGCTACCCGAAAACCTTTTGCCGGATGTTGACTTGGCTAATCTTCGCCCGAGCCTGCACTTAGGCCTTCGCCAATTAGTTTCATCACAGTCGGATCCGCCAGTGTTGTTACATCGCCTAAAGTTCGATGTTCGGCAACGTCACGCAACAGCCGCCGCATAATTTTCCCTGATCTAGTTTTAGGTAACTCAGCCACCACCAATATTTTGCGTGGCTTAGCGATCGGACCGATTTCTTTTGCAACATGGTTGCGCAATTCTTGTGCCACATCTGGCCCATCTTGTGAACCCGAGCGCAAAATAACAAACGCCACAACTGCCTGGCCAGTCATCTCATCATTAGCGCCGACAACAGCAGCTTCCGCAACCATTGGATGTGAAACTAGCGCTGATTCAACTTCAGTTGTCGAAATTCGATGACCAGACACATTCATCACATCATCAACACGACCCAACAACCAGATAGCACCATCGTTATCCCATTTGGCTCCGTCGCCAGCGAAATACATTCCTTTAAATCGGGACCAGTAAGTTTCGACAAAACGTTCATGGTCACCCCAAATACCGCGCAGCATTCCTGGCCACGGCTCTGTGAGAACGAGATATCCACCGCTTCCATTTCCAATAGCGTTTCCATGCTCGTCTAAAATTTCAGCTGAAATTCCTGGTAATGGCCTCATCGCCGAACCAGGTTTACACGCTGTGACGCCAGGAAGTGGACTAATCATTAAGCCCCCAGTTTCGGTTTGCCACCAAGTGTCGACAACAGGACAGTTGTCGGAGCCGATCACTCGTCGATACCAAATCCATGCCTCAGGATTAATTGGTTCACCAACACTGCCGAGCAAACGCAAACTTGAAAGATCAAACATGTTTGGGATTTGTTCTCCCCACTTCATGAAAGTACGAATGGCAGTTGGCGCCGTATATAAAATTGTCACGCTATATTTCTCGACAATCTCCCACCATCTTCCCTGATGTGGCGAGTCAGGGGTTCCTTCATAAATGACTTGTGTTGCACCATTTGCTAACGGCCCATACGCAACATATGAATGGCCAGTGATCCAACCCACATCAGCTGTGCACCAATAAACATCTGTTGCAGGTTTGATATCAAAAACCGTGCGATGTGTGTAACTCGCTTGCGTTAAATAGCCGCCAGTTGTGTGCAAAATTCCTTTTGGTTTACCAGTGGTGCCAGACGTATAAAGAATAAACAGTGGATGTTCAGCATCAAATGATTCTGGTTCATGGTTTGTTGATTGTGCAGCAAGTAGATCGTCCCACCACAGATCTTTTTCGTCATCCCATACGACATCTTGCTGAGTACGCTTTACAACTAAAACTTTCTCAACAGTTGGGCACTCTGCAACGGCCTCATCAACAGCGGACTTTAATGCGAATGCGCTCCCTCTTCTGAAGCCACCATCAGCAGTGATAACCAACTTTGCTTCCGCATCTTGAATTCGACTTGCCAAAGCGTTCGCAGAGAATCCGCCAAAGACAACCGAGTGAACTGCGCCAACTCTCGCGCATGCCAGCATCGAAATTATTGCCTCTGGAATCATCGGTAAATAAATTGCGACCCGATCGCCAGCTTTGACTCCAAGCTGCATTAATGAGTTGGCGGCTCGACAAACTTCGTCTTGTAATTCTTGATATGTAATTGATCGCTCATCGCCTGGCTCACCTTCAAAGTGAATCGCTACTCGGTTTCCGTGTCCAGCTACAACATGACGATCTACGCAGTTAACGGAAACGTTTAATTCGCCATTTACGAACCATTTAGCCACTGGCGCTTGCGCCCAATCCAAAGTTTGGGTCCAAGGTTTATCCCACTGCAAAAAACTGGCCTGTGTTTCCCAGAATCCCAATCGATTTTGCGCTGCGTCATCATACATTTGCTCATCGGCATTAGCTTCGGAAGCGAACTCGGCGCTAGGTGGAAAAATACGGTCTTCAGTTAGCAAATTCTCTAAAGTCTCATCGCTCATGTTTTAAAACGCTCTCTATCGATGCTCCACTTACATCTCTACCGTAAATTGCTTGGCTAGTCTGCAGTTTTCTGCAAGTTCAAAGAGAGCGAACTCATGTGGCGCCAACTATCAATCACTGTTCGCACCTGCGTCGGCAAATATTTATCAATTTTTACAACAACTACAGAGTCGGAAAGTTTTGCAGGAATCTTAGGTAGTGGCGCAGCAATCAAAGTTGTGCAAGCTATCCAAATAACTAAGGCCCAGCCAGAAAATGCCAGTGCTGCGCCAGATAAGTGATCTAGAGTTTGCACCGGTTGCCATTTAAGCGCCTTATTAATGCGTTTACCAAAGTACCCGCCCAGTGCATTGCCGAGACTCACTGAAATTAAGAACACAAAACCTTCTGTAGCCCAGCGGATTGCAGTTGTATGTGAATGTGCTGAGACTAGGTTTGTCGTGGCCACATGACCTGCTAAGGCACCAAGTATGCTGCCTAGAATTGAGGTAACAGTGACGATAAGTCCACGGCGCCATCCACTAAGCGTGACCAAAATCAATAAGCCAAGAAGGAAATAGTCCACAGTTATCAAGTTGCTCACAGTACCTACCTCAATCTTTTGTCATAGCGATAAAGCTAAGCATGTCCTGCTTTGTCATCACGCCGTCATGTCTTTTAAGAACACTTCCATTGCTGGCAATAACAATAGTTACCGGCAA
>Ga0304728_1002931_pt1 | contig 10517 bp, 9 predicted proteins | sample C_130625_MF_Meta_FD_190476 | JGI IMG/M metagenome (GOLD analysis project Ga0304728, IMG submission 190476) | Freshwater microbial communities from Lake Croche, Canada to study carbon cycling - C_130625_MF_MetaG (v2) (version 2) | ecosystem: Environmental > Aquatic > Freshwater > Lake | place... | reverse complement strand
AGATGCACGTGTTCGTGCTGAAGCAATCACTAAATCTGTGGGCGGTTCAGTTGGCGCAGTAATTAATGTGAAAAGTGGGCCATTTCAAGTTACTACTCAAGATTCGACCCAAGCGGCTGATTACGGCGCTTATGACACCAGCACGATTTCCAAAACAGTAACTTCGACGGTTTCAGTGACTTTTAAAACCAAATAATCAGCAAGAAAATAAAGCTAGAGCGGGATATTGCCGTGGTTGCCTCTGCGATGAGGCGCCGCGGCAATAGCTTTTGCTAAGGCACTTCTAGTTAGTGTTGGTTCAACGATTTCATCAACTGCGCCAATTTCAATTGCGCGCGCAACTCCACCAGAAACCCGATCATGTTCAGCGGCTAATTCAAGTTCCATTGCTTCGCGTTGCTCTTGCGGAATATCAGCTAATAGTCGGCGGTGCAGTACCCGAACCGCAGCAACGGCGCCCATTACAGATACTTCAGCAGTTGGCCAAGCGAAAACTCTAGTTGCGCCAAGAGATTTCGAATTCATAGCAACATAGGCGCCGCCGTATGCTCGACGAGTAATAAGAGTTACACGTGGAACAACTGCTTCGCCAAATGCATGTAGCAATTTAGCGCCACGTCGTACTGCGCCTTCCCACTCTTCACCAGCACCAGGCAAGAACCCAGGAACATCGGCGATCACAATTAGCGGAATACCAAATGCATCGCAGGTACGAACAAAACGCGCAGCTTTTTCAGCAGCTGATGAATCAAGTACGCCACCTAAGTGTTGAGGGTTATTTGCCACCACGCCAACTGTGCGGCCACCGAGTCGACCTAACTTCGTTGTCATGTTTTCAGCCCACATTGGCAGTAGCTCTATTTTTTCGCTATCGGCATCAAGAATCGCAGATATCAGCGGTTGAACTTGGTAAGCGCGTTTTGAAACTGGCGGAACATGGATACTTAAATCTAGATCTACTAAATCAGTATTTAATAAACCTTGATCGGCAAAGAGTGAAGTTAAATCACGAATCTCAGCGAAAGCTTCTTCTTCGCTGTGGGAAATAACGTGGGCAACACCGCTGTTCTTTCGATGTGCATCCGGGCCACCCAGTGTTTCGATATCAATTTTTTCACCTGTAACGCTCTTCACGACATCAGGGCCAGTTACAAAGATTCGGCCATTCGGCGCTAAGACCACAATGTCAGTTAGCGCAGGTCCATATGCACCGCCACCGGCAGTTGGTCCAAGCACTAGTGATACTTGTGGAATTCGACCACTTGCTGTGATCATCGATTGAAAAACTTCACCGAATGCGCTTAGTGATGAAACACCATCGCGTAACCGTGCGCCACCACTGTGCCAAATACCAATGATCGGTAACTGACTACCCATCGCTGATTTATATGCTTCAACGATTACGTGTGCACCGTCGGCGCCAAGCGCACCGCCTTGTAGTGTTGCATCGGATGCGAAAACGACTACTCGGTTGCCTTTGATTTCACCGGTAGCTGCAACCATTCCGCAATCAGTGCGGGGGATTAGTAACTCGAAAATTCCATTATCTAATAATTTTGCGATACGAACTTCTGGATCGCGCTCGTCGATCGACATTTCAGTTAACTGACTTAAAGACTAATACGACGTTGTGTCCGCCAAAACCAAATGAATCGTTAAGGGCTGCAATATCGCCAGCCGGTAGTGCGCGTGGTTTATAACGAACTACATCAACAGTTACAGCCGGATCTAAATTTTCAATATTGATTGTCGGTGGTGCTAACCGATCTTGAATCGCTTTTACGAGGAATATAGATTCGATTGCTCCTGCGCCACCGAGTAAGTGACCAGTCATAGATTTAGTGGCTGAAACGGCTACGTGATCAGCATCTGCGCCAAGTGCTAAGCGAAGCGCATTAGCTTCAGCAACATCGCCAGCCGGTGTTGAGGTCGCGTGAGCATTTAAGTGCACGACATCTTTAGTTGAAATGTCAGCATCAGCGAGGGCAAATTTAATCGCACGCTGCACGCCACTTCCATCAGGATCTGGCGCAGCAATATGGAAGCCATCAGAAGTTAAACCTTGACCCGCAATCTCACAATAAATTTTGGCACCGCGAGCTTTAGCGTGTTCATACTCTTCGAGAATCAAAACTCCGCCGCCTTCGCCCAAAACAAAACCATCACGATCGAGGTCATATGGGCGTGAAGCGCGTTCTGGTGCATCACTGCGAGTTGAAAGTGCCTTCATCGCCGCAAAACCAGCCATAGGTAGCGCGTGGATAGCTGATTCGACGCCACCACTGATAATTACATCAGCGCGATTATTGCGAATCATTTCAAAGGCATAACCAATTGCTTCGGCCCCTGATGCACAAGCACTAACTGGGGTGTGAACACCGGCACGGGCTTTGAATTCAAGACCTACATGTGCCGCTGGTCCATTAGGCATCAACATCGGCACCGTGTAAGGGCTAACCGAGCGAGCACCTTTTTCTTTTAAAATATCGTATTGCTCAAGCAGTGTTGTTACGCCACCGATGCCAGATGCAATAACAACGCCTAAGCGTTCATTATCAATTTCTGGTGAGCCAGCGTCTTTCCAGGCTTCGCGCGATGCGATTAATGCAAATGCTTCAGAGCGATCAAGTTTGCGAAGTTCAACTCGTTCCATAACTTCACTTGGGTCAATGGCCACTCGGGCAGCAAAGTTAACTGGAATTGTATTTGCCCAATCCTCGGTAAGGGTGCGAACACCGCTCTTACCTGCGAGCAAGGCAGCCCAAGTACTTGGCGCATCGCCTCCGATTGGAGTTGTTGCGCCAAGTCCAGTTACGACTACGCGTCGTTGGGCTGACATCTTTAGTTACGCTTCCAAAAAATTAAGCAGAAGCCTTTACGATGAAATTAACTGCATCGCCAACAGTTTTAAGTTCAGTTACCTGATCATCTGGAATCTTTACCCCGAAACGTTCTTCAGAAGCAACAACAACTTCAACCATGCTTAGTGAATCTACTTCTAGATCATCTGAGAAATTCTTATCTAGTTCGATAGATGCAGCTGGAATACCGGCAACTTCTTCAACGATCTCTTTCAGACCAGCTAATACATCTGCTTGGGTTAGTGCCATTTCTTTATTTCCTTCACTTTCGGTAAACGGGTTTTGATCGGTAAGGCGCAATTGTCTAACAAAAGTGCTCTTACTTACGAGTATGAGCGCACATTGCGGTGAAAATTATGGCAATTGCACCACTTGTGCCGCATAAACGAGACCTGCGCCATATCCAATAATCAATGCAAGGCCGCCACTTAATTCCGGATTTGACTCAAGCAACGCATCCATCGCAAGTGGAATTGATGCCGATGATGTGTTGCCATTTGTTTTCACATCATCAGCAATCACAACAGATGCTGGCAATTTCATTTCTTTTGCCATGCTTTCAATAATTCGGAAATTCGCTTGGTGTGGAATAAATGCGGCAAGTTGATCGCCGGTAACACCAGCGGCTTCGAGGGCTTGTCGACCAATTTTGCTCATTGAAAAAACTGCCCAGCGGTAAACAGTTTGACCTTGCTGAGCAATGTTTGGCCAACCTAAATCTGCCACACCTTTAGTTGGCGCACTTCTAAAGTCAGTCCATGCTGGATTTAATAAAATTGCATCGCGTGAATCAGCATCAGAACCCCAGATTGCATGCCCTATTCCAGCTTCTTCTGATTGCCCAATGACCACAGCGCCAGCGCCGTCGGCAAAAATAAATGCAGTCGCGCGATCATCAGGGTCTGTGAAATCAGATAACTTTTCTGAACCAACCACTAAAACATTTTTAGAAGTTCCGCCTGCAATTAAATCTTTTGCCATTGCAACGCCGTAACAAAAGCCCGCACACGCAGCGCTAATATCAAAAGCTGCAGCTTTCGGATTTCCCATCTGTTGAATTAGCGCAGTTGCTGCACTTGGTGCTTGAAACTCATATGAGATCGTTGCCAGAATTACCGTATCAATATCGGCAATTGTTAAGTTGGCTCGTTCAAGCGCCATCTCGCAAGCAGCTTGTGCCATGCTAACAACGCTTTCATCTGCGCCTGCAAAGCGGCGAGTTTCAATACCGGTACGTTGCTGAATCCATTCGTCACTTGATTCAATGCGATCTACGATTTCTGAGTTCGGGACTTGGCGTTTAGGGCGATAAGTTCCAACTGAAAGTATGCGTGAATTGCTGCCTGCATTTACTTTGATACTCATTTATGTTTCTCCGCAAACTCTTTAGCTGCTGCCAAGTCGGCAGGAGTTTTAAAAGCAAAAGTTTCGATTTCAGGCGCTGCTCGCTTTAATAGCCCAACTAAAGTTCCAGCCGGCGCTAATTCAATTACGCCAGTGACACCAAGTTCCTGCAGACTTTTCATACAAAGATCCCAACGCACTGGGCTCGCCACTTGGCTAATAATTCGTTCAATTACTTCTTCGCCATCTACTACGGCAAAACCGTCACGGTTAGAAATTATCGAAGCCAATGGATCAGATGGCGAAATCGTAGAAGCACTTTTTGCTAATACTTCCTGCGCAGATGCCATATATCTAGTGTGAAAAGCACCAGCTACTGCCAGTGGGCGAATTCGAGCACTGGCTGGGGGATTATCAGCAAAAAGTGAAAGTTCGCTAATTAACCCAGCTGCCACAATTTGGCCAGCGCCATTGTCATTAGCTGCAACTAGACCAAGTTTCATGATCGCATCAAGAACTTCTTCGCGGTCGCCACCTAAGACAGCGGACATACCGGTTTTTTCTAAATTTGCAGCTGTTGCCATCGCATTGGCACGATCGTTAACAAAACGCATTGCATCAAATTCACTGATTACTTTTGCCACAGCGGCTGCTGTAATTTCACCAACTGAATGGCCCGAGATAACCGAAGCTGTTACACCAAGTAAGTTTGCCGCGATTAAGCCAGTTGCCACAATTAAAGGTTGTGCATTTGCGGTATCTCTAATTTCATCGGCATCAGCAGTCGTGCCGAGAGCAACTAAATCTTTATCAATTATTTCAGACCAACGTGAAATTGATTCAGCGCAATCACTAATTTCTAACCAAGGCGTCAACATGCCTGGCGTTTGAGCACCTTGACCAGGTGCGATGATTGCTAACACAAGCTAAATGTAATGCGATGTTGCGGGTACTACCGAGTAACGAGCCAAATTTGCGCTGTGTGCTCGGGCACTTCAATTGTTGAACCAGGCATCATAATTACTGGCTGATATGTAGCAGTTACTTCTGATGCATCAAAGATACAGCGAAAGGCCGAACCCCAAGTGGAATCGGGTAGTACAAAATCTCGAGTGACTTTATTTGAATTGAAATTAAGTAACAGCGCTCGCTCAGCGCTGACCTCAATATAGATAGAGAGGGTACGAGTTTCGGAATTTTGCCAATAGTGATCTAGCATCTCTTCACCCTTGCGATTAAACCAAGCGATATCTTTACGCTGAGTTCCCAAATCAATTTCGCCGGTATAGAACTTACTTGTTACATCTGATAGATAAGTTTTGCGGATATTGATTAGTTCACGAAATGAATTGAGCATATCTTCGGCATCATGATCAAGTTCCCAAGGTTGTGCCCACGGATTTTCCCCGTTACTAACTGAATAACCGTTATTGCTGCCATTTTGCGTGCGATTTACTTCATCGCCCATATTAATCATCGGCACACCCGCAGAAAGTAGCAAAGTGGCCGCCATTGACTTCTTTAGTGATTGGCGAATTTGTTGAATCCCTAAATCATCGGTTTCGCCCTCTACACCTGCATTCCAGGATTTGTTGGAAGAATGACCATCGCGATTTTCTTCACGGTTTACCTCGTTATGTTTTTCATTGTACGAAACAAGATCTCGTAAGGTGAAACCATCGTGGGCCGTTATAAAGTTGATCGAAGCTGTAGGGCCTCGGTGATAGAAAATCCCGCTTGAACCGCTGATAGCTGAAGCAATATCGCTAACACCTTCACCAAATCCGCGTGCCAAGTCGCCTAACCAGAATTGTCTAACGCTGTCTCGAAAATAGTCATTCCATTCGCGCCACGGATAAGCAAAATCACCTAAGCCGTATCGGGTTACATCCCAAGGCTCGGCAATCATTTTGCGATCACGAAGCACGGGTTCAGCAGTAATTGCTGCGAATAGTGAGGAGTATTGAGCAGCTTCATCGCGGAAAAGTGCAGTTGCTAGGTCAAAACGAAAACCATCTACGCCAATTACATCCGTCCACCAACGTAATGAATCAACGATGAAGCGAACCGAATTAGGTTTAGCTGCGGCTAAAGTATTTCCACAACCTGTCGTATCTAAATAATTGCCATTTGCATCGTGACGATACCAATCGCGATTATCGAGACCGCGAAAACTTAAAGTGGGCCCTGCGATACCAGCTTCAGCCGTGTGGTTATAAACCACATCGAGAATAACTTCGATACCTGCAGCGTGTAATTGCGCAACTGCCCAGCGCAATTCATTTACCGGGTCATCGCTAGCCGCATATTGTGGGTGAGGAGCGTTAAATGACATGGTGTTATAGCCCCAGTAGTTCTTAAGTCCACGCTGGACTGTAGTTGGCTCAGAGATAAAGGCTTGAATCGGCAATAGTTCCAGGGCCGTAATGCCTAAGCCTTGTAAATGAGCGATAGTGCTGGGGTGGCCAAGTGCTTTATATGTGCCACGTTCTTCAACTGGGATTTCTAAATTATTGGCGGTTAAACCGTTTACATGTGCTTCATAAATATAGGTGTGTGCCCAGCGATGATCAATGCGATTAATCTGACGTGGTTTGTGATCAGTTACAACCGAGAATGGCACTTTGCCCGCACTGTCTCGACTATCACGAAGGGTTAAATCGCCGTTGCCCCAACCATCTTTACTTTGATGACCATAAATTTCGGGCACATACTGCAACTCACCTGATAGTTCATGCGCATAGGGATCAAGTAAAAGTTTGGCCGGATTGAATCGTAAATTTTGTTCTGGAATCCAGGGACCATGAACGCGATAACCGTATTTTTGCCCTGGGCGAACACCAGCCAAATAGCCATGCCAAATTGGACCATTGCGATGACTTAGCGAATAGCGGGACTCAACTAATTCACCATTTACTTCATCAAATAAACACAGTTCAACAGCATCGGCACCAGATGTCCAGATCGCGAAGTTAGTACCTTCTTCAGTGACTGTTGCACCTAGGTATCTCGGATCTGCCGGCAGCATGTGGCTATCTTGCCTTAATAATTTGAATATAGGAATTAATTAAGAGACTCGTAGCTCGCTAATCTCGATATCTTCAAAGTCCTGCAGGTTTGCAAATGATAGGAACGAGACGTTTTCACTAGAGGTGTCTGGAATACGATTGAGTTTAATATTAATCAATTCAACTGCCATCAGGAAAAGTGCGGCCGGCAATAAATCCACACTTCGTTTTAAAAACCAAGGTGTGCCATTACGAAGCATCCAGATAATAGATTCAGTGCGATTTCTTAACACAACTTGATCCACTTCAACTGGCCCTAGATTCCACCCAGATTGCACGAGTAATTTGCGAAATTCAGCAGCTAGACGTTGATGGCCAATTTTGCTGGGATGCATGCGATCAATATGCCAATTTTCTAACTTATAAATATCAGGCATATTTCTAGTGTTTACAAGTACGGCGCCAAATTCCTTTGCTACCGAACGAGTGACTTGATTTACTGCATCAACACGACGATTTAAAACACGAGCTAGTAGTTTTGGCATTGGCACAATCTGGGTTGGATCATGCAACTCAAGCATCAAGGCAGTAGTGCCGTTGCGTTGTAATTGACCAAGTGTTGCTCGTAAATTGCTATGTAGTTTTGCGGGATTAAAACCATTGCGCAACATGTCATTTCCGCCGACAATCACGCCACAAATATCTGGATTATGTACCAAAACTTTTGGTATCTGATCTTCGAGAACTTCAAGCGACTTGGCACCTGGCCGTGAAGCATTTAAGAAGACGAGTGGCTCTTCAAAGCTATTAGCTAAGTAGTATGACCATCCAACAGTTGTTCCATTTGGTAAAGCATCGCCGACTCCTGAAGCTGCGCTGTCACCAACTACCGTGAAAGTCGTAACCTGACTCATTTTATGCGGCTCGTAACCGATGTTTTGCCTTGGTGAAACCATCTTTATCTCCATGCAAAGTGAGCATCAACGAGACAGTGGAGCTCCATGGGAAATTCTCAGCCTGTTCATGACATTCATTAGCAAGATTTGGGCGAACTTTCGACCAATTAAGGACTTTAGCAACTGCTGCGGCGAAATCATTTCCGTTGTCATCTGCTACAAATCCAACAGGTTGATCAGAATCTATAAGCAAGAATTCGCCGACAGCGCTCGATGAAGAGGCAATTACCGGTGTGCCTGATGCTAGAGACTCGAGTGCTGCCAGACAGAAAGTTTCGATTGGGCCAGGAGCCATTGAAACATCAGCCGAAGCTAAAATTTCAGCGACTTTGTTGCGGTCTGCGATAAAACCTAAAAATGTTACGGGTAGATCCTTAGCATCTTCGCGCAACGTTTTCCACATTGGACCACCACCAACATAAACTAAGCGCGCATCAATTCCTTTTTCGCGAAGAATTCGAAGTGCTTGAATTGATCGCTGTGGCTTTTTCTCAGGTGACATACGACCGCAATGCACTATTAAGTGCTGTGCACCCTTCAGTAAAGATTCTTTTAGTTCAAGATTTGCTAAATTTGGACTAAAGCCAGTCAAATCAACACCCAGTGGAATCTGTGCCAAATTCTTTACTTGGATATCTCGGAATTCTCGTGCTGCAAAATTTGTAGTAGCAATTACGTGAGTGAATCGGCTAGCTAGTCTACGGTTATGCCAATTAACAAACTTAGTAATTTTTATTGGCAAGTAAGTTGAAATTAAACCACGTAATGATTCGTGACTAAAAACAACTGAAGGAATATTTCTGGTGACTGCCCATTTACCAATTCCAGTCAGCGTGAATCGGTCTGAAATCTCAAGACGATCTGGCGCAAGAGTAATTATTAAGCGTTTAACTTGACGAGTATTTATGATTACGCGGTAACCGCCACTAAACGGCAGAACTACCGATGGCAATGTAACGCGCTTACCTGAAGGTGTTTCCTCGCAATAGAATGAGGTGCCTGGAACTACGTAAATGAATTCATGACCCTTTGATTGATATCCCTTACCAAGTTCGTGCAGAGTGGTTCGGATTCCACCTGATTTAGGGCCATAGAAATTTGCAATATGCATAATTCTCATGCGACTAACTCCGATCGCGAACTCTTCTTATTAAAAATCAATTGCTGATAATGGCTAATTAGCTCTTGGTTGATTGATTGCCAAGTTCGATTAACCACCGATTCGCGAGTCACTTTGCGGATTTCGTTCGCATCACTCTGCTGAATTAGCTCAACTACACGCTTAATTTCCTTAGGATTACCAGTATTAATCAAATATCCAGTTTTGCCATCTTCGACTAAGTCGATTGGCCCGCCAGAATTTGGTGCGATGACTGGAACTCCCGAAGCTAAAGCTTCTTGAATTGATTGACAGAATGTTTCATGTTGACCAGTGTGAATGAAGATATCAAGTGATGCGTACATGCGCGCCAAGTCTTGACCATTTTTGAATCCCGTAAAGATCGCGTTAGGCAATTTTCGTTCTAGGCGCCCTCTAATTGGCCCATCTCCAACAATTACAAGTTGAACATCATCTTGCTCATCAAGTGAGATTAAGTCCTCGAGGCGTTTTTCATGTGCCAAGCGACCGATGTAACCAATTAGTGTGCGATCTGGGCGATTTCCTAGTAATGAATCGCGTAACTCTTGATCACGATTTTCTGGACGAAATCTTTCAGAATCTACACCGCGACGCCATAATTCGACATCTGGTACACCTAATGCATTCAGGTAATTGCAAGCCGAAGTTGAAGGCGCAAGAGTTCGGTCACTATTTGAATGCACTCGACCGACGAATTTATTTAGCGTCGAATTGGCCAATTGAAAGCCGTAGTGATTAGCAAATCCTGCTAAGTCTGTTTGGTAAACAGATAACGTAGGGATTTCAAGTTTTTTAGCAAAGCGAGCAACGTAATTTCCCAGGAGAGCTGGTGAAGCTAAATGAATAATGTCGGGATTGAAATTGACCAAGTTGGCTTTTGTATTCTGCTGCGGTAGCGCGATCGGAATTAAGCCTTTTACATTTATTGCTGGAACCCGAATAATTTCGAATCCGGCATACTCATTTGGTCCGCCATTAGATTCTGGCGCAATAACGATCGCGTCATGCCCATTTTTCTGAAAGAAATCCAGAATTCGCAAAACTGAATTAGTTACACCATTTATTTGAGGGAGGAAAGACTCGGCAACTACGGCAATTCGTAGCTTATGAAGCTGCACAATGTCGTTCATGCGGGAAAAGGTCTCGTAGGCGAGGTGTTAAACCCTAAAGCCGAAGTGAAGTGTTGGTGAACCCTGAGCAAAAACTT